>Ga0116229_10001349_pt1 | contig 38134 bp, 36 predicted proteins | sample S1TSphgellanicum_3_FD_87313 | JGI IMG/M metagenome (GOLD analysis project Ga0116229, IMG submission 87313) | Host-associated microbial communities from peat moss isolated from Minnesota, USA - S1T2_Fc - Sphagnum magellanicum MG | ecosystem: Host-associated > Plants > Peat moss > Unclassified...
CTTCTCTTTCAGGGAGTGCTCAATGTTTCAAAAATATTGCTGATGGACCAATCAAAGTTACTCCTTCAGAAAACAGAAACCTTTGGGTACACCCCACAACTAATTAACCTAATAGAAGCATCAAATCTACACCCAAATATGTACCTCATGGATTACAAACCAGAAGTAGTGGGAGCCTGAATGAAAGGGTGCAGCTCTGGAAGAATGTGAATAGCAGCAGTTGCCAGTAATTACAAGCAGATCCTTCACCAATATCCTATACATAGAGAAAAATACATTAAACAACAGTGAACTCAAGATTTGGTTAGAGACCAAAACCGATCTTCATGGATAGTTTGCTGCCAGATAAAAGCCAGAAAAATGTCACATTTTCAAAATACACGGAAATGCACATGCCCAATAAACAAATGTAGAATACCACAGTACTATACTTCTTGTGAAACCAGCCACAGAGACTAGGTCTGTCAAAAGGTGGTTGATTCTCAGACAGTGACACTGACAGGATCATGATGAGCTCTTTTAAGCTGCTTCATCTATCAGGTCCTGTACAGTTTGCCGCACAAACTGACCACGCACTCGTGGTCGCTGCTCTGCTAGCTTCTTTCGGCTTTGATAGCGAACCTGCATACCATGACAGATCGTATTGAGAAAACATTGTGATCAAGCACACTTGAAATTTGCAATGGGGAAGTGTAATTTATTCGGTCCAGCTGAAACAATCAGATGATATGTTCACACCGCATTCTACAGGCAGGCACATTGTGGGTACCTTCTTTGCAAAGCATCGTTCCTTTCGTTTCTGCCGGAATTTGTTCAATGCCGCTTCCCGCCAAGCAAACCGATCTTCAGGAGTGCAGGCTGGCATAATACCATCAAAGCCAGCAAATCTATTAGTCACATTTGTAGAATTGTCCACCCCACTTCCACTCCCAGAATTGCCAGCACTGTCTCCATTAGTCCCCACTGCTACACCATTGTCATTGTGTCCATTACTGCCATTTTTAGTTGTAGAGGGACTTTCATTTGAGGAACCATTCCCATACACACTACTGCTACCACTTTGCCCATTGTTACCATCCAAGACTGTGGGAGCAGAGCATCCACAGTGAGGAGTCCCAACTGTTGGCTGCTCTTCTTGCTGTGGTGGGAGAGGCGGTGGTTGAAAACTCGGGGTATGATTTTGATGCTCATGATGGTGAGTGTTGTGCCGATGGTGGCTGTGATAATATTGCTGTTGTTGGTGATTCTGCGGGTGCAGCAGATGTCCAAAAGCAACATGCTGTTGATATGCTGAGGGATGGTTGAAAACCTCTCCTTGATCTGAAATGTAAGCTGAAGGGGCTGCCACCCAAGGAGGCCCAGGGTGAACATAGTACATGGGATGCATTGGTGGTGCATATCCAGTTGAAATTCCCTCATGGTGCAAATGTTCAGGTGAAGGATTTGGTGTGACCCTAGGTACACCATGCACTGCTCCTGCCTCTTTGTTAGTTGCTTTAGATCCAGTCTGGACCACTGGTTGTGCCATCACCGAAGAGCTTGTGTCTTGACCACTTCCAGTGTGAAGCTTCTGCGCGTTTGTCTTCAAGGGGGTTTGCACCTCCCCACTGCCCTTTGATGAGCCTGTCCCATCTGGTGCCATTTCCATTTGCTGAGGATGCAGTGAATTCACAGCCAAAACTCCATGCAATAAGACTCGGGTCCCACCTTCCATTTGATGTCCCTTAGGTGGAGGTGTTCCACCTGATGGATGCTCCTGTTGCTGAAGACCCATAGTGCTATATCTGTAGAGGAAATCATATTATCAGCCACAGTTCTCAATGTATACCCAGAAATCACCATGACTCTAAGTGGAACCACAGAGAATGCAAGTGCAGCTGGTTTTCAGAACACAGGGAAAGGAGAGAAATCATTGCATGGAAGATATGTGTTTGATCCGCTTCAAAAAGAAAAAAAGATTTTGCATGTCTTAACAAAAAACATCAGTCTGGAAACATGACATATTCACCTGGAAAATGCTGAACTTCCAGATTGGCGCAGCCCCCGCTGTTCATCACCATCTACATCCTTGTCAACAGCACTCCTGGGCCACTTCAAAGTTAGCTCCAGAGTTGGAGGGGAGTGAAAATCTGACCCCAAGTTTTCTTTTGCCTTTGGGCTATTACTTCCCCTCTGATCCATAATTTCATTCGGATCTGCACTTTCTCCCGGCTGTTCAACAGTTGTTGGAGGTGGGTGACACCCAATCGCACCAATCAAATCAACTGCTTTTTGAGATCTCCTATCAGCAGAGGCATCAGCTTCTGAAGTTGATGGTTCACCTTCCTGCTGATTGCCCTTCTCCACCATACAAGCTCCCTCTCCCTGCATGGCAAATGCTGGGTCATCCAAATCCATTTTCTGATGTCCATCTGTTTCTTGCTGAGCTTCATCAATGCCAACTGGAGTTGGCCTAGGGGTTGCCATCTTCAAGTCACATCCAAGAGTTTGATCTGTTCACAGAGTGAGCATGTGGCAAAACCTTCAGCAACACTAGATTAAAAAAATAGAAGCCTAGGATGAAAGGTTTCAAACACCAACACAAATCAATGTGAGATTGATTGATGACAAGGAAAGCAAAGATGTACCAGATGAGGATTTGTCTTCAGAAATTGTCTGACAATCCTCCTCACCATCTAAAGCCACTGGACAAGGGCAAGGATTTCTCTGCACCTGCACAGGCATTCAAATATGTGTTCAAGAGAAAAAGAAAAGAGAAATCAGTCATGATTCAGAGGATTTGGACACAAATGTAACATCTGACAAGAAAACATATGATAGAATATGGTAGGTCATACCTGATTGCCGCTGCCATTATCACTTCCTCCATTGATATTCATGCCACCGCCACCAGCATTCTCACTATCATTTACATTGTTGCTCCCACTCATATTGTTGTCAGAGTTGACTGGGCTGTCTTGGGGAACCAACTTCTGTGTCTGGTTCACAGTCCTACCAACTTCAGTATTGGCAGACTGCAACCACCCACAACAAGTTCAGATATGTCAGAACTAAGTCCAAAAGCAAAATATGATTTTGACACAACCATGTATGCTGACCACATCACTGATGGTACCTTGAGACTGAGGGTGATGATATGAACACATGGCAAAACTTGGGTGCAGTGCAAATTTACAAGTCTGAAAAAACATCCTGCAGATTAGTGTCCAGACCAAGCAGAAGAATAGGGATAAACAAGCAGAACGGATGACTCACTATATTACGCTTCCTCCAGACATGCTGCCACAGATTCTTCAACTCATTCTTGCGGACGGGTTTGACCAAAAAATCTGCTGCTCCTTTGGACAAACATTGGTATACAATGTCCATGCTATCATGCTTTGATGTCACTGCAATTGGAAAAGACCATCTGTCAGTAGTGCATATCAGGTTAAGAAATGTCAGCAGCATGTAGCTTCTGTTACTTATCTTCAGTGCATGTCCAATTTATTGAATTCATGGAGTTAGGAGCTTACTGACAACAGGAATCTGCTTGAAAGAGTTGTGCTTCATTATCTTCAAAAGAAAATCCACTCCTGAGAGTGACGGCATTACAACATCCAGCAATACTAGGTCAAACTGATTACTGGGACTCTCCAGCAGCTCCCAAGCCATCACTGCATTTGCAGCCGCAATGACTGAAACAGGCCACAGTGTTTCCAACTTAGGTCTCAGAAACAGACTCTTCACTCACACAGCAAAATCATCACAGAGCACAGCAGACATGGATTATTCTTATACTAAATGAGAACAGTAACCTGCAACTGTCTACACATATCTATGAGATTGTAAAGAAAGGCCCAGAATTGCACTTTCGAAGGTAAACATTATGTCAGTTCCAACCAAACCAAAACAACCATGACAAGAATTTGCACTTTGGAAATGTCAAACTCTGGGAATCCTTAAGCAGAAAGAAAGCTTGAAGAGTCCCCCTTTTGCTTTTGAAGCTTCAGGCAGAGAGCTCTTGAAGCGCTCTTTTACTTGTTGGTCTTGTCATGGGTCACAGTTGACTCCATGCCCATTGACACACTTTGGAATTCCTGAAGCAGAAAGAAAGCTTAAAGAGCCCCCCTTTGCTTTTGAAGCTTCAGGGAGAGAGCTCTACAAGCACTCTTTTACTTGTTGGGCTTGTCATGGGTCAGACTGTACTCCATGGCTATTGATAAACTACCATTTGAAGAGAGCATAATCTGTGGTTCAAGTCAAAGAGGGCCAATGAATGACCTTCATAGTTGCAGTTCCTCAACAATGCACTCACTACATGTCTTGTTGCGTCATCATCCTCCACCAAGAGCACCTTCACATGATGTTGTGGTAGAAAGCTCTCCCAACAGACATTTGTGCCTGGTTGCACCTGGCGCAGCTGCTGTTTCTGCTCCGCCTGTTTGGGATAAAATACAGCAGCAGCAGCAGAAGAACCATCTCCTTCCTTGAAATCATCCTCAAGCACAATGTATTCAATACATGCATCAGGTCTAGAAGGTGCTTTCCTTGGATCTTTGTAAGAAAATCTATTTCCAGTTTCCCTACTTCGAATGTGGTCCTTCAGTATCTTTCCACCATCTCTAGGTTTGTGTCCATTCAATCTTGCAATCTCATCTGCACAGTTCAGCTCTTTCTCGACAGCTCCAGTAAGATTACCTCCACCTCCTCTTCTGCACTCCTCTGCAGCTCCTTTGCATTCCTTAAGAGAACCAGTGCCCCCATCATTTTGAGTCCTGTAAATCCCCTTCAGCTGCTGCTGCTGCTTTTTACTTGCACCCAACACTTCCACATTCTGCTGTGTACAGCAGTCTGCTCTTGCATGAGACTGGCTCGGCCGACAAAAATCAGACTCACCAGCAGCAGTCATAGAAAACAAGCAGGCACAATCCTGATGCACAATAATGCCCCCTTTGCCTGCTGCACACACACCCACCCCTGTCCTGCCTAGCTGCCTGCTGCACTGCAAACAAAGGAGGACACTACTACAACCACCTCCTCAAGGTGGCAGCAGCAGTCTCTGAAATCCCAGCTGCAGCAATTCCTTCAAACTCTTGCAAATCCAAGTAGGTAATCTTCTTGGCACAATCCTCGAAATCCTTAGAAATCACTTTCCTCTGCAGCAACAATACACCTGCAAAATCTTCAACCAGCAAACAGATCTTCAGTGTGTGTTGTTCATCATACCCAACAAAAAGACTGCTGGCATGACTGGCCAGCAGTAGTTTGATTCGAAATCTCTTTTTGCAAAGCAAGAATCTGGGGACATAGAAGCTGAGGAGAGAACTGCGGCTGAAGGTTCTCGATCGAAGGAGGAAAGTTTGCAAAGCAGAGAAGGAGGTGAGGGTGAGACACCTGAAAGTAAGGAGAAGTCAAGGATATGCTCATCATCCTCAGACATACTTCTTTGGGTTTCCAAGTTGCTGGCTCTCCACTGTGAGGGCACAGCAGCTGCTGCTTGGCTCTCTCACTCTTAGGGCCCGATAATCCTTATGCCTGGAAGACGGTGTTCCACTTGGGGACTGATTCAGAGAAAAAGAAAAAGAGAAAGAGAAACAAATAGAGTATGGCAGAGATAATCAAGACCTCACGGTGGGTGGGTATAGCCTCCTCAAAAAAGAAGCATGCTATGCGCTTCAACCTACGTTCCTGAGCACAGAGAGATCCTTTCCCTCCTAACAAAACCTCTTCTTCCAAAGATGCAGAAACCGTTAACTTCCGTAGAAAGCCGATTCCAACCCCATCCTGCTGCCTCCCTCGTTCTCACAAAAACAAAGCGTCCGAGAGAGAGAGAGAGCAATTTTTCTCCAACGCCTTCTTCAAAGAAGAAAACAAAAGAACACTCCGCCGCAACACCTCCTAGACCCACCAGGCTCGAATCCTTTCCCTATTCTACCTCTACAAAGGAATGAGAGAGAGAGAGAGAGGGAAAAAAAAACCCCCCATAGCCGTCATCATATGAGCCAATGCGACAAAAGCCGAAACCCAAGACGACGACACCAAGCAGCACCACCACCAGGCCTCCTCCAGGCCGAAATTTCCACAACCAAAGGCGCAGTCGAAAGCAGATCCAACGCTTCGCGCACTTCCCAAATCTCCAAAAACAGATCTTTTACGCATCAGGGTATGAAAAAGCCAATGAAAGAGAAGCGCACCAAGCACACAAACCACGAAGTGTACGCGCGCGCATGAGAGAGAGAGAAGGAATAAGGGCAGCACTCGCTCGCGACACCAAAGCGCTCAGGAACGGAGAGAGACGACCCGGTGTAACGTCGGGTGAGATCCTACATGGCAGGCGAGAGCGAATCGTATCACAAAAGATTTTTTTGCGGCCCCCCCTACCCCCACCCCCCACATATCTACGTGGCGAATCTCCGCTGCACGCCATTGGCGGAACCAGAAAATTTCCAGACATGTGACCAATGGCAGACGAGGCCGTGGGCGAAATCTGTATCTGGCCGGAGAGACGCCTTCGCAGATCCCCGCGAGATATTTTCTGGGCAGCCCATAGGATAAAGGAGGGGGGGCGGGGGGGGGGAGGGGAAAAGCAGCGGCTAGACTGCGCGGATTTAGGGCACGGTCGCACAGTGGACCATATCTTTTACCCGTTATCGCCTGGCTGTGCGTGGCCCATTTCTGGCCGTCGAGTTTTTTACTTTTTTTATTTTTAAAAAAAATAGTTGGGAAGGATAATCGGGAAATGGGTAGTAGTGGGTACTCTCTTTTTTTGTATCACTATTTTTTTAATTTAAAAAATTTATTAAAAAACACCAACACACATCCCCAACAGGTGCCCAGGTAGGTACCTATTGGAATACTCATCGGACGGTCTACCTCATGAATTGTGTAACCAGAGAGTCTACACCTCATGAACCCAACCGTTGGATTTAATGGGATACTAGTAAGTGACCAATTTTAATGGGGTCTTTCAAATCCTAAAGTTTCCACATCCTCCATTCCTCATCCCCCCGCACTTCCTCCTCCCCCAAATTCCTCCCTTCCACAGAATCCAGATGGACTCATTATTGGATGGCATGACAACCCTTTTTCATCTTTATGGTCTCCTTTCATCTCTCTGTGTCCAAGAGAATAAGGGTGTTTATTTTCATTCATCCATCTCTCGCCAAAGTTTCTCCTCCTCTTAATTAGGTCACCCATCAATAGCTGAATATTACTGGTTTTATGTACTTATAATTATGTAGCTTGAATCCTTATTTTAGGGGAGTGCTTATAATTTTATACAGCTAAATAGGGTTTTTTGTTTTATTTTTAGCTGAATAGATGGTTATTTTGCAGAGTCCTTCTGTTAGTATTAAATATAAGGAAACATATACATAGGTGAGCCACCCAAAATATGATACCTAATATTTTCATCCACTTTGCATGGGCACATAGATGGGAGAAACCACATTAACTGTGCCCATTATTTTGTTTTCTTACCAAAAACCTAAATTCAACAAATACCATCACCATCATACACCAGAGTTTTTCTTTTTCATTTTTTTTTCAATTTTGTGATGTAGCTGAGTGGCAATCGTCCATAAGCCAATTTAGCCAATTTGCAAAAAAACACAACAGTGTGAAATTTTGCACCAAAAAAAAAGTTGTCATGCACCCCACATATTAGGTACTCAAGAATAATTTTTGGGAACCCCTGCATCCCCTCCCACCTGCCCCAAAGAAAGAAAGAAAATCCTCCTTGTAATTGTTGTAGTCAAGGGGAGATCACTTTTACAACACTAAAAACATGACATCAAGTTAAAATAAGGTATTTGTTCATAAGGTAAACTTTTTAAAACATTTAATAAAAGGAAAAAAGTAGGCTTAAGAAAAAACTTTGAAAATATTAATGTCAAAAGAAAGGCATTTTAAAACATAATCAAAGAAAAATTCTTTTATTTCATTAAATATATCTATAATCTTACCCATGAATTTAAATTAGTGATGAATGTTGGATTGAACTTGCCATGAAATTCCAATTATTGTGCATTGAGGTGTTACTCATACTTTTTATAGTAATAATTATTGGAAAGCTTTATTAAAAAACACACTATAGATTAAGGAAATGTATAAAGGAATAAAATTAAGGAAAAGGAGAAGTGATAAGATGTCAAGTTGATTCAAAGTAATTATGAAAATCTCTCCATGTCCACAATTGGCCACCTGTGGTAGGTTAGCCATATTTATATGTCAAAAACCAACAACTTGCAATAGATTGGTCGTGGTGATGGGAGGTGTGTCTTGAAAAGGTGGAAGTCGAGAATTGGCTAAGCTTACAGCTACCACCTAACTTAAGATGGAAAATGCTTGCATTTTTTATAATGTGATCGAAATTTTTTGACAAAGAAAGATGACCAAAGTAGAAAGATGGGGGGCCTCTAGCCCTTTCAAGCTCCACATGGCATTGGCATAATCCTATAAAAACACATTAGCATGTTTGTGTAAGCAGCCAAATAATTCAATTATTAAGGGGAGAAATTGATCAATGGGGTGTTGGTTGTGATAACTCCTATCCTTGGCTTGAGTTGCATTAGAGGCAGCATATCCTTAAATTGCGCAAAATCAGGGAAGTAAATATGTTCAAATTGGGTCGACAACTCGACAATGACAACATCAACTAAAATGCGAATGTTATATTTGGTAAACACAATGTCAACTCATCAATGAGAGGAGTTGAATGTGGTTGAAGGAAGCGCATGTAATTGTTTTTGTCCCACATGGAAGCCATCATCTCATGCAATGGCAACAAAGGTGTTGCAAATTGCATCATGGGTTCTAATGTGTTCTGAGCCATGAACACAACGTAAAAGGTGGATATCCATAAGGTTGATAGGATGTGTGCACACACATTGAGGGATGCCTACAATTGAAGGATGGGGTAGTCCAAGTCACATATGAAGTGTTGTGGAAAAAATTGGGGAAGATAATCGAAAGGTTAGGAAGATTGGTCAAACTATAAACCAAGCACCCACCCCTAGGCTAGAACATGATAAAATTCAAGCACGATGGGCCTCAAATGTCCTGTTGAAAAACATGTTAGAAAGGGTATGATGGTGCAAATGTTCCGAAATAGAATCTTGAAATTGAACCATTTGTTGCCTAATGAATTGTTCAAATGGAGGAAGACACACATGGGCTAGGGGTGGTAGAAGATTACATTGAGGTATTGCTAGAAAAGAAATGTGTTGTTGCCTAACTAGCTACTAAACTAGGTTAACCTAGGTTGATTTTTGGCTAGGCAAGCTAGGCTAGGTTGACTTTTGGTTACGTTAACTACATGGGCTAAATTAGGTTGATTTTTGGTCATGTGTAATGACCCATAATGTTTTTATAAATTTTTGACATGTCATCCATCCATCAAGGCGTCTTTTGTAACATTTAGTCAAATAAAATGATTAAGTTAAAATGGCATGCACTTTGCACATAATACTAAGGTATTGATGACATGGAATTTCAATATTAAACCAAAATAAATAAAAAATAGTCGATAAAATGATTGGGCTTAGTGATCAAACGTCCTTTGTGATTAAATGGGTGAAATGACATGGGTTTAATAACTCATGAATGGCTAGTTGCATATGTCTTTCTTGATTAAGACGTAATCACAAAGCCCAACCATAAAACCCAAGATGTGTTGTTTGTGTATGAACATGTGAAACAACACAAACTTTGGAAAACAGCTCACATAAAAAAAGCTACAGTTCAAAATGCACAAGGTTTCAATTTTGAGGTTATGACCTCCAAATCTTTTCACATTATCAAATGTCAAATTTAGAAAATCATTGTAGATCTTTCAAGAAAATTAACATTTTTTGTTTTTGAATATGTTAAGGAGCTAAAACACAGTGCTCAATAGATTATCATTGGAGAATTCCTTTTTCATTCGTTGGTTCAGAACATGTTTCTTAAATATGTAACATGCGAAGTATAGCCACATGTGATGTAGGGCTCAAACATGAAGTTAAACATGTTTAAGGTGCATGAGGAGCATGTGGCTCATTATCTACAAGTTTCATAAGTATGTTCTTATTTCATTTTGAATTTTTTATTGTTGTTATAATGCTTACCCTAAAAACATTGAATTACACAAACCTAAGCAGCAATGTTATGAAGGTTACCATGTCTATTAACATAATTACTACAAAAGAATTGACAAGTTCTTCAACAATGTAAATGAAATGTTAGTGCTAATTCATTTTGACAATTGTAAGGAGTTTTGTGCTTAGGTGATGAAGTAGTGGTTAGACATTGTTTGGTAAGTCCTTTTGTCCTTGCTCAAGTGATGTTTGTGCTTGGATGATGAAACAATGGTTATAAGTTGTTATGTCAATCAAGTAGAAGAAAAATAATCATTTGCAACCAATCGTTTGCGACTATAATAGTTGTAAACGATAGTTTGAATTACAAACAATTGGTTATAAACGACAAGTTTTTCTTCTAGTGATTTCCTTTTGTCCTTGTGAAAGCAATGTTTGTGCTTATTATTATTAGCACCTTGAAAGAATGTTAAAATCACCACTTAAGTTGTTGATTTTTGAATGGTAGTCCTTTGTTAGTAGTGTAGTCCTTGGTTTCAGATCCAAAATCACCATTCTTTTGGTTGACTTGTTTGACAATGAATCAAATGACCATTTTAATTGAATTGGCCCATGTGCTAGACTACTGAAATTGTGTGATATGCTACAAGCCTTTCTTGAATTATTGTTTTGTATTATAGGTTTAGGGTGATCCAATGAAAACTTGGGGTTTTAGATGCCATTTATGAAACATTCTATGAGTCGATTTTATTATAGGTAAGCCAATGAATTAAATGTTGGTTATCCAACAACTAAACAATTTTTACTTATGGTTGGTTTCCTTATGAAAGTCCACAGGACTTGAAGTCTAATTCAACTCAATAACCAAGTCATTTGCAAGTGTCAATTTGCTCTAAGGCTTTAACTTGAAAATTGAAGTATGTTGGGCTTGAAATAGTCCTTTCTCCTCCCTTTCATTGAATTCTCATAGTTGAGTTTATTATTGTTAGATTAAGACTCAATTGAATCAAATGCAAAATTGCATTGAGATTCAATTTTGAATATGATTCAATTCATGAATTGCATTATTTGATGGCATAAATCCATGGTTTTTGATATAAATTAGTTTTGTTCTATGTTGTGTTATTAATACCAGCAACATTTCGTTCATGAACGGATGTTAGACAATTGCAAATTGTTAGTAGTTGGTGATGGTCTTTGAGAATTAGTACTTAACTTTATATGTTTTGTTCATGGGATTGACAAAACTCACTTAAATTGGACCACATATTATGCATGTGTGTAGCTGGAATTTTTCATAACCTTTAAGACTACACATCCTATAGTTCCCATCATGTTCACATTATTTCAATCCTTGAAACCATGGTTTGTACGTCGATTGAAGCTTTGGAACACTAGTTGTTGCCACTACCACATGGAATTGAAAAAGCACACACTTGCTATCAATGATATGGGAAGCATTGGGAAGGGGATCCATGATGCATGTGGGTGAATGCAAGGTATGGTGGCTTACTTTTGATGTCACAATTATGTTTTTTTGTTGGGTACGCCTTGTTCAAAGGCACATGGTGAGTAGTATATTTTAAAATTTATTAATTGGTAATCGAATATAAACTAGCAACTTCATTATGAAGTTATTTGTGTAGTTGTTTATCAATAAAAAGTTCATATGCTAGTAGAAATGGACATTTGAAATTCAAAATTATGGACTAGTTGGTTGATTAGAATGATAGAAAATTGAAAGGTTCATCTTAAATTTTATTCAAAAATTATTTATAGTGACTTAACATATGAATTAGAATGAAATAATACATTTTTCTATGAAAAATTCCTTAAGGTTCATAGCCAAATTCTACCTATGAACTTTTGAATGCCTTAAATTAACTTGTATTTTCATAAGTCCATAACGTTGTTGTTTTTTGTTCATTTCCAATTTTTTTTTCAAAGGTGCACATATTTAGAATCTCTACTTAGGCTCCTATTAATATGGACTTTATTGCTTTTAATACATGGACTTCATTACCATTTAACCAATGGTACCATAAAAAATTAAAATTTTAACATTAGAACATGAACTTTTGTGGAATACAAGAATTTTAAAAAGTGAGCCACCATATTGTGCATTTACCCATGTGACTGCAAATGTAGCAAAGTATGCAATGTGAATGTGGCTAGCAAGATGCAAAGTACTCAACAACTATGTGTTATGTAAACCTAGTTGTATTTATTAATTTAATTGATTTATGGACATTAATCCTATGTTCCAAACCTACCTTGTCTCTTTGGCATGCAAAAAGTTGCCTTCAAGGTGACTATTTGGAATGTGGAGTCAAAAATTTGAAAATATGTCCTAAGAAACTACACTTTGACAAACTAATTAATTAGAAAAACATTAACTATGAAAAGGTTGGAAAGACAAATGATGAAAAGGACAAGAAAGCGCAAAAAGTTGAGTACCATGAAACCTAACCTCGAGAATTGTTGCAGTATTTTACTCCACATTTGAAGGAATTTATCCTTCATAACTATGTTTCTAAATGGCAGGATTTTCAATTTTGCGAGTGTTTGGAAAATCTTGCACATGACACAATGTTTTCTTGTGTTGATTTCTCCAAAAATTACACTCTGAAGATTCAAAATGAAATTCATGATATGCATGACTTAGATGAGGAAATAGAGGCTAGTATTAGTAATGAATGGATTGCTGAAAATCTATGTCCATGTGATAATGTAACAATACCTACTTTAACTGATGAGCCATTTTGGCTCTTACTTGTCAATAAAGGTCCCCATATCGTAGTCACTTCCTTCAATGATGAAAATGGCAATGTGTGGACAAAAAATGTGGTGCATATCTTTTGGTACTAAAGATTGGTTGTAAGGAATCAATCTTACACACCTTGAAATGATAAACCTCATGCCTCTGTGTTTTCAAACTTGATTTTGGCTTCAAAAATTTTTATGCCACCTGCTTGTCATGATGTGAAAGGCAACTATGCCACATATGAACTCACCTAAGAAATAACAAAAGTTATTTTGGAAGCCTTGGAAGATGTTAGATTATTGGATTAAGGGCTAGCATTAACAAGTTATCTAGAAAAATAATTCACCCCCATCAAGTGCATTACTAGTGAAATTTGATTGAAACCATGTGCCAATTTGCCCTTGTCACTATGAAAACATTTGTGCATGGTTTTGAATTATAGATTGTTCTTTTTTGGGGGGGGAAATCTCCAAGCTATGTGCTCAAATGTGACTTCAACCAGAAAGTAATCACCATGAACATATTGGGTAGTTGCATAGCTCAATATACAATATTGATCAACTAGCATGCACATGAACAAATTTTCAAGTGTTTTGGCATACATGCACAAAACTTCTAGATATTGTTTAGTTGCCTCACCCACATCAACCAACATTCATGATTGGCGAGTGTCCTAAACTAGGCTTGAATTTGTCCTTATAAATGATTGAAAACATGAACTTGTGTGTGTTTTATTATAAAAGTTAACTTTTGATGGACTTGTGGAAAATTATAGGTTGGCAATGTTTAAGTTTTGAGAAGGACGAAATAACATAATTGACTAGATAGAAGCAAGTTGTTTAGTTTCTTATGTGTCGAACATACAGGGTCTAAGGATGGGGGGTTAAAAGTAAGTTTCAAATGGGTTGATTTTTGTGTACAAGATATTCAAGGTCATTTGTTGGTGAATTTGATGGTGGACTTTCTTGCTATAAAGTTCTTTTAAGAGCATAAATAACCTTTACTAAATGTATTGTGCACCATTAGAAAAGTAATGTAAATGTATGGCATAAATGATAGAACCATCAAAATTCATTTTGGCTAGATTTTGATCTAAACATTTTGATTATAATGATAAAAAACATTGACACTAGAAACTAGACAAACATGTGACAAAACAAACATCGAGATCTCAAGACTTTTGTTCTAATAAATATTTAGATTACACAAATTTATTTTTAAAATTACAATATTGTAGGCGATAAGAATTGATGTTGTTATTTTCAATTGTCAAATCAACACATTGTTTGATAATTTGTGTTATTCATGGTCTTTTATCACTTATGTAATCTTTTCTTATAGTCATTTTTACATAGTTCAAAATAATTTTCAGCCTATGTAGCATTTCCCATGGTAATCATTGTTGAATTGCACTAAAAAGTAACTTGAACAATTCACAAAACAAATTCAATCAAGATTGAACTTAGTAATTGAGTTATTATTTTCACCCTTGACAAATTCAATTATTGTTATGTTAAGTACTAAATATGCATAAATTTACAAAATCATTTGTAGTTGTATATTTAATAAGAATTGATCCATTGTTATTTCAAATTGCTAATTAAATGAACATGTCTAGTTTTGCGTTAATCACATTTTTGTGAATTATTTTTCAATTTGTTAAATACCGTATCAAGTTTCTTACAACATAATTTTGCATGCTTAGAAACCTCTAGTTGAATGATTTGTTGTAGTTCATTAGACGAAGTTGATAACTTGAATTGATTACAATTCAAGGCCACATTGCAAACAATCTATCTATCATCAATTAGTAATAGGTCAAGAACTAGTGAATAGCACCCAATAACTAACAAGGATTAAAAGTTTTAGATGTATGTCATGAAAAATTGGCAAATATATTATACAAATGTTTTCTGCATAAATGTTATGTTCTTTGCATATTATGTTTAGAACTAACCAAAATTGCCAAATATATTATGTTATTTTAAAAAAAACCTTGAATCATGCATTAAATATCCCTATTGTAAATACATGTTATTGCATCCATGTCACACATACCAACCTATGTTTAATCCTTTCAGCTTATTCAAGCCAACTTATGTTTGATCCTTATAACATATGGGACCCAATATATCAATGTTGCTCCATGACAATTGCACATATACTCTTGTTCATATTGACTAAACCAACTTGCATTCAAATCCAATTATATATTCATATTGATTGTCCAACAATACATCAAATAATCATTGTGGGATTTACATTTAGCTTGTTAATAAGGTGGTATGTATTAATTCACATTATAACCTGACAAGGTGAGTTCATAGAATTAACGTGAAAGAAATGTATCATTTGTCACACATAAGTGCGAACTCATCAACTAGGATGATTGTACAATTATTTGCAAACATTAGTACAAAAGTGGGGTGTAATTTACTAGCTTAAATCACTATGGGACCTTAAAATTGAAATAAGTTCATTACATTTTAGTAATTTCATCTTAGTTAAAATTATTTCACTAGAATATCACTATGTAAACATTGTGTTTCATTATTAATTGACATAATTCATTATTATAATTTAATGTGATAAACATGTTTATTTTTATGTCGTTTTAAATGCCTTGTGTTACTTTATGATATACCCTATATTATTTTATGTTACCTTAGTTATTTTAATTTATACCCTAAGTTATTATAAGCTATTATAAATTATTATACCTTAAACTCATATACGGTGTTTTACTTTAAGGTATTTTAGGTAGCTTATTATAGGTTTTTAAATTTTAAATTAATATATGTTATTTCAAGTTATACTTTAGGTTATTCAAGGTCATTCTATTTTATCTATTAAACTTATTTTATCCTAAATATAAAAATATAAAATAATGTAAAATAAAATATAATGATGTAAAGTAAATAACCTATAACATTCAATAATAGCCTATAAAAATAATTTATAATAGTTTATAATAAAATAATCATCAATAGCCTATGATAATATAACCTAGAATATCCAACAATAACTTATAATAAAATAACCACCAATAGCCATTAATATAATAAACATTAATAGCCACAATAAAATAGCCATTAATAGCCACCAATAGCCATTAATAAAAATAAACATTAATAGCCGCAAATAGAATAACTAACAATAACCATTAATACATCCATTAATAGCCACCAATAAAATAGCAACCAATAACCACTAATAACCACTAATAGAATAGTCACAAATAGCCTATAGTAATATAATTTAGAATAGTTAATAATAACATAAGGTGAAATAACTTTCAATAACAAACAATAGCTTCACATAGTCGAAAATAGCCTAAGATGAAATAACTTATAATAGTCACAAATAACTTAAAATGAAATAGCCTATAATAACCAAAAGTAACATAAAATCGTTAAAAATAACTTACAATAGTCGAAAACAACCTAAAGTGAAATAGCCTAAAATAACAAAAAAAAAAAACTTAAAATAAATGAAAATAGCTAAGGGTGAAATAACTAAAAATAGCCAAAAAATTGAGAATAACCATAAATAATCATAAATAATGTAAGGTGAAATAATTTAAAACAATGAAAGTAGCCTTATAATATTGAAAATAGCCTAACATAGGTAATATTATTATATTAGCAAAACTCTTATCCATTTATTAAACATTTTTTGTTTCAAAAAAATGGTCATTGAAATGTTATTGAATAATATTCAAAATCAAAATTGTTCAAATGATTTTACACTTTCAAAAGAAAATAAATGTGATTATGTATATTATTGAAAAAACTTTTAAATCAAATTTTAATCATTCCATTTGGACAAAATTTCATTAAGATATGAATTTTTAAAGTTTATGTTTTTAAAATGTTTAAAATGAAATATTTGATAAATAGAATGCAATGTAACACATTATCACAACAAATGTGATGGCTTGATGGTAGGGGTGTTTTCTTCCATCCTAGAGGTCAAGGTATCAAACTTCACAAATGGTATGTTTGTGGTCAACAATGGTAAATTGACCTATATAATTCCCTAGAATAGGTGCATATTTAGGTTGATTACATGGTCCATGTACCTAGGTCAGGTTTTTAATTTAACATAAGTAATGACATGTGTAAATAATTCATAGGTTGAAAATAATTAAATTATCAATAATATTAAATATTACATTACATATAAAATAATTTAAATTTAATTGATTCCCATGCTACTTAATCAATTAACTAACAAATGAAATGATTTGGTAATTTGTATTTCATTTGAAAGTAACCTTGTTTCATTAGGTACTAATGGACCAATTCACTGTCCATAACAATTGGTCCCCATTCACTAGGGGGTTGATTAATTTCACCATTGTAAAAATGTACAAATTCATTCAAAATCTAGTGAAACCCAAAATGAATTAAGACGCATTTTGGTGTAATGAAAAAAAAAGAATCTCAATATCAATAAAACTTTAGCCAACAGAACCTCCATGTACTATAAAAATATAAATTCTAAAATCATAACCATGAAAGTAGTTGGACAAAAATTGGCTTATTACACCATATGTTTCCAAAGACCATGATTTATTTTCTATAAATTCAACAAGTAAAAAAAAATTCCATTAAAAAACACATATCATATATCACGTACTCCCTATTATGCAATTTTGAATTTAATTTTACAAGATGAAATTAGTATATTATTAAAACCTCATTGACCCAAAACATGTCTAACACCATTACAATTGAATCAAGAAGAAGAATTTGAGTACTGCCATATCAAATAACAACATAATTTATCTTGACTTGGTCATGTATTATGCAATCACTATTACAAAATGTGGGTGCAATTCACTAAATTAAAAAATTCATTATTTTCCAACTAATCCTCTTTATTAAAACTAGTGAATTCATTCAAAATCTAGTGAAATCACTTGGCGTACAAGGACATTTTTTGTTGTAGTGAATTCACATATATACTATACTTGACAAGTTTTAATTAGATACATGTACATGTGTTCAATTTCTCAATTTTAATCAATGTGACATTGAACTTATGATTAAATGCAAGAGTTCAATTTTTTAGGTTTTCAATCAACAACATTTATCTCCAAAAAAAGTTTAGAAGACTTTACATATTAGAAACAAAACTGTTTATTTGATTGTTTTGAAATGTCCAAAATTATGAAAGTCATGACTCTTGATTTTATGTGCCATTGTATGCAAGTTCTACTTATGTTTATTATGAAGCAACAATGTTAGCAGTAAGTTATTTTTCTAAAATTGACCCTATGTGGAAATTTGAATATCATGTTGATTGATCACAAATTATGACTTCTTAGGCAAATTTATGCCAACTTTCCTTTTGAATGATGTCATTTCCTCCTTGGATATTCCTTTTCCAAGACTATTAACTTCAACTCCTTCTTCATCCATGTTTGATCCTCTCGGGCCAACATCTATGACAAACACATTAGTACCTTAGTTAGATGTCAATATGCAACACATAATATATTTGAATAACCCAAAATTCAAGATTCAAAGTTGGGAGGTACCACACCTTTAATCATGAAATTCAATAGGTTGTTCACTGGAGGTTTTTTCTTGTTTGGGAAATCGTCCACTATGGAGGCATTATGTTTTTGGAACGAATATCGAGTAAGAAGTGGAACTATAGCCACATCATTTGCTACAATAGAATCTACTACAACTTGTTTTGAAGGAGATTTTTCAATGCCATCTAAAATAATGTGTGAACATAAAGTATATACAACCACAATATACAAATCACGGGAATGTGAAACATGATGCATGCATGAAGATAACAACTTGTTGATGTTACTAGCTAAAATTGATTTAAAAATTTGGGTCCATTGATATTGAATAAAAATAAAAAACCTCAAACCCACTTTGTAATGTTTGCAAAGTTGGTTCCACAACTTGTGCACCAATATCCTCATTTGCATAATCAATTGCCTCCATTTCAATATGGAAATTTTGGTTATGCACATTTAAAAAAGATTGTTCATTTTTGGAAGCTAGGATTGTGACATTCTCCAAATGTGTTTTAAAAGGTGATTCAGCTTATGTATTAGAAATTAAATTCCCAACTTTTGGACTTTTAATTGGTGTCAAGGGAACACCTCTAGTGGTTGACAGTAGTCCAAGAGGGCTATTATTTAATGTTCGTAAGTTGGGCCTTTTGGAAACTTGTCTAGAGCTTGTGGAATTTAATTTTGTTTGCTTTATTATGGAAATGTTAGCTGCACAAACAGACATGCATGCACAAAAAATAAAGTAAACCTAAACATATACAACTAAATTCAAACAAATTTATATAAAAAATTAAATAAAAACATAATGACCTCCATGTATATAAAAGATCCAATACATCTAGATTGAGTAAAATCCATTGTTTTATATTTTGGACACATTTTACAATATAATCTGACCACATTCGTCTTGGCCTTTGCAGTCTTATTTCCACCAATAAAAGTTTTTAATGAACCTCAATGCTTAGTATCTTCTTAATGTTGCTTATGATTGATCTTATTAAACCATTAGATTGTTTCTAAACATCAATTAAGTGGTTTTAACAGAACCAAAAACACTAGGATTGGTTCTAAACCAACTAATTGCTTAAATAATGATAAGGACCATGTGACCTAACCAAGTTACACTATTTATTCACCAATCAAATGGTTGTAGCATCATCAAAGCACTTGGACTAGTTTCAACAAAACCAAAAGTGTTTATATTGGTTTTAACATAATCAAAAGCACCTGGATTGGTTTCAACAAAACCAAAAGCATTTGGATTGGTTTCAACATAACCAAAAGCACTTGGATTGGTTTCAATAAAATCAAAAGCACTAGGATTGGTTTTAAACCAACTGACTATTTGAATAATGACAAGGACCATGTGACCCAACCAAGTTACATTGTTTATTCACCAATCAAGTGGTTGTAGCATCACCAAAAGCACTATGGACTAGTTCTAAACCAACCAACTACTTGAATAAAGACAAGAACCATGTGACTTAACCACTACATTGTTTATTCACTAGTCAAGTGGTTATAACATTACCAATATCAATATGGACTATTTTTAAACCAATTTTGTGCTTATGTCATGAAAAGAATCACTACTTATTATTAAATTCCATTAACCAAATTGATGTGATGACCAAAATAAAAATTCAACAAGTTGTTCCAAAAATTAATTAAACATTCATGTGACCTTTAAAAAAAATTGAAATGCCTATTATGATGTTTTCAATCATCTACAAAGTTTAAACAAAATTGCAAAAAAGACCAAATTATTCATAAAACAAGCGTGTTGCCGGTTTCATACCCGAAAAAATAGACAATGATGTTATTTCTATAGGGGAAAGCTTCATTGCCTTCCACGAACTTTCAATTTCCATCTTAACCGCCAACTTCTTCATGGAAAAATCTTCTTCTTGGAAACCCCAACTTTGCATCCAATCAAGGTGTAGAACTTGTCCTCATACATAACAATTATTGTTTTCCCTCAAAAGCTCTCCCAAATAAAATGGATAGTAAGTGTGTTTGCAAGAAATAATGGCAACATCATTATAATGAAAAACTCGAAAGCGAAATCCATAAGGTTTTATAACTATATACATTGGTTATCATTATCTCCCTGCCCACTAGGGTGAATAATGGGCTTAGGCCAAAATGAACTGCCACTCATTTTTTTCATGTTTTCTTGCTATATTTGGATAGCTTTTGTTTCATCCTTTAAAACTATAACTTCACACCTTGCTTTGGCAATGACTTTTCCTAGCTTCATGAAATCAATTTCAATGTCTACAATTAAAGCTTCACCTACTACAACACATTCCAATTTCTCTTCTAACATAGATATCTCGATCTTTAGTTGTCTTTTATGACATTCTATCCATGTCAAGAAGACCCTAATTCAATAATGTTTAGTTAAACAAGATTTTCAACTTGAAGCTTGCCCTCTATAGTTGAGGTAGATGTAACTTCCAGCTTCTATGCTTCAATCTACATTCACATACAACACAAGAACTTTCAAAATAACAACTTTTTCTAGGTATAGAAACTCAATACCTTAAAATGCATCAAAGCAAACAAAGGCAATGTAATTTCAAAAGTAAGAAGAAAAAGATTGAAGATAAACAAACCTTCCATTCAAGTAATTGGACTTGAAATGCCAACTTTTTTTGCTCACATTTATTTAATGCAATGGAATTTCTTGCATCAAGTGTAATTTCCTTATGGTTTCCATGGAAAATTGTAGCCCTACAAGTTTTTCAAACAACTTAGTTTTTTTAGCCTTCAGATGTAAGATCTTTTTGGGTACACCATTGCAACAATTCGTGCATGAGATCATGCACTTTTGTCACTTTTGACATACTTGTGTTTGAAACACCATATGGACACACAGTTGTAAGTTTTTTATTAAATTGATTAGTAGTTTCAGTCACAATAGAACTACAAAACTTACATTCAAATCTACTAGATGTGTCACCTACACCCTTCCCAAAAAACTTTAGAGATCCGCTTTTCATCATTTTAGCTTCTTCCCTCTAAGCTTTTTCTTGAACTATTATAGTTGCAGCTTTTGCTCAATTCATGTTTTTGCCTTTTTTTTTAATAATGTACCCTTTCACAAACCAATGCATGAATTCATTGTTAGTGACTTGGTCTATACCATAAATTTGTTAATAAAGCCTGATTAACTCTTTCTTCATGTCATGGTGAAGATGTGGGTTGGTAGTTTTGAACCTGTTACATGTAGATCCAAAACCTCTGTAATGTCTACATTAAACACTATGCTTGTGGGAATGCTTGACCTAGGGTTGAATCTCTGGTTGTAAAACTTCCTAATAGTCTTGAAATACTTTTTGGTTTGGTCCTTGTAGTTGATGTGATTCCATGGTGAAAACTCAAAAGAGGCCTTCATCTTCACTTTCTTTTCAACCTTTAAAATGATTATCACCATAAGACTAAACCCTAAACAAATTAAAGATTAAAAGCTATAATAGACTTTCTGAAAATGTCTAAAAAACACAAACTTGTGAAGAAAACTAACAAATCTTATTTGGTATCATCAAGCTCTATGATTGAGTCCCTCAAGAAAATGATGATTTCAGCATTTGGAACATTAAAATGACCCAAACGACGAACTTGACATGGATTCCCAATGACCCAATTGACATTGAGGATTTTTTTTATCACATGTGTTGAAAGTTCAAAAATCTTGCCTTTGGTCTTAATAGCTATGATATTGCCTATGATATTAATTATCTTAAATATGGCACATCAACATTGGATTCAATTAAAGACAGGGTGAGGACAAAACCAACCAGGTGGGTGTGGGTCCTATTTGCATGTTTGGACCCTTTAAGTAGTTTATACCATACAATTTTAGTTTCTTTACATCATATGATTTTTAGTTAATTGATATCATACATTTTCAATCAATTTATATCATGCAAGTTTTAGTTAGTTGATTCATACACTTTTAGTGAGTTTCAATCATAAAATTAGGTTGAAAACTACCATTGTTAGTCCTTGTATTTTGTTGCAAATGTTCATTTGATATTCTTTAATCCAATTTCATTTCAATTTTTTGGGGAAATAAATTCTAACATTTGAATACCAATTTCTCAATTCCAAAATCAAAATTCATACATCTCATTTCTTTGCCATTATTTCAAAATGTGCATACATTGATAAACAATATTTGTTGGTCAAATTCATGACGTATCATTTATTGGCTTCATTTTGTATATTAACCTTCAATGGGAGCAGAAAAGATTTTTCCGTTTTCAAACAACACTATAAATTCATCATTTCAATTTTATTTTATTTTTTCCAAATCTCATTCTTTTGGTCCATTCATTTCTTCCTTACTTCCTTCCTTTCATTCTTTCATCCATCGATTCAATCATTCCAAATTTTCAATGTTCATTCCTTCATTTCATTCTTTTGATCATTTATCATCTTCATTAATTTTCATCATTTTCCCCATCCATCCATTCAGTCTTTCAATTTCATTGTTTTTTTAAATTCATTTATTTGTTATTGATTTTATTTCTTTGGGGTTGATTCCAATGTTTTTTGGTCTTTTTTGTATAGTCCAAGTGCTGATCATTGTGGTACTTTAGAAAATTCAAATTTCCAATTAAAACAATTGTTCATTCGATTTGAATCTCCTTGAAGTGTCCATGTTCAAAATATTCAAATATATTAGCAAAAATATTCCAATTCTTCAAATTTTAATTTGAATTACAAATTTAATTCACAAAAATGAAAAAAAAATCAATTATTGATTTCCCAAAGAATTAAAACATATACTTTGAATTAAGAAAAAATATAGACGATATTTTACAATCAAACCAATTGATGTGTGTCATTAATTATGCATATAAGGTGGGTGATTATTTATTTGATTCTATAGCTTTCATGTTACAATTTTTAGAGTTCCAATTCTTTGTGTGTTAACGCTATGATTTACAAATGCAAACACCTTTAGCTATGTGGTGTAGACAATTGGAATTATATCCAAATTTCCTACATGATTTACATAATGGACAAGCTTCAACAAAAGAAGAATACCTTAAAAAAATGTCACAAAACTCAATTAATGGCGGCCTTTGGGGAGATTTTACAACAATAATATGAATATCCCTATATTTGCAAAGACCAATATATGTGTGGTCTACAACAAGTGTTCAAATAATGATGAAATGTGGGGAAGAATATGATTCAACATTGTTAATGCATTTAGTTTTTGGGATTCAACATTTTGAACTAATTCAAAATAATGATTTCATGTAATTTGGAAAATGAAAATTTACAAATGGAAGGGGAATCACAAGAATGGACCTCCTTCAAAGATTTAATTTATAAAATAATAATAATGATTATGACGAAATTCCATTAGACCTATGCACATGATCAAAACGAAAAGACAATTACAACAATTTAATTATTCAAATGAAAATTCCCTTAATCCAAAAAAACAATGTTCCAAAAGAAGCAAATTTGTTTGGACTCAAGATTTGAACATCACTTTGGTCTCTATTGAAAATGATAATCCATTATCAACTATTAAAGAAACCACAATTGCATTTTAAACAAAATATCCAAACTTGGATTTGACACTTCAACAAATGAGTTGACATTTAACACAATTAAAATATAAAAAATTGTTTAAAAAAATTCACAACCAAAACATTGGAAATTTACTAAAAATAAATGTAGAATTTGAGAAGAATTTTTTTGACCTCATTTAAAAAATATCACCAAATTGTTTTGTGAACAATATTATGATAAAAACTTACCTTCATTTCAAGTGCAATGACATTTGAAATATTTAAAATGGAAGAAAAGACATGAAAAAATATTAGAACCTCTAAAGCCCCAAATATGAAAATTAAATAATAATAACAATAAAAAAATCACAATCATAATCCTCCTTTCAATTACAATTTTCTTAAAAACATCATAAAAACATTCACAACCATAATTACTTTAATAAATGAAATGTATCCAAATGAAAAAAATAATCATGGAAAAAAATTAAAATCTACCAGATGAAAATTTTATTAATATGAATATTCTAAAGATTTTTCAAATGTAGTTCCAATATTAAAATTCAATGATCAAAGTTAACAAATAAAAAACATGTTTGGTTAAAATGGATGAATTCTATGGATGCAATTTTAAATTTTATGTTAGCCCATAGGAAAAACCAATCTTTACAAACCATAATTAAAAATTTCAACATTTGCATTCTAATTTAGATATCAATGACAATCAAATATTGTAACACATTCAAACACTACAAAAGAGAACTCAAAATGTGAGAAAAATAATTACATAATAACTTTCACCAATCAATATATTTTTAAATGATATAAAATTTACACCAAAATATTCATGTGTATGTTGCAAAAGGTTATGGTTCAAATACCAATTAATGCAATTCACTCCCATTAGTTTGAAAATATTAATGCAAACCATTATCCTTTTGACGAAACCTTACAAACTAATAACATGTTAATTTGTAAGAGTTGTAAAAGATCAATCAATAACAATTTTTTTTAAAATGCTATTTTACTAAGAAAGCACATTCTTAATTTGAAAGAAAAGTTGTTTTTTAAGAAGGCAATAACAAATTAGTGAAATATAATGAGAAAAGAATTATCTTTCCCTTAATTGGGAGTTGATGGAAAACTAAATTATTTGGTGTACCATCATTGAACATCTAATGCCTTGCTACCTTGATACTTTTGACATTCAATATATTATTTTTTAAATGTTGGGATTTTAGATTCTATTTATTTTTAAAAATAAAAAATTGAAAATTTATGAGAAATTTTTTTTTCAAGATTTTTTGAATGAAAATTTCAAAATTAATTAATTACTCAACATGTTAAAGCTACCAACTCATATTATAGTACACTTAATTAATTTCCAAAGTTCCTTTTGTGTTCATTTTATTTTAACATCCATCAAGTAACTTGAAGATTATAATATTTTAAAACCATAAAACCACTCTTTAATCTTCATATTTTTTCACCATTTGGAAAAGAGTTTTCAAATTCTTGGCCATAATATAAAACGCCCAAAAACAACATCTTGGCATTTGACAAGCAAAGGTTTTCTAATATCTCACCCAAGAGCTTGTGCATTACCTTCTGTCACCATAACAAAGTATCAAGGATTCAATTACCATCATTGGTGCTTTGTTTTTCCTCTATTTTTTAGCATTCCTTTTTATTTTCTCTTTTGTGGTTTGACTCTTATGGGTGACTTTTTGAAAAATAGGTCTCTCTTTCATGAGATCCACATTGGGAGACAATAAAATTAAGATTTGAAATGTCTAATTCAGTTTTGGTTGGTTATATAGAAAAAATTGTTTATGCATTTAGATAGTCATCAAATATGGATTCATCGACATCCAATTTTATACACAACCACCACATGCCCTTATATGTATAGTGCATATATAACTATATCTAACCATTATGTTTTAGAAAAAAAACAAACTGATATCCAACCCATTAAGGTTTTGAAAATGTTCAATATGCATTTAATTTAAGGTTTAGGTTGTTTAGGGTTTAGAAAGAACCTATTGCAATCTCCTTTTGAAACATTTTACACTGTCATTGAAGTTTTCTTTGTAAGTCACTTCCAAAGTTTGCTTTAAGTTTTCATAACACTAAATGTATCATATTTCATATATTCTTGTTTATGATTTTGTTTACAACAATGGTTCTTTTTATGTTGTTGTGAATTGTGCAAAAATCAAAATTTTCATTTCTTTTTTTTGTTCAAAACTTCACAAGAAATCTGCTACTTTCACAACGCAATTTGCATTTTTAATTAGATAAGTTTTTAGTCTATAGTCTAAAAAATGTTGTGGTTTTTTTTCTTTTTGTGATTTGCATCCAAACTATTGCTTATTTGTTATGTAATTGTCTTTGGTTTTGTTGCTTGGCGAATTGAGAAGGTTTCACTTTGGTTTTTTGTTCTATTTTTTAGTAAATTAGGAGAGTTTGGCTATTAGTTATGGGTTTATTGCTTGGCAAATTGACAAGAATCAGCTTGGTTTTCACATGATGTCAATCTGAAAGATACAAAAGCTTATTGGACTCATCATAAATTGATGTACTTAACATTTAAGCTGCCAACCCATGTACCTCACTTTTGTTTCTGAAACAAAAACATGTAAAATTTAAAAAGATCCATGACTATGTTCTTGTCTCTAACTTTTATGCTTTTATAAATGAATAAAAGTGTGTATGCTTGCCCATGGCAGATCCACACCTTGTTCTTTGTTGGGACATGTGGTCATCTGCTGGTTCCACTTTTGATTTTGCCAGTTCCACTGGCGATGTGAGTCAAGGGTGGGGAACTCCAGTTGCACTCTAGAACAGGCCTCATAGAACATGTCATATGAAGGGTATGCCTTGGTAGAAAGGGCCCAGCCCATTGTACAAAAAAGCCCTTTGATGTTGTGGCCGGCAGAAGAAAACACCAACTTTCTGCTGGCCAGAGGAGGTACTCATCAGTATGTGATCCTGCAAAAATGTTTCTCACATCCAAGTTTAGTTATTTACTTCTTCTTCCAACCCCACCCATAAAACTAAAACTGGGGTTGCAAATATGTGCGAAAATACTGATATCAACTCATCTGGAACAACCAGACCAAACAAACCATTTAGCCAATCACCAACAGGTGCTAGGCTTTACTGCATCTTTTACCAGAATCAGCCAAAATGCTCGCTCAAAAACCATTTTGCTGAGCCAAACCAGCATGCTTTGACTTTTCTTTATCCAATATTTAATTTGCAGGGTCACATATTGAACACTGATAGAGCTCAAATACTAATTGTGTACTTAACTTATGACCAGGCCATTCCACCTGGGAACATGTCATGCCCAGTAGGGCAAGATGCAGTTCCATCGCATTGTTACAGGTTCTACAGGGGGCCTTTAGAGTAGAGCAATTGTTCCTTGCCCGTTGTTGATACGGATCACAAGTGGAATTATAAGAACCAAAAGTGGAGTACCCCACTATTGATTCATCACAGAGTGGAACTGTGAGAACCACAGGTGGAACTGGCAGAACCAAAAGTGGAGTTCCCCAACTGTTGATTGACATCACAACTGGAACCATCACAATTAAGAGTGCAGTTCCCCAATGTTGATCACATCCTAAGTGGAACTGGCAGAACCAAAATGTGGTTCCCCATTGTTGATTCATATCACAAGTGGAACTGTTGGAACCAAAAGTTATGTTCCCCACTGTTGAATCACATCACAAGTGGAACTGCCAGAATCAAAAGTGGAGAGTTCCTGACAGCTGAATTACACCACAAGTGGAACTATCAGAACCAGAAGTGGATTTTTGCTGTTGAAATACAACCAAAGTGGAATTGGCAGAACCATAAGCGAAGTTCTACCACAGTCGATTCCCATCGCAAGTGGAATCACGGTAATCACATGTCACAAGTGGAACAACCACAATCAAAAGTGAAGTGAAGTTCCCCCACAGTAGATTATCCCACAAGTGGAATCGGCATAAGCATGACCAAAAGTGGAACCAACAGATGACCCACAAGTCCCATGAACATGGGAACTGGGAACATGGGAACAAAAGAGAGTTGTTTAGGTAAGGCCGAGGTTTCAGTACTCGTGCATTCTCCTGAGGTTTGGGAACACCCTTGGGCTCATGCCCTCATGTGCCCGTCCCTCACAAGAACGCACCTACAGGAACCTCCCCTTCAACAAATTCAGACCATCAAATCTAACAATCTCATTGATTTTTTAAAAAAATCTTCAAGTCTACATATAATTCTATTCTGCTGAACATTGAAAATAATGGTCCCTTTCTACCATGGTCCCTTTCTACCATTTTCATTCGTCCTCTAATTTTTTTATAAAATTCTCCCAAACCCTATTAAGTACCCATTTAACTCTCAGTTCACTCAAGATAAATAAGGAAAAAATTCAGACCTCCAAATCATGCAATTTCATTGGCCATAACATCTTTTCTGCACACATGCCTATTCAACACCCTTTATATATTACTACACAATACTATAACCCTTGTCTGCATATAGTGGAGTGGTGACCTAGGAAAGGCCTAGGTCTAGATGTGGTTCATTTAATTATTCTTATTTCAAAAAATGGCCCAAAAAAAAAATCCCTATAAATCTCAAGATTTTAATGTTTTTAAGAATCATTCTGAAAATTTTCGGCATGTTGTGAAAATTTGCCAGGAAAAAAAAAACACTGCCCAGAACTGGTTAGATACTTGCTTACAAAACAGAAGGTGCAGAGAGTGATGAGAATTGCAAGGCAAATATTAACAAATAAACTAAACCTTGCCCCCACACAACAAAAACAAACAACAAGAGTCAACTCCAGGTGTTAAAAAACAAAATTCTGTGAAAACTTAGCCATTTCTTTAAAAATTATGTATAAGAACTGAGCCAATTCTCAAGTCAAAAATTCGATAAATCAGTTCAGTAAAAAATTCTGTGAAAATTTAGCCATATGAGAAAAAAATTCTGTTAAAAAAAAAAAACAAACTGAGCCAGTTCTTTAAAAATTAATTCTGTGAAAACTTAGCTAATATTTCTCAGTTAATGGGTGGGGTCCGGTTTGTCCACTGATGGTTTCGAACACAGGACCTACCTGGTTGTCAGGAGCCCACTGTACCACTGGACTAGCACTCAAAAGGGATGTGCTTTTCACGGACTACGTCAAAGGATCGAATCCGCCCACCTTTGCCTCTCTCCTTCTCCCGCTCTTCCTCGCTGCGTTTCCGGCTCTCGCGTTCGCCCGGGTTTGCTCACGCCGCTGTTGCTACCGCTGCGTTTTGTCCGGATCTCGGAAGTATTTGCGCGCGTTTCACGTATTCGTTTCTTCTCTTTGCGTTAGTCTTTTGTTGTTCTGATTTTTCTTTTTTCATTTTTCTGATAGGCATATGTTTGTGATAGGGTGATAGAAAGAGTAGTGTGCAGTAGCATCTCACGGTACCTGTGAGAAAGGAGGAAAGAGCGTGGCTGTCTGTGTCTTGCCAAGGACAGGAAGGAGGAAGTCAGACAGTCAGTCACGAGGTTTTACGCTTAAAAAGGGGCTTTTGGCGAGCTACAAAGATGATGCAAATCTTTGGGTACCGAACTCCGCCGAAGAAACCTGAGCCAGAAGCACCACCGGTGCTTAATCAAAGCACCACGGCACCACCACCACAACCACCGCAGTATACTACTCCCAGTACTACTACCAGCACTAGGTCTAATAGCACGACCGCTGGTTCTGCTCGACCGTTGCGGCTCGTGTATTGCGATGAGAGAGGCAAGTTCAAGATGGATCCGGAGGCAGTGGCGGCATTACAGATGGTAAAGGGACCATTAGGTGTGGTTTCTGTATGTGGACGGGCACGACAGGGGAAAAGCTTCATCTTGAATCAGGTGAGCTTCCTTGTTAGGAAGTCAGTCTCTGGAGAAGAAGAAGCTTCATCAAGTAATCTCTGAAGAAGTAGTCTATCTAGAAGCGGCTCGAAATTGCAGCTATACATGCAGCTCCAAATGGTAGTATGTCTCAATCCTTGTTGACAGGATTAGGATGTTCATCACAGAGCAGGAATATGTAAGAATTGACAGAAAGCCAAGTCTGGATTTATTGCGGAGAATCTGAATGTGGAAGCCTTTCCGGAGCCATCCTGATTGTGCCTATTGAAGCTTATTACACAAACTGTAAGTTAGTGGCAACAGATGTCTTGACTTCTGTTGCACCCTCTCTATAACAACATGGGAGAAATTTCAAACCAGATTGACCAATATTATTCCCTGTTGTTTTGCACTGCCATGGAACTAGCCTTCATGGATCTCCTGAAAAGCACATGTTGCTGTTCATTTAATCTGCATCTTATGTTGAAAGGTGAAATGGGGAGGGTTTTGCAGCTGCTTGGGCGGAGTAGTGGCTTTGTTGTCGCACCAACTCACCGGCCATGTACTAAGGGTCTCTGGATGTGGAGTGCACCACTGAAGCGCACAGCGCCTGATGGCAGTGAATACAATCTACTGCTTCTTGACAGTGAGGGCATAGATGCTTATGATCAAACAGTATGCCTCAATCCTCAAGAGTACCTCTGTAATAATGATTTGTGTCCTTCTGCAGTGATAGACACCAGGATATCACATTAGGGTTTCCTTTCAGTATTCATGATTGTACAAGAGTTGGTAGCTTGAATTCTGTGTTGTCATTCATGAAGTTAGTTTATGATGTGTGCCTGGTTGCAGGGCACATACAGCACCCAGATTTTTTCTTTGGCAGTCCTCTTGTCAAGCATGTTCGTCTACAATCAGGTGTGCATCTCATCTTTCTCTTCTCCATTCTGTCTGGGCTTTTGTGGTTGTGTTGGATATGAGTGCAGCAGTAACTATGAGCCTAGTCTATGTCTTTTATGTTTATTTTTGGCAACAATCAACTACTGTGCTGATATCGTAACTCTCTGGAGAACATGCAATGGAACCTGGTTTTCTGGCAGTTTGAGAGCCATTTGTCTTCCTTCCTTTGTTCTCCTGATGTCCCATGTCATGTCCCATCTGAAAGAACAAATAAAATAAAAACTGTTTATTCTGCCTTCTGTCTGGAGGCAGCCTGTCTTTCCTTCATGTGACAGGTTTTGGCACCTGTTTGATCATTGGTACTTGCAGATGGGTGGCATTGATGAGGCTGCGTTGGATAAGTTGTCATTGGTAACAGAGATGACAAAGCACATTCGTGTGCGAGCATCTTCGCCTTCACAAACCCATTCCTCAGCTTCAGAGATTGGGCAGTTCTCTCCCTTCTTTCTGTGGTTGCTTCGGGTATGTGATTCTCCCAACCTCTTGATGATTTGATAAACTTCCATGCTTGACCTTCATTCTATTAACAATATGCTGCAGGTGTGTATATTGTGGTGATTTGCACAGTGTATCGCTGTTCACAGTTGACCTTCAGCAGCTCTGCTGCAATGGTTGTGTTGTGTTAACATTTTTATATACAAATGCAACAATCCAAACTTTTGGAGATTCTCATTCTAAGGTGGTTGTGTGTATTGGGGGATCTTGTTGGTAGATTCATGTTCAAAAGTTCTCACAAGCTTTAGTATTCATGGGTTGGTGTAGGATTTCTACTTAGATTTGACAGAAGATGGACAGAAGATTACCCCAAGAGACTATTTGGAGTCTGCACTACAGCCAGCACCTGGAACTGGAAAGGCCATTACAGCCAAGAATCAGGTGTGTTTGGCATATTGAATATCAATGACACAGGACCTTTGTCACATTCCATTTGCTTCTCTCTGCTGTCTTGATTTATTAGACAAACTCTCAGATCCCACAAAAGGTCATAAATTGTTAATGGTAATGAAAGGTTCTAGCATTTGCATGACGCCGTAAAGTGTGCCTTACTTCAAGTCTTCAGAGGGTATACATTGAAGACATTTCAGTAAAGAATTTATGTATATTTTGGAATTGCAATTGATTCTCAACCTCAGGTCCGAAATTCAATCCGAGCCTTATTTCCAGAACGGGATTGCTTCACATTGGTGCGACCTCTCAATGATGAGAAGGAATTGCAGAAACTTGACCAGATTCCGGTGAGCTGGAAACATGCTTGTCTGTAATAAGCTCTTCTGGTCTCAAAGAAGATAGTGCAAATTGTGTGATTATTTCTTTCTGTCTCTTGCATCACTAATCTCCATATTTTGTCAAATGATCTTGCAAAGGCTGAAAAGTGAAATTGCTTTTGCAGATGGATAAGATGCGACCAGAGTTTAAAGCTGGGTTAGATGCTTTGACAAAATTCATCTTTGACAGGACAAGACCAAAACAACTGGGCTCAATTGTTATGACAGGCCCCATGTTTGCTGGCCTTACACAATCATTCTTAGATGCCATTAATGCCGGGGCTGTACCCACCATTGCCACATCTTGGCAGGTTTTCATTTAACTTTTTGGGCATGGCTTGTTATATTTTGAAATGTATGGACACTGTGCACAATGAATCCAAGGTTCTAGCACATGTGACACTTCTTGCAATGGCTTTAGTGCTATATCACATTCATGAGCTGAAATGTCAGAAAGATAGATGGCTGTTCAACAAAGATGAAGTGAGACACATAACTCTTGTCATCAGTGGCGAGAATTTGGGCATCAAGCTGGTGCATTTCACACATTGATGAGTTAATTCTGGAATGTAGATATGAGAAAGATCGGCATGTGTACAAAGAGGTGGTTTGACTCTCTGTCTTTGGTGGCACAGAATGTGGAGGAGAATGAGTGCAGACGAGCTCATGATATGGCAGTTGAAACCTACAGCCAGTCCTTCAATAAGCAAACTCCTTTGGATGAGGTACCTAGTTGGTCCCTAACAAACTTGTTAAGATACTTTGGATGATGGATATAATTATAAGCAGCAGCAATGTGTGAGAGTAGAAAGCAGAGTCCTGACAAGTACTGTGCAGGTGTTGACTAATTTTAATGCTTTCCAGGTATCTCTACAGGAGGCACAAGAGGAGGCAGTGCAAGCAGCATTGACTGTGTACAATAGTGAAGCTGTTGGAGGAGGTCCAACTCGCCAAAAGTATGAAAAGCAACTTCACTCCAACCTCAAGAGACAGTTCGAGGTAATTTTCCAGAGAAGGCCAGTGTCATTTAGTGTATTCCAAGATGGCAGGTGGGCAGCAGCTTGATGCCCAGCAGCTTTGGCACACAAAATTGGTTACATTGTGGAGTTCTTTTGTAATTGGTGATAGCTGCAGTGTGTTTGACTCAACCTTCCAAGCATCTTGTAATAAATGTGATCAGGATTACAAGCGGAAGTCATCAATGGAAGCAGAGCTGAAGTGCTTGAGAGCAGTGGGCAGCATGGATGAGAGACTGCGAAATGCATGCAATACCCCAAATGCTACGTTTGATTCAGTTGTCAAGGTGGGAAATTCTTTGCTATTCCCTCTTCTGTCACTCTTTGTAGCCAACTGCCAAGCTCCTTGTTAGGGTTCTGTGCATTCTTGGCATTGGGTCATTTTCTTTGGTTGACAAATAATGGCTCTAATTTTTCTTTTCACTATTTTGCAGGTCCTTGATGGATTGGTTGCAGAGTATGAGGTGACAGCAACAGGGTCTTCCAAGTATCAAAAACTTGTCAAATTCTTGCAGAAAAGGTGAGTCCAAACTGCATGTGCTATTCTAGAAGATCAATACCAAATGTTTTTCTACTTGCTGCATTCTGAGACTTCAATGTTTGAAGATTATTATTTTTCCTTTGGCAGCAGTAGCAGAAATTACATGAGGTGACTATCTCAGCATGGCTTATCCTCATCTAGTTGTCTCCTGTACATTGCAGTTTGGCAGGCTCATTACATGATTTGGTGAAGCGAGTGAGTGACAGAGCTGCTGCAGAGTACTCGAGCTTAGAGATACAGAAACAATCATTGGCAGAGCGAGTTGCCTTTGCAGGTAAACAAGCAGATGCTGCACAACGGGATGCACAAGAATGGAAAAAGCGCTATGAAATGTCCATTGTTGACTACAGGAAGTCGTCAGAGAACTCAGCAGCTCAATATGCTGCTCTACAGCGGAAGGTCACAGCTCTTGAAGAAAAATGCTCAAGTCTGGCCAGCAAGTTTGAGGGGGCCAAGAAAGAATCCTCAGATTGGCAAAGCAAGTATGAACATCTATTATCAGAAAGACAAACTGACCAAGAGAGGATGGGATCTGAGTATGCAGCCATCCAGGTACTGCAATGTTCCCTTCGATGAGAAAGCAGTTCCACTTGGTTGTTATGTTGCAAACTTGTCCTCTACGCCTTAGTTCATCACTGGCTGGCTATGCATGTGATTGGTTGGTCTAATTGTGTGGTAACTCTACTGCAGAATCGGTGCAGTACTGCTGAGGCACGGTTGGCAGCAGTTCGGGAGCAGGCAGAGTCTGCAAAAGAGGAGGCTGCAGAGTGGAGACGCAAGTATGATTCGATTGCTACCAGTACCAAGACAGCTGCTGAAAAGGCAATTGCTCAGAAAGATCGAGCCATTGAGCAGGCTCGACTACGGGAGGATGCTCTGCGTGCTGAATTTTCTGCAACTCTGGCTCAGAAGGTAAAAGCCTTTTAAGCTATTCCATCAGGAGAGACAATTGTATCAAATATTCTGTGATTGAGGGTTGACTGTGGGAGGAATTTTTGAGAGTCTGTGGATAGGTTTGTTCCTGTATGCTTTCCTGACAAGTCATAGATTTTCTCACCTATATCCTTGAGAATCAACTTTCAATAAGAAGCTTCTTGGCTTGTGACAGGATGAGAAGGTGAAAGAGATGCAGGCTACAATAGAGCAAGGGGAACGACACATTGCTGGTCTCACTGCTCAACTTCAGGTGTGTGATCATGCTACCTTCTTCATTGCATGTCATTTGAAGTTGTGCTCAGGTTATCTTGGCTCTATCATAGTATCACTTTTATCAACCCTACATATGATTTAGATTGGCATTTCGTGTAGACAGGCTTGTTGACTCAGGAACCATGTGATGTATTTTGGGTGGTCTGTGAAACTCAGGAGCATGAGTCAAAAGTAAGCAGTCAATCAGAAGAAGTGGGGATCCTCAGATCTGAGATTCGGCACTTCCAGAAAGAGGTAGAAGCAGCAAAGTCCTTGTCCATGACACTCACCAAGGACTTGGAGAAGGCTCGTCAAGACAAACTGCATGCTGAAGAGCGAGTGAAGGATGCTGTAAGTAGACTGGAAGAGGCAGAGGGAAGATGCAAAGTGGCAGAACGGGAGACCAAGCATGCAGTTGAGGTAGCAGAGAATGCTTGGAATGAGGCAAAACTAGCAGAGAGGGAGAAGAGGGAGTCAGAGCGTTTGGCTATAGAGAGGTTGGCTGCTGTTGAGCGTCTTCAACGGGAGTTTGAGACTTTGCAACGGGGAAGAGGGGAGATAGCACAGGTATGAGTGATTCATCATTTCTAGGCAGAATGAATTCAACAGATTTGTTGCAATCAGCTTCTAATACATCATAGTTGTATCAGGTTGGCTGCATGGGGACTCATACCTTAACTTCAGAAGCATCATGGGTGGTCTCTGTTCTGTTTTTGACATATTTTGCAATCTTGCACTGTATCAGGACTATGAACAGGCAAAACTGGCAGAGAAGGACGCATTATCACGGGTAATGTATCTGGAACGGCGGTTGGATGAGCGAGAAAGGGAGATGGAACAACTCCTGAGCACCTCACATGAGCAGCGAGCTAAAACAGTGGAAGGGTTTGAGAGCTTGTTGGCAAGTGAGCGAGCTGCAAAGGTAGAGGCCAGCCAACGTGCTGAGGCATTGTCATTGCAGTTGCAAATGACACAAGGAGAACTTGATGTGCTGCAAGCACAGCTTACAACTGTGCGCAACCACGAGACAGCACTAGAGACAAGAGTAAGAGCCTTTTCAGAGACCCCTATTGGAGTTGCTTCTGGTGGTCCCTCACGAAGCAAGAGAACTCGTACAGAGGAAGGACTTCAATCGTCAGGCTATGAGATGGATATTGACATCAACACTACCAAAAAGCCCAAGGTGGAGAGCAACAATGAGAACGGCAGTAGCTTGGTATTCACCACAGGTACTGAGGTTGATGATGACCTAGCTGAGGTTGCAAAGGAACCAGTAACTGACTACCACAAACTGACTATTGCGAAGCTCAAGCAAAGGTTGACTGAAGCAGGATATGGAGCTGAAGTTTTGCAGAACCGTAACCCCACAAAGAAGGACCTGCTCTCTTTGTATGAGAGGCTTATTCTGAAGAAGCCACCACCAGAGCCAGAGGTGTAATTGCACCACAGGAACTGCAGTCTCAGCAGTATCATACTCAAACTGAACTAAAACATGGGCTATTTGTAGATCTCTGTTAGCCATTAATTTATTTTGTATAGGAGGTGGGCATGTAATTTTCAGTCATGAAATTTCAACCATCCACATGGCAAACCTGCATGATGGTCCTGATCATGATCCTTATTCCACCACTGCGAGTTTCAAAAGTCTAAAGTTTTTGGGTTTCTTCCATGATAGAGTAGTGGTCTTATTTGTTTATCTTCCTCTTTGAAATGATAGGGAAGGTCATTTCCAGTTGTTGGAGGCAGCCGCTCCACTACAGGTGATGCCTGGAATGTGTAAACCCCTCTGTTAAAAGCAGCAAGGGAGGCCTATTCAACCTCCCTTGCGGCTGGATTGTGAGGCCAACTCATCACCATTTGCTGCTGGTTCTGTTCTTATTCCAGCTGAGTTAAGGCTCAATTCTGACATGAGTCTGACAAAGTTTCAGGGTATTTGCATTCCAGTGAAGTATTCGTGTTCATTTGTGAGCTTGAGCAAGCTCTCTGTCCCTTGCTCCTGTAAATTTTTCTTGTGTTCAGTGTCTGTGTTGCAGGTGTCATGTGAGCTGGTGGGATGGGAAGCTTCCAATCAAGTACTGAGTAAGCTCTCTAATGTCCCTTGCTTCCTTCTGTAAATTTTACTTGTGTTTAAGTGTATGTTGCAGGTGTCATGTGAGCTGGTGGGATGGGAGGCTTCCATCAAGCTGTTGCTGAATTTAGTGGTCAGTTTGTAACATCTGTTGCAAAATGGTGGTTGTTGGTTGAACAATGCAGGTATTTTAGGAAGGTATGGTAATATTATTTTGGGAGTTGCAATATATATATGTATATATATATATGCAATTTTAAATCCAATTCCCTGTTTACCATATATCAGCTAATGTTTAAAATATGTGAGAAAGCATATCATAAATTAGTTAAGGATTTAAAAATTTCTTTTATCGATCCAAATGCGCTTTGTCATCATGATTAGTATATCTAGCGATTTTCCATACTAGTTTGAACCTTCGTATTTTTGTTTTGACACTGCCTGCTATGTGAAAAGCCTTCACATGGGCAAGGATTATTGGTCTGGACATTTAGTTGGATCGATGACTTTGGTGATCATTTAGCAAGGCATGTCATTTGTTGTAATTCCCACATCCCTAATAATGGTTCACACTATGAGATTGTATACTAACTAAAGTCATTACCAATCTATGTTAGAAATGTTAATCATTTAAGTGTGGTGCCCACAAGTCTTGGCAATTAGTGAGAATTTTTATGCAAACCTTGGAGTTGAGGAGGCAGATTGCAAGTGTTTGCCAAAAAGTGTGGCTGATGGTGTAGCCCTGTTACTTCTTAATTGAGATCTTGAACAAGATCTTAAAATTGTTGTAATGCACATCCTAAATGAGTGAAAGGACATATTGTGGAATCATTTCATTAGACAAACTGTGAAAAATGACTTCATGGATATGGTAGGCAATTGAGAGCTAATACTTTGATTAGCTACAACAGCAATCCCTTTTTGCTTGGTTAAGAGAGTTTGCTGGAATTTGAATATATAAGAAACCCATTTTGTCAATGAAACTTGCCAGTTGTGTTATGCCATTCATTATGCTATACAAAACATTGACCTCATAATTTTATGTAGTTTAGAATGGGTATTTTTAGATAGTAAGACATCAAATATAGTCTCAATTATGGGGCACATGATATGGAACAAAGCGTAGTGCAATTGGTAAAAACCTCGGGCAGAGATTCGGAACATGTTGAGAACTGTATGGAACGAATTGGGAACACCAATATCCAAAAACTTCCCAACCTTCTCCCACCCTCCCCTATGAGGGTTGGAAGAATATGGCTACGAACCCTAACGAATAGTTGAAAGGAGTAGCTATAGAGCTTGAAAAAAATGAAAAAAA
>Ga0116229_10001352_pt1 | contig 38098 bp, 23 predicted proteins | sample S1TSphgellanicum_3_FD_87313 | JGI IMG/M metagenome (GOLD analysis project Ga0116229, IMG submission 87313) | Host-associated microbial communities from peat moss isolated from Minnesota, USA - S1T2_Fc - Sphagnum magellanicum MG | ecosystem: Host-associated > Plants > Peat moss > Unclassified...
CCCCGTCAGAGTAAACAGACCATGACGGGATGGATGGATGATTGGACGGATGTGAAGCATCATTTCATCCATGTGTCCCTTCATTGCAAGGCTTTGGCATGTGTGCCATTTCTTCCTATTGCTTTATCCGCCGCACTACATCCGTATTCCATTCTTTTCTGGCCCGTCAGAGTAAACAGACCATGATGGGACGAATGGATGACCGGACGGATGGACAGATGGATGATGGGACAAATCGATGAAATGATGTTTCACGACGTCCTTTACGATATGTAATTTGTAGCATGGATGAAATAATCTTGTTATTAAAATTTTAAAGCTTTCAAATTATTTCCTCTAATATGCCATGAGTTGTTATATTCCATGGTCACTTGTAATTTGCTTTTGTAACATGATTAGACCATGTAAGATTTAACACCAAACCATGTGTTTAACCTCATGAAGTTGAGGTTAAGTTATAACTTTGTTATTTCTTTGTAACAAAGATAAAGTAGCCATGCCTTTACAGTTATAGATCTTTCAAATTATTTCCTCAAACATACTGTGACTTATTTCTTTGTAGTCTTTTATATTTTACTTTTGTAAGGTGATTACATCACGTAAGATATATTATGAACAAGTTAGGTTATTTTGGGGAAAGGTTGTAATTCATCATTTTAATATGTCACAAGTCCAAATACAATTTGTACCAAGTATGAATAAACCTTGTTAATAAGTACATGACATTAGTTTTTGAAAGATAATAACATGATACTACACATGGTAATGACAAAATTGAACAAAATGGCTATGCTATTGAAATGGTGGATTATGGAAACTTATACATTGGTCAAGATAAGGTGACAATAGACTTGTTCAACAACCACCTTCATTTACTACAACATAAAATGTATTACAAAAATGTTACTACACATTGGAGTTCCAATAAACCAAGAATGTTATTTCATGAACAAATGAACATGAGTAAGAGAAAATATTATAAATATATTCCATCCATGTCAAATGGATTTTTTTGACATATTGAAATATTGTGCCACATCATCAACCTTTTCATGTGGCAATGTGCACGTGATGTGTCCATGCAGCCATTATCATAGCAACCCAAAGGCGAGCCATTGATACGGCTCATGTTCCAATGATCACTTTCTATTGCATAATTGCAATGGCTTACAAATTAATTATTAATCAGTGCTAAGCTAACTACTTTTTGGGTAATTATTTAATAACACATAGATTTCATTTAAATAATGTGACACATGTCACATTATGTTGACTTTTTGTTGGACAAACAACTTTCCCAATGTTGCATTTGGTCATGTGAAGCTATTAAAGTTCAAAGTTATCTTCGACACAAGTTAAATGAAAAATCGTAATGGGAAGGAGTTGTCCTACAAAATTTCTCACAACCCCCCTAATGAAAGATTTCCTTAGACAAATTAGATAGTTACAAAATATTGAACATGTTCTATCCACAATAATTTTGTAATTGTTCTAACTTCTAACCACAAGAGGAAAGGCAAAAAATTATGCTAAAATCATGATCTACTAAGTACTTGACACATTTTCCATTGCTCGAAAAGACATTGTTTTCTTACATGTCTATCTTTTGTGCAAATTACGTAGGTAGCATTCAAGTATTTTTGGGCTCACATATGTGTGTCTTTCACAATGAGCTATTGTTTGAGACTAATCAACATTTTTGTTGTTTGACAACAAAAAAAAATGTGTTAGGGCATAATCTTAATTTAACTTTTTGGATTGTTTATAAGAATGAAATGTAGTTCTAAGAATATTTCAAGGTGTTGAAGCATTTGAAGTTGAAGCAAAAAATATATAGAAAACTTTAAATGTGTTCACGAGTGAATATGTAAAAGTTTAATTTTGCTCATGAACAAACAAGCAACAATGTGAAGTAGAGATTGAATATGTCATGATATGATGATAAGTAAGTAGCTATCAAATAAGTATGTGCCCAAATAGATTGTGAAAAAGTTTTCACTACGTCACAAAACCCTAACAATAACGAGGTGGCCACAAATGGTAACAATACCCATAAAACTCTACATGCTTGAAGGATTCGCTTTCTTGTCATGCAAATGTTGTACATGAGATTACAAATGTTGATAATTTAAACTTGCTTACAACACAAGAGAACTTAAGAAATGTTGATGGAAACAAATTTGCATCAACAAAAATAATCAAATAGTTAGTGCAAGGGGTGTAAAAGGAGAAAATGCATTACATTCTTTGAATGCTAACAAATTTGAGCAAATTATTTTGTTAGAAAATGATATCATGGAATTCAAGTAAAGAAAAAATGTATTGAAAATCATGATCCAAAAGCCATCAACCATTAGTAATAATCAATGAACTACTAAATAATATCAAATCAAATGTTATTGATAGATTTGGTATGATAGAATTGACTTTATAATACATTATACAACCACCGAAATCCTGTTGCCCAAATAAATATGAATGTTTTCAACTTACATGCTTCAAAATTGTTGGAAAAATACAAATAGTTTGTCTTTGTTAACCTTTTTTTTGTGTTGGAAAAAACACTTGCTTTGGGCTACATGGATGTTCATTTAAAAAAATATTTTCACAAACCAAAACTTTCACAAACCATAGGGTGTTTGGGTATTAGAAACCTTGCAACAAAGGATGTGAAATGAACAACAAAAGAAACAAACCATTAAACATAATTTATTATTGGTTATAACTAAAACATTACAAAGTCCAAAAATGAAACTTGAGACATATCAGACCAAGAGACAATAAACCATGATGGGGCAAAAATCCAGAGGAACCACTAATTTTAATTTAATATAAAAAATGTGAAAGGTCAAAAGACTTTTTGTTGTAAAATTAAGCAAAATGGCACTTATTAAGTCCAAAAGCCTTAAAAATCCAAAAAAAAACATTAATGGATTATATTACTTTAAGGCTTGTGACCTCAAGTTCACCACTATGAAAAGCAAACATCATATTAAGAAACTATTCAAAGGTAATACAATGATTTGTGGTTTCTTCATCAACAACTAGATTCCGTTGAACATTGGATTTTGTCTTAGAAAAGCCCTAATTAACAAACATTTCTTTGCCAAAGGGTAGGGGGTCCAAGTAATCTATATTGTCAACCTTTTTATTTGGAATCATTTCCTCAACATGCAAGTTGCCAATTGATTGATGATTTGACTTATGCTTGAAGATACATTGAGGTACATCCTCAAGCACGAGCATCACCATTTTTAAAACTACAGGAAGCCAACCATGGAATTGAATATTTGTGTCAATTTCCTTTTGAGTCAAATCTTGTGTCTTCGAGTGCTACTTCATATGGTTGCTTGCAAAATATTTATAAAACTTTTCCATGTACATGTCAACAAAAGATTTAAACTTGTAGAAAAATGAGTAGGAAGCAAAATGCAATAGGGGAAAGTTAGAGGAGAAAAGAAAGGAATGTTAGAGCAAACTTGAATGAAAGAGGGAAGTGAGCAAGGAAGAGGTGATGTGGATTTGGTTTTTATTAAAAAAGGTGATAACATTATGTGGGACATAATGAAAGATTTAAGTTTTTTTTGCAAGATATGCAAAGCATAATATAACTAATATGGACTCCAAATGGCAGTATTTATCAATTATAACATGCCCTTGACAAGAAGCCTAAACATCCAATGAATAGAAAAAAATGAATATTTGTGTAATCAAATCGACAAGGTTTGCCATAATGTGTGTCAACATGTAGCAAAAATTGTATATAATCTTTTAACACTAATTGTGATTAATTTGGAAAGCAAATAAAGACTATACGTCATAACATTATTATGCCCTTGCACTATAAGGTTGGGATATTATGTTTAGAAGGAATAAAGCCACAAAATGAAACAATATTTTTCAAACTATTGTTATTAGGCTAGCTTTTGAAACAACTAATTTTTCTAGTCGGTGAATTGTGAACCACAACATTTGACCATTTCAATGCCAAAGTTTTTTTTGTATTTAAAAAATCAAATTTCCCCAATTTATTGTATATGAAAGCCCTTCGTAATGGGACCTATTTGACATGTAAAAGAATCACAAAGAATGAATGTGTTCATAATGTCATAAACTCATTCACAACATAATGGACTTTCACCTTCATCATGAATAATGCTAATCATTAGTTATATAATGAACAATGATAAATAAATGGTATTACTCTCCATTAACTCATCATGTCCTATAGTGGGTATAGTGAATTATAACATTTATATGCTCAAAATTATGTAAATAATCTACATGTAAATTTGCCAACTTTTATCACATTTTTAAAAATGAGGTGATTAGAAGAGTTAATGAGGCAAAATGAATAGTAACCAAAAAAAAACTTTCATTCCTTCACATCTAATATATATAGAGGTTCATTCTATGTAGAACATTGACCAATCATCATCCCTCATCTTTAGTCCAAATGCCTTGGTTGTAATTCCCTTGCACTCCTTGTAGTTTGCATATTATGAATTTCATGGGGAATGGTTCATGGATGAAATTGTTAAGAAACTTGATATTTTGAAAGATGTGAACAATATAATATGAAGGGCCAAATTTTTTTTGAAAGAAATTTAGGTTTTGCATTCATATATTAAAATATTAACAATAATGTGCCCTACAATTCTTTTAGGTTTATTTTAAATTTTTAATCTTATGACAAATTTCATGATGTAATATGAAAAGTTCAATCAACCAAATGTGGACAAATTTTATTAAATGGTTGAAAAGATAATTGAACACATCAAATCCACATTTTATCAAAGCAATCCACCCAACCTTTGGTGATCACACAAACTTGTGATCCACCCCTAAGGTTCTAAATAGTAATAACATGTATTTTTTGGACTTTTCTAACCTAATGGTTGGGATCAAGTTTTTTATTAAATTTAAGGCAAAACATTGTTAACATCTATTTGTTGGATCATCTAATAAAACAAAACATTATTATATCTATATTTTGGATCATTTGGTAGTCCCCAAATCAATTTTTTTTTCCAATTTTCCAACTTCCAAATGGTCAGTTATTAATTATGGACTTTTCAAAAGTTCAAAATTAACTAAATACATCATTAATACAAAGAAATGGAAGATAGTAACCTAAATCAATGCAAAGCCTCATCATCAATATAGTTTTAAATTACATTATCATAACTAAGAGAAACAATCAAAGAATGTGGCAAAAACATGGACACCAAAGCTTGCACTTGAACTTGAACATATGAAGGCAACACTAAACTACAATATAGATTACATGGGAAATCGCTATGGGCAAGGAATGGTAGACTTTTGGGCCTTGGTGGAAACACACCTCTATAAGTGGTAAAGTAGATAGTTAATCATAGTAACGAGATTTAAACAAAAGAGTAATTTAATCAAATGACAAGTAAAAAAAACTTAGTCATGACAATTCAAAATTATCCTTGGTCGTTTCTTCATGAGAGAATCAAGATCAAGATTGTGCTAAAACATTAGTTGATTGGGAGGAAGGTCCACATGAAAAAAGGTTCAAGAACTTCAATGAATACATCATTGTCACCTTCTAACACCAAAATGTGTCGGCCAAGATTTTGACATGCATTTACACAATTGCTTACAACAAACAACTTGCTTAGATTTTTCGTTCATCCAACCTACAAAGAAAAACAAATGGGATAGGAAAGGCAAATATTAACTTATGAAGTCAAATCCACGACAAATGACTTGGACTTGGAATAGATTTCAATTATGATGGTCTTGATACTCATGCTTTCAACTCTTGGTGCCAACAATTCATGATTTTGATCCTCTTTTTCTTGAACCAATCCTTGCATTTCATGGTCTTGATCCTCTTGATCTCGATTTGATGCTCTTATTTCAATTTGATATTTATTATGGATGGTCTTGGTGCTCATGTTTTCAGATCTTGATGTTGGCAATTCATTGTTTTGTACCTAATCTTTTTTATTTGATAGTCTTGGTTGATGGTCTTAATGTTCATGGTCTTAACTCTCAATGCTAATAGTTCACAATTTTGATCTTCATGATTCCAATTCCATGTTCATGTTATCAATTATTACAACCAAAAGTTCACAATTTTGATCCTCATGATCTCAATTTAATGGTCTTGGTTGGTAGTCTTGATTGTCATGCTCTCAACTCTTTATGTTGAAAGTTCATGGTTTTGATTATCTTCTTCACAATTTGATGGGTTTAGTTGATGGTCTTGATGTTCATGTTGTCAACTTTTGGTGTCAATAGTTCATTGTTTTATCCTCTTTGATCTTGATTTGATGGTCTTGGTTACGGTCTTGAGTGTCTTCAATTTGATATTCAATTAATTGATGGTCTCCATGTTCATATTCTCAATTTTTGACACCAATAATTCACAATTTTGATCCTCATGATCTCAATTTGGCAATTTTGGTTGATGGTCTTGGTCCTCACAATCTTGATTTGATGGTCTTGATCTTTTTTTTAATCTAATTTGGTGGTCTTAGTTGATCATTTTGACCCTCATGATCTTGGTTTGATAGTCTTGGTTGATGGTTTTGTTGTTCATGTTCTCAACTTTCAATGCCAACAATTCATTGTTTTAATCCTCTTCTTATCAATTTAATGGTCTTCATTGTTGGTCTTTGATGTTAATGTTCTTTACTTTTGATGTTGTTAGCTCAAAATTTTAGTCCTTTTCACAATTCCATGGTCTTGGTTGATGGTCTTGATGCTCATGTTTTTTACTTTCGGTAGTAACATTTTGTGGTTTTCATCCTTTCCTTTTTTATTCAATTGTCTTCATTGATGGTCTTCATGTTCATGCTATTAATTTTCAATGCCGACAATTCATAGTTTTCATCATCTTCTTATTAATGTTCTTTATTGATGGTTTGATAGTCATGTTTTTCACTCCCATTTTTTCACCTCCTCTTTTTGATTTGCTAGTCTTGGTTCACAGTCTTGATCCTCGTGATGGTCTTGGTCAACTATTTTAATTGATTTCTTGTAGGTATTTTTAACATTTTATGCTTCCAATGATTATCTTTGATGAGCTTCTTACACTTTTCAAATTTTGGTGTGATCCCAAGTTTGAAAATACCATGTTTAAAAAGGATCTTTTACAAGATTAAACATCACTTCAATTGCTAAATTTGGTTAGTACCTTGATTGTCCCAAGGATTTTATATTAGAATCTAAGCAAGCTTTTGGGGGAAAATATGATGCATGGTTCCTAGGTAAGTTGATGCATATTGAAATTGCATAAGTGTCTAGTGCAAATAAGAAGGCCAACATTGATAATAGGAGGGAAAAGGGCAAGATCGTGGGAGTTGCTACTTTTGGGGTGCCAAATGAGGAGATTGTAGGGATTACAACTTAACAATCTTCTCAAATATTCCTCTCATTGTTGAGGATGAGCTTGATGACATTAACACTATAAAATTCACGTAGCCCAATCCCACTCTTGTAGCCAATGCAAATAAGGTTTTTTAAAAGACTTTTAAGGATGTTGAATTTTTGCAATTTCAACCACCACCTTTTTTAACTTTGAAAATTCAACCTGCCATGAGAAATTTTGGGATGTAATAATTAGTCCTAAACCTTTCTTCACCCTCCATCATCAATACTTGCATTGAGTTGAAGGTTTGGCCTCCATAATATGAAGAGGTCATAAAGTTTCTTCTCAAGGTATCTATAGGCATCACTCTTTGTCCATCTTCTCCATTGAATTATTGTTTTGATTTATGTTCAAAAGCTTTCTTTTAATGCAATCACATGTGAACCAAAAGAAGAAGGTGGACTTCTTGATAGGAGATGTTCCATCAAATTTTCCAATCCCATTTGTCTCAAATCAACCTTTAGCCATCCCTCCATGGAATAAGAATGTTGACCTTTACATTGAGTTCATATTCATATTTGTGAATAATTTTTTTCACTAGCATGGTGTAGTCTTGTTTTTTCATGCTAATGATTTGTGAGTTTTGGAAGATATCCACTCCTACCTTGACAAATATTTTTTGTTATCAAGTCAAAGTGGGCAATTGTAAATAAACCAATCCTTACCAATAGTGAAAATTGTAGGAAAAAGGTTATAATTCTCCATCCTCTTGATCTTAGTTATTCCACCTTCATGGTCTTCATCCAAATCATGATGGTCTTAGTTTATAGTCTTGATTTTTTTCCTCTTTGTTTAATAGTCTTTTGACATGAAATATTTTTGTTCATGACCATTTTGTTTTCCAATTTTGCCCTCCTTCCATGGATATGATGAGGTGAGGCATTAATGTCTAGCAAGAAGTTGTTTTATATAATTTGACCACTATTGATTCCATGAAGATGTTTAAGTCTAGCAAACCATTTAAAGCAAGTTGAAAGATACATTTCCTTACTATGATGACACTTGTTCATGTTTGTTTTCTTTTGATTTCTTTTGTAATGGACATCAACACAACTACAAGTGGGCATTACCATTACCACATCAATTATTAGTCCTTAATCAATTGTCGAAATCATTAATATTTGTTTTAATTGTACATGTTCCTAGAAATAATGTTCAAGGCCTATCAAAGCTTGCCAAGCACATTATCCTTGCATAGGGAGCTTTTCTAAAGAACTTTTCAATCCTTTGACAGAATTGGAGCTCAAGCTCATCATCACAACATCAACCAAACAAATATTTGTTTTTGATTCTCTAATCTAAAAGAAAGCAAGGAGAATATTTGACTTTCTGCGAAACATTTTTTTATCATCTCCATTAGGTTTATAGAGGCCTATCAACACAAAGGATTGTTACCTTCTTTGCATACAAGGATTTCATGTGTAGCCCTTCACGCAACATGTTTTTTCCTTTGTATACCAAGGTTACAACTCAGATTATGGCTTCAATTTTCTCCATTCCAACTGTTTCTATTTCTCCTCCTTACGACATTGATGATGAAGCTTTAAAATGATACTATTTAGTCAATTGACACATTTTAGGAGTACATTTTAGCTCAAGGGTGGACCACACATTTTTAGCAACATGTCTGGTCCTATGGTTGGGTGGAGAATTATATGAAATTATCTTTGTTATTTGTGTTCTTCCATCAATTCTAGAGCATGCTAGTAAAAAACATGCAACTTTATGTGTCCAACAGGGTTTTGATTGGTTCCATGATGTTTGAAGTCAATTTTATCATACTTTTTTATGTTATAAAGGTTGCAAATTTGGCTCTTGAATTTGCTTCCTTTAAACATAAGTGTAATTGTTGAGATTTTGATATTTATTGGGTTTGTGAAGGTAAGAAAAATAAAATAAAATAGTACAATTATAATATAACTACTCAAAGACATGCCTATTGGAGAGGAGTTTTTCAAATAAAAATAATAAACTTTTATTGATGGTTATTTTGCTTATAACATAGTTCCTTCATGTAACTCAATTGATTATTGTCATTGGTAGAACACAAATAACAAGCCAAAAAAATAGTACCAATGGTGGTAATTCCCTTCGATTTGGTCCCACAAGAAATATATCCAACAATAAAATAAAGAAGAGAAAAAAATGCTAAAAGTATATCTTATTGATTATAGTCTTTTTCAATTTTTAATGTTCCTCCCCTCCTTTGGCACGCATGGGTGTCTAATCAATTTATTTTGGTCCATATCACCAACATGATGGTAATGTTGAATGTCATTGCCATGATGCAAGGAACATTGCTGAAAGTTTGTTGTCGCCCACCAACAAATCACGTAAAGGCCAAAGGCCAAAACTACTTCATTTTCAAAAATTTGTAATCCTCCATGGCAATGAGACTTCTATTTGCACTACAACCAAATTTGAACCCTCTTGTAGAATCACCAACACCACATTAAACATTACATAATGAACTTCCAATTTGGCATTTGGAGGCACTTCATAATTGCACATCTCCAACTTATCTTAGTCTTCCCCTTAACACATTAAAGAGATATGTGAGAATGAAGTGCCTTCAAATGCATGTTAGCATCATTGTATTGAATATATATGTTCTTCAATTGCTCAATGCTCTTCCCTTCCTTTGGTGCATTGCTATCTAATCACCTTATTTCAAGCCATATTACCAACACCATCATGGCAATGTTGAATTTTGTTGCCATGATGCAGGGAATATTGTTGAAATTTTGTTGTGGGCCACCAATAAGTCACCCAAAGGCCAAAACTATTTAATTTTCAAAAAACTATCATCCTCCATGGCAAAGAGGTTTTTCCTCACATTACAACCAAATTTGAACCCTTCTTAGAGATGCACCAACACCACACTAAACATTGTAAAATGGACATCTTAATTATTTTTTTATTAGATGTTTCATTTTCAAACATCCCAAACTTGTGTATATTAAGTCTTCCCCTTAACATATGTTAAAGAAATGTGCAAGAACGGATGCTTGTTCACATCACTTGCATCTACATTTGACTCATTCTAAACTCATATTGGAACTGTGGAAAACACACATGTTAAAAAAATCACACAAGATGTAATGGTTGATAACTGCAAACTCCTTATTTATATCATCCCTTCATTCTTGTGGGTAGAACAACTAAAAAATTAATGTGATCAAAATAATTTATATATAAGTCTATCATTAGAATATGTCCAAGATTTTTCAACAAGATAAAGTGTTTAAGGACATCTTTAATAGCTCCACATCAACCAATGTGGGAGCTATTAAAGTTGTTAGTCAAATCATGTGTCACCATTAGGTGACAGATGTGTACATTTTTAAAAATGGAATCTAACTTAAAGTTAACTAGAAAGTAGCTAGCTTAACACTCATCAATAATAAGTTTGTAAGCCATTATACATGTGCAATGGAAATTGACTACGGGGACAAAAACAAAACCATTGGCTTTCCATTGGGCTATTGTGATGACAACCACATATATAAACATCACCACATGGAAAGGTTGATGATAAGGAAAAATATATAATTTGTTAGAGTATATTTTGTTCACATTGGAAGAATTTTTCAAATAATATTATTTTGACATGCGGACAAAATATGCTTAAAGTAATTTCTCAAGCTCATGTTCACACTCACATGTTCATGAATAACATTCTTGAAATTTTGGAACCCTATGACATTTTACCACTTTTAGTCAGAATAATATAAAAGGAGGTGGTGACTCCTTTCCAAATATGGGCCATGGTGTGTTTTGGATTTGGTTCAATCATGGCTTGTCCATGGAGTGAAAGTGCAATTAGGTGGACTATTTGGATTGTCATAGTTGTAATTTCTCTAGATTATAAATGAACTTAAAATGTGAAATCATTTGAAACATTAATTTTTTCAATTTTTTCATTATCCATGTTGTAATAAACTTTAGTGAAAATCTTATTAAAAATTATGGATGAGTTTTAAGAAAAGAATGGATTCATTATGGAGTTTTGAAATGATGACACTATGTTTGTCACACAAAAAATGAAAAATGTGGGCTCAAAAAATATGTCATAATAATATCAAAATAAAATAAAATAAAATAAAATAGGCCACCATAAAATGAATAATTTAATTGTAAGATGCATTGAAAATTTTCCAATATATATAATTTTCATATTTAAAATTTTAACTCATTGTGATTTTCATCATTTTTTACAATTGATATTCTATTTCACATTGAAATCTTTAAACTTTTCTTTAAAATTTTTGACCAATCACATGTTTAGGGATATTTATATGGTGTTTTATTAATTTTTGTGACCAAATCATAAAGGATAATTATAGGATTTATAGTTTGATAATTATTTTAAATGTAGGAATTATAGCTAGTGTAAGATGTGGACTCCTCAAAATGTCAACCGTGAAACACCTAACCATGTTTTTACCCCATGCACCATTTTGGCTTTGACTTGGACTAATTGATTTCTTATTTATATGTGCAAGTTGATCTCACCTTGAACTTTTGCTTGTGAGTTCATCTTAATTTCATCCCAAAGCTCCCAACTTTTATTTCTTTTTTGGAAACTTGGGAACACACTTTAAGTTTGCATTTTGTTGCAAACTTGGGAATTGACATGGATTTTACCCCTGATACCAATTAAAAACCTAGGGATACATCCCATGAAAATGTTTTTATGCATTTTATTTTTTTGTAAATTTGAATGGTTGATGTTGCTTTTGGTTTGTTTGCCCTTGCCCCCTCTTTCCTCGCCCCTTGAAATTATAAACTTTTAGATAAGGTCTTTCATACATGTAGGGACATGCCTTGTAACCTTTATTTACATTGTTACATTATGTCATACTTTTTTCTCTTTATGTGTTTCCACCTTTTGTTGTGCATGATGTAATTTGTTGTGGAGATTCACATAGTCATGGTATCCCAATGGTTGGGCTAATTTGATTCCTACCTCAACATTCCTATGAAATTTCTTGTCATAATCCATGATTACATTCATAGACCATAGTGCCATGAACTCAACTTGCTATTGATGTGAATGCAACATTGAATTACTTGTTGAATTGCATTTAGAGAATTTTGCACATTTCTATTGCACATGTCCTCTTTCTCTTTCCACCTTTTTTCCTTAATTTCTTCTATTGCCTCATTCTCTAATTTTTTTGTTGCAAAATATTCATGTATTCATCTATTATAACAATGTGTGATTAGTTGTAATCCACTAATGGTGCTTTTCCCCTAGAGTCCTCTTTATTGCACTTCATGTGTATTTTCACTTGTCATATTTTCATTTTCAAAAGATTGCACCATTTTCAAAATTCTCAAGAGAATGTTGCTATGAGATGGAGAAAAAAAACCAAATAGATGTATGATAAACCAAAATGTGCCCTACAACCTAAAATGAATGCATTTACAAAAATATTCACAAATTTATTAAAAGAATTCTCAAATGTTTTTGCAAGGATATGCAAATGTTAATGTTGGACTCCTTTAAAAATTCTTGCAAAAAAAACAATAAAGTTGTCTTTAAACAACCAAAAAAAAATTATCTTTGGAAAAAAATAAGAAATAAGAAATAAGAAAAAAAAGAGAAAAAAATGAAAAAATTTATTAAAAAACAAACAAGTAGATTTTTTTTCCCCTTTCTTTCCAATCGTAGAGGAATTCCACCACATGTACAAGGCAATTAGGGGGGGTAGTACCCCAACATGGCATGAACAACATAATGAACCAACAACACTAAAAGGGTAAATGACAATGGTGGGTACTTGGTAATGGGAGGAGTACAACAACATGACGAACTAGTAAATCACCACTTCCAAGGTTATGGTGATGGGGGTAGTACTTCACCAAACCCCATGTAATGATAATAGCAACCAACAATGCAATTGAACAACAACATACAAAGGGGTTTACCTAGGAACAATGCAATGGACCACCAACATGATGAACTAATAGAACCACCAACATGACAAACCAATAGCATAATGTGACAAACTAGGACCAACAATGTGACAAATGAATAACACAACATAATGAATTAGCAACACGACCAACGACACAACAAACTAACCAACAACAAGACTAGTTTGTACAAAGCGATACTAGTCCAGTGTACAATGGTATCATCTTGTTTCACAAGTTTCACCCATGTATAAAGTGGAAATGTTGGGAGTTAAGGGGAAACATTTTCAAGATTTTTAATTTGGATTCCCATATTGAAGATTTTGATTGCTTAAGAGTTGTTAATGTTTAAATTAAGGGTTGAAGGATCAAACATTGTCCAAATTCAATGATCTTTAACTTATTGGATTTTTTTTGAAATAGGCTATAATAAAATGGTTTGGATGTTCCAATTTTTTTTTCTCTTCAACATGTAGAGAAATTTGAAAAATCATGAAAAAAATGTCCCAAGTGTTTTGAAGTGTTTGTTAATGTCTTGTGCAAGTCTAATGTGCAATTAGGAGGTAGAAATCATATCTAGATGGGGGCTTGATATAATGTTGGAAAATTTTCAATATGGGTTGTAAAAAATTAAGATGATGCATGCCCACTTTGATTGAGTTTCTTGGGAATTAAATGGCCATCTAAAGTTTTGCGACACATGTCTTGACATCAATAATGTCTCCATGGACAAATCAACAATTTTGAATTTTCTAATGAAAACCCTAAAGGGAGGGAGTGAAAAAACCACACACTAAACATTAGAATCCAAAAATACGACATGAATGAGAGGAGGCTTTAGTTAATATCACCATCTTAACCACCATAATTGCTATTGTGATATAACTTGGATGGCGAATTGCATAATATATTAGAGGGAGAAGAGTCCTCCCAAAGTGGTTTAGGTAATGGTGAAGTCTATGTGAGTTTGTGATGCATTCATGATCCACGTTTGGTTCCAATTGCACTTGATGGTTTTGTCTTTTGTTTGAATGATTAGCTTGTTTGAATTCATGAAGTCGGTTAACTTGCCATAGTCATCTTGAAACTCTTTCTCTTCTTTCAATGATAAAGAATTAATGTGCATGCCCCATATTTTAAATTTTGTTGATGTAAAATCAAAATGTATTGTCCATTCCTGATAATGAACCTAGGGTGGTTTAGACTAGAAAACCAACTTAGTACATTAAACCAAACAACATTGGTCCAAAACCATAGTAACTTTTTAGGTTTCAAACACATGTAAGTTTTGTTTAATATACATTTGAATAAATGCAAAGGTCAACATATACCTTGTTTGTGTTTTCCTTTCATTAACATATGATATGCATATAGTAAGTCCCACATTAGATGTGATTCTTGTTTTTTTACGATTGCAACAAGAATTTTCAACATGAGGGCTTTCAATGTGTAGCTTGGTCTCCACAAAGGTTGGATCACTCTGTATCACTTCCTTTTGGTTTTCTTACTCTTGATTTGAGTTTTCGTATTTTGGGCGCACTAGTGGGATCTAAATAATTTGTTAAGTCATTTGCGGTTGAGGCTTTTCATGAGGATCTTGGGATGATATCTAGTCTCCTTATGTTTGTACATCTTCAAGTAGCTTTCGCGATGCTTTCATTGTGCTATGCCTAGTGTCGTCACGACTATTTGTTTCATACAATGTTTCTATCTTTAGGTATTTTGCAACATTACATTGAGTTAAATATTCGTACCATAGTTATGTTGGAAAGGTAACTTGGGATGATCAATTTTAAGCCTAGTGGTTCCATTTTATCCCTAGTTGTTGGCTTGTTCGATAGATTGCTTACATGAATAGGAGTTTGCCTCGCTTTTAGTAGACACTTTTTTAGATATCATGCAAGCATGTTTCCATTAACGTGCGAGTCCAAGGGCAGGTGCTTGTTTATTAATTCATCCTATGACACCTGCATTTCATTTATCCTTAACCCACTTCTTTACAACATTATGTATTTGTTTTGGCTTGCCACATCCTACGGTTTCCCATCTTTCATGGCATTGATGTGGTCATACCATTGACAATTTAAGTACCCATTTGCTTTGGTGCCCTTGCAAGAGTGAGTGGACAACAGCCCATGATACATTTCAAATATTATCATAGCTATTGTTTTGGAAAATGGAGCACATGTTTAGAGGGAGGTTTCCCACCTTTCTCCTCGCCACACCTAATGACAAATGGATATTTTTTGAACCTTGATGGACATCATCATTGTTGACCCGATTCACATAGATATGGTGTAGTGAGCATTGATAGTGATAGCACATGAAGCAATGATGGTTGCTTAGGAGAAAACACGATTTTGCACTAACTGAGCACTAGAAGATAATTTCATTCCCTTTATTATTGAGATGTGTAAGTGTTTTCATTCTCGTTTTGATTCATTTTTGACTGCTTATGCATAGATCACTATCGCGCGTCATTAGCAATCTTCTTTAGTCCCCTCGGTGCTTATTTCTTATTATCAACATGTGTCCATAGCCCTATAGTGTGTGCAAGCCATAACGATTCTTTAACAAGTTGTTGCATTTGGTCGAGGTTCTTCATCTCTTCCACACATCATAGCTAGTGCACTTCCATCATTAGCCAATTTATGGTAGATGATAGCTCTTTTGTCTTAGGTCTTCTTTGTTATTGTTGATTATCATTTTGTAGCCATGAGTACACTTTGCATAGGGTCTTTACTTGATTTTTGTTGATTGTTTTTCCTTTGGGTTGCGTCTACTTGTGTTGTCATTTGACTTGTACTTTTGTTGGATGGGTTCCCATCCTTGATTTTTATTTACAAGGTTTTTCTTCTTCTAGTTTAAGCTGGGGTTGGGGTTGCAATTTTTTTGGGGGTTGGGGGGGGGGGAGGGCAGGTGGGCAGCACTTATTATGGATAATCCTCTTGCCAATTGGCTGATTTTCATGTCTGGCACGTGAGACAAGACATTTAAGAAAATTTCAGTCTGACCAATTGTCCTGGTAGTGGTCACCTGAGAGTGAACCTTAGGGGTTAATTATTGACTCCAAGATTGTAACCTTTGAAGTGTGAAACAAAGGAGGCCATGTGAACTGCTTCACCAAGTTACACTGTTGAAGATGAAACAGCCGACCAACAACAAAAGAAGAGGAGCACAAGACTGTTTGCAAATTCACCAGACTGCAGAGAGCAGAGAAAACCATATCCAACATGCATTGAAACTTGGACAGGTTTGACAAAGCTTTGTTATCATGTTCAAGGACTCCTTTCAACTAAACTACATGTTATCAATAAGCATATCACTTGGCTTGGGATTCAAAATGGGCACTAAAACCAAACTGCAGACCCAGCTTCAGTATTCTTGCAGAGTAGAAAAACCAAAACTGCTAATATTCTGCAACATGTAAGCAAACCTTCATTTCCTTCTGAAAGTTCAAGAAGATCATCTAGCAATGACAATTATCCTCCTAAAACATTGATAGAGGGTTATCAAGGAGCACTATATGAAGACACATCTCAAATGTTATTCCAGGTGCGCAGTTAGGTTCCAAAAGTAAGAATATGCTGGGTAGTGCAAAGCAATGATACAGAATCTTCAGTTCTAGCTGGCTAATGACACAACCTTATCATTTCGCATTCGCTTTCTAAGTTCCCTCTGCTCAGCTGTGTACTGCCTTTTGGAAAGTAGATTCTTCATTGCAAGCTCTGCTGCTTCTGTTGCTGCTGTTACATCTTGTACACCAGCTTGATGGCCTTGTAATGTGTGTAATAACAACTCACCCCCTGGCACGGACATACCACCCAGTAAAACACAATCTCGCACTACTTGAACATGTGTGACAGCAGCCATGGCAATGCCCTGTGCCTGCACCTGTGCCACAGCCAGGGCCTCCGGTGTAACAAATTCATCACCCATCTCCACAGTTTCCGCAGCCCCAGAGACCAACCAGAGGTTACCACCAGAATCAAAAGACAAACTAGTGGGTGGAGCGTTCTCTGACCACAGAACTTTCTGCACATATCAAGGAAATCACTACCAGCCCAGATTCAGGACATGAATTATGTGTACATCATCATCTGTATCAAGAACTCTCTATAGTTATAGATTGAGACAGCCTGAATAGAAATTGTGGAAGTACCTGGTAATATGGTTAATATGATTTCATAACCAGACAATAAGATATAACAATAGCAAACAGCAGGAGACAAGAAGAGAAACACCCACTAAACAGAACCGAATAGACCACTGCCAACTGTCCCTCATCCACACATTCACAACAACAGGAACAAGAATGGCACTGAGTACCATAATATCCTCACTGAGTACATCAGAAGACATATACACATCCTGTTTAATTGTAAACAGTACACACCAAATTACAATGGATTCTCCTTGATGAATCCCTCAGATACAGATACAGTTAGATCTTCTAACAGGCATCAGTATCATCCAACAAACTGAGGAGATGCACAACTCACCTGGAGCAAGCTTAATTGCCTTTCCACCATATCACAAGCAAAAAGTAGCACTCCTTCAAACCTGCAACAGCCAACAGACCTGTTCATTTGTGGAACTTTACACTTGATCATAGCTTTCATGCTTCAGTGGTGAAGAGTTTGGCTTGGGTTTTCATAGGCCCAAGGGGTACAATCTGGATAACACATATAAACAAACAGTCCTGTTTTTTCTTACAACAATCAGAGTAGAGGTTTCAACTTTTGCTTTTTTGATGGATTAGGTATGGAGGGACTTGTATCTGAATCAAAAGTTTGAAAGCATGCAGCATTTGGGGTCAGAGTTCCTTGTTCCAGAGTTTATATTCCAAATCCCTCATAATCATTGTGATATTATGGCAATGGACAGGCCCTCACACTCTGGTTGGAGACCCCATCATGCACAATTTTTCAAAACTATGATAATTGTCTAATTAACCACAGACCTGATAGATCCTGAAAATTATGGTTTGTCTTAAGTTGCACTACTACAATTGGAATATTGTGTGGAAAATGAAGTGTGAAAAAGGTTGAAACTCTACAGTCCAACCCTAAATGACATGCTCTTTAGGATCTCCTGGCTCACATATGCCATTCCCCCAGAATAACAAGGCTGCATTGCCCACACACCACTCTATGCCTAGAATGCGACAGCTGACTAAAACACCCCAGAATACAAATTTATATTTGCCAACTCCAAACACAAGTATACATGTGATCAGAAACCAATTGGTTAATTGATCCACTGTTTGCCATTTGCTTGAAGTGCTTGTTCATCTGAGAAAGTTGAGGTCAAATGGACTGACACTTGGTCAACACTTCAAAGCTACATGCATCATTGGTTGCTTGATGACAAAAAGACCTCATTATTACACATTTCAATTTGAAATTCATGTATCCCACACATAGAATTCCCACAACCCACCCTAATAATATCCAAAAAGCAATAATCAAGTGTAGAGGATGCCTAAGAAGGTCCAGGAGTACAAAAATTACCTCTCGAGAATAGTCCCGACATAAGTGTTGCAAGAAGAGACTGCAACTGCTACAACAGCACGAGTGCCTTGGCTCTGACCGCTCACTCCTGCCTTCAACAACCATCCATAAAGCTGCTGTTAGTTTGAACCAACAACTCAGCTGTTACTTCAAGTCTCATCAAACACAAAATTCCCATGTTAATGATAGAGCTGAACAACACAGAAAATTACATTCAACTTCACAAGCCTCCTGATGGAGCATGCCTGAAAAGAGACAGGAAGAAGTCAATTGAAGTATGCTGAATGAATAAGATACACACCTCATCTGCTGTGTCAAACGTATCCAAGAGCGCTCCTGTCTCATACTCCCACAATCGCAGCTGAATTTGAAGAGAATGTGCATAAGTGGCCATCAAAGACAGCAAAACACTCGCATATCAAGCAACAGTGCCCTTCCAAGCCACCCCCCTCTTTTGGCTCATAATCACAAAGTATTGAGACATTACCGTTGCATCACCACCTCCAGAGATGAGCAGCCCTTGAAAACCTATAAATGCAACACAAGCCACAAAGCTGTTTTTGACTGTGTCAACCCCATCTAAGAGACTAGACCCAGCAAAACCATTGTCTATCTAGGGGACTAGAATGATACTTGACTGTACTAACAGCCTACTCATCGCAAATCCCAACTTCATGCAAAGATCCTGTAATCCATATGAATGACTGCATGTTCTCTGAAGCACTAAAAAGAATGTAATACTGCTACAAAGAGGCAAACCACATACTTGGTGTGGCCAAGGCAGTATGTATGGATATCATGGGCTCCAGTCAAAGGATTTTCTGGAAACTTGGTCACCTGTAAAGTTTACAGGCCATGGAACAAGAGCCATTTAACTCATGCATGTTTGGCACCATTTTGAAGTTTCATACATTGGCCACAACTAGGACCCAACAATGGGCAGCAGCAAAGCAGCACTTACACGGATCTTGAAATCACGGTCTGAAGTAACAATATATTTTCCATCTGGCGAACAACACTGGATCACACCAGTTTCCATTAGTTTTGACAAACAGGTTCCAACTTTCAAAGAAATCAGCAATAATTGCAACAACAATTGAGTTGATGGAGTTGAGGTTTCAGGAGGTGAAATATACATACATATGTTCAGGACAGATCTACTATAAGTAGAGCATTTTAGTTTATGCAGAGGCAAAAATGCCAGCTCAAAGGACCACCACATACAGGGTGCTGAATTGAGACAACAAACCCATACCAGGCCAGTAATAATACTGCAGCAGTGAGCAAGGATCAGGACAGGCTTGTGTATAGCATCACTTCGTACTGTGGAAAATACATAGACAATCCCAAACTTGTCTGCAACCAGGAGCCATGAACTGTCATGGCTGAAAGTAACTGCACTTGCTTTCTTGCTGAGGCGGCTGCCAACCAGTGAATTTCCCATTAGCAATCAATTCAACTCAATTCAATTCAGTTCCTCTTTGGAAAAACAAAACCATAACAAAAACCACAGTTGAAGAAAGTGCCAATGACAGGGGGGGGACACCCATACACAGTTTTGATGCAAGTCCAGGCAGTAGCATCCCACAACTTGACCAGCTTGTCATCCCCTACAGATGCAAACAGGGAGTTGTGCAAATCAAAAGCCACTGCCCGTATCACATCACCATGTCCTGCTGGTAGTGTGTCATCTTGCACCTGAACTGGCTCCTCCTTCCTGCACAACAGCCAATCCATCGGCCTTCCATTGTCACAATTGAATACAACAATCACCGATTTACATGAACCTACTACATGCTCCTGCTTATAAGAAAGATCCCCCAAGTCACATTCTCCCTGGGTTTATGACAGTTGTGTCTGTCTTCTGAATTTCATGACATTCTCTTTCCTTACCAAGTCGACATGTGCCATACCACAAAGGAACCCTTAGCTTACAAGCTACTTTATCACCTACAATAAAACTGTGTATTCTGTTGCCACTGTATACATTGTCGCCAATGAGCATCAGCATTCCATTCCCATGCGAGAATTTCGCTCGCACAATTACAGTTTTGCTTATAGACTAGAAACTCTTGCGACCAAAAAAGAAGGGGGGAAAAAAAACAGAGTAGAGGATGAGGGTAAAGAAGAGGAATACAAGAGGTTAAAGATGCGAAGAGCTGCTCCCACAGCTACCACTACACAGGAGCCGTCTGGGTGGGCGGCTATCAAGGCAGGAGCCATGCTCTTGCCTGCTTTCTTCTTCTCTTCTCCCCCGATCTCCTCCATTCGGCAGCGCCCCGAAGCCAGGAACACAAGCAAAGGGCAGTATAAGCACTCTCTCCTCAAAATGGATTGGAGGAGGCACGGAATCTGGGTCCAGCAACAGCAAACTTGAGTTTCGAGTCCCCCAGGGGACGAAGCTCTGGAGAGAACAAGAGCGAAACCCTAAAACCCCTGGAAACCCTAATAGGGTTTCGTGAGCTTTGGCAAGAAGGATGATTGATGACGAGCCAGCATGATTTGCATTGCGGACGACGACGACGACTCTTGTTTTTCTCAACCCCGTCGTCCTCTTCGCGGCGATTCTGGAATGCAAAGAAACTAGCTCTTGGAGTGTTTTTTTTTCTTGGAAAAGCGAAACCTGTTGTGCGATTGATAGCTTGATTTTTTCTGCTCCGAAGACCTAGTTCATTCTTCCGACACAGGCACACAGCTGGAGAAAGACAGATATACAGAAGAGAGATGGCGGCGATCGCAAGCACGCCGCGGATGCGCTGTCTTTACATCTTCAATCGGGATGGAGTATGTCTGCATTACCATGTATGGCTCCGACCCTTGACCACACTCAGTCCTCACCAGGACCAAAAGCTCATGTTCGGCCTTCTGTTCTCTCTCAAGTCCTTCACCGCCAAAATGGATCCTGTCGGGTTCGCTTTTTTCCCATTGGCCTTCCATGTGTTTGTGTGCTCGTATCAGTATTCGTTGCTTCTCATCTTCCCATGCAAGAGTTTGCAATAATTTTTTCTCTCCAGTTTTAATCAAACCCTATGCGAGATTTCTGACTCTGCCAAACATTGTGAATTGCAATTCCAGTGGCAATAAGGGGAATTTGGGAGCTCCCAATCTGCCAGGCCAAGGTTGCTCCTTCCACAGTTTCCGCACCAACACCTACAAGCTTAGTTTCATGGAATCACCTTCTGGGATCAAGGTGTGACAGTCTTCCTGATTTGTACAAACTCTCTCTCTCTCTCTCTCTCTCAACATCTTGCTTCTATGTTGGCTGTCCAGGAACTGAGGTGCACATCCTTTGCAACAATTGCTGCCAATTCTTGCATCCAAGCTCATTAGGTTTCAATTCACACCATTGACATTTGGATTATGAACTTGTTGCCAGACATCTTTGGTGAAATAGTTTGTCAATCATTGCCACTCTCACCTGGACTCTCTCTCTCTCTCTCACCTTGCCTTCTTGTTTGGATGCAAAATGCATTGCCTTTGGGTTTGTGCAGCTGATATTGATTACAGATCCTAGAATGGGAGATCTTCGAGACGCTCTCAAGTATATCTACAGCAACATTTATGTTGAGTATGTGGTGAAGAACCCGCTGTACACACCCGGTCAGCCATTCAAGTGAGAACCTGGTTTATCATTTTCATCTGAAACGACTGTTATTGGTTGTTGTGCATTCTGCAAATTCAGATTGCTTCAATTGTTCAGGGATGCTATCATTGCATGGATACCATTGATGTCAGCACAAGTCATGCCTTCCATTTGAATCCTCCTGACATGGTCCTCAGAGCAAAGGTTGATTGAGCTTTGAACACACTAAGCAGCTCCTGTCTGTAATTATCATAGTATCATATTTGACATGTTCTTTTATACAATTGAACCCAGCCTTGAGTCTCATAGTTATGAAACCATGGAATTGATGAACCAATTGTGCATGCCTGATTGCTAAGTTGGATGTGGGGTTCTCTTGGAATTGGCAGGTGTGAGCTTTTCAATGCCACCCTAGATCAGTATGTGAAGACCTTGCAGTAGTTTGAGAGCTTCTCCAACAGATGACCAACTTAGGAGGCTGCCTTTCCAATAACTGAAGTGGGTCTCACCAGGAGACAACCCATTTCTTTCATCTGATCTTTTGAGATTCCTGAAAAAGTGCACAGATTCATCTTCTGGATGGCTTAATTTTTGTTCATTCTAGCCTGTTTTCTGTAATGTTACAACAATGGGATGTAGACAGGTGCAGATGCTGTCATGGGTTTTTGTACAAAACAACTAGGAACTTGGACTTCTCACATTGGCATCATTTCAGTACATGAAGGACATTCATTTTCCAAGGACTTCTGTTGACTGAGGCCAAGAGATGCCAAGGTAAAAAATTTGAGTAAGATTATTGCCAATTTTTTGTTTGGCCTTTTGAAGGTAGAACAAACTAGTCATTCTCAGGGAAAAATGTGTCAATAGGATCTGCTACCTATATTTTATTATATGCCACCAAATAATAGCAACAATGGTTCCATATTTTTGACAAGTTTGCTGGGTATCTTGTTGTCTCATTTGTGTTTTTAAATGATTTATGAGTGCAGACAAGTATCACTGCATTGTGTGAGTCTTCCCATTGGTTTTGGCAATGCAACAGAAATGCAGGATGCAAATTCTGTATGATGTTTTTTCCCAGGTTTTGAGCGGATTATTATATACTTATCTATGCACACCTTTGGGAGCTGATGAAGTCAATGGATGGTCATTGCAGCTCATCAATCTATTCATGATGAAGGTGATGATTTGAGGCTTTGTGTGAGTGACTTTCATAAGGTTATGACTGCAGTCAACATGACTTCTATCCTCATATCTTCTTTGACATCCTTCGCTCCAATTGCAAGGAAATTTATGTGTTGTTCTTGCAGGCTTTCACTTTGTGTGCAAAATTGATTCTTATGACGTTGTAAATTTACTTTCAAATATTGCAGTGAAGTGAAATTTTTGTTGTTGCTTTGGATTTTGCTGAATTACTGATGTGCCTTGTGGGAAAATGCTCATATTTTACTCACCCTAAACTCTTAGATTTTTGTAGGCAACCCAAGTATTTGGAGCATACTCGGTTTCACTGGTTAAAGTAGAAAAAGTCATTACAAAGAAACAAAAAATTCCTATTATAAAATGAGCCCAAACTACCAAATGCATTGCATGTGAGCACAACCATTTGGATGCTCTTCAATGCACTGTGGCATACCTGTCAAACCTAAAAAGCTGCATAGGAAAGAAATCAAACTTACACCAAAGAAAGTAATAAAAACTGAATTTCATAGCAATAATTTCAGTGATAAGTTTTTTGAGGAATTGGTATATGGGTGAGTTTTGGAATTTATCTTATGGTCCTCCCTAGACAATTCCAAAGACAATTCTTATCGATGGTTATCCCTCGACATTTCCATATGCTTTCTTAATAACTCCCTTCCTCATTTCCTAATAATTACCTCACTCCTTTTCCCTACCCCTCAACATGGATATGAAAAAATGAATTAATGTGTGTTTTTTCATGTCCATGAAATGTATACTAATTTAAATTAAGTTGGACATTGACATAAATAATGATGAATCATTGAAAACCATATGAAAACATAGGAAAAAAAAAAGAATTGATTTTCACTGGTAGTGCACAATAGTGTAGAGCTCAAATTTTATAAATATCTAATGTCATTTAAGTTCTTGGTTCATGAAACTAGGTTTCCACAATGAGAGTCATATTATATTTCCAAAATTGGAAATGAATTGCTTATCTCTCTATCATTTGCATAATTGATCACCCTTGGTAGTGTGAAGTGGAGCAAAGCCCAAGTCGATGTGTGTACATTACTTTCTATCATGCAATGTGGTGATGATAATTTTCAAAATTTTCATGTCTTGTGTGACATGAAGAATGCCATCATAAACTAATGATTTATGCAAGAATAATTTGAATATGGGGAAGTTTAGTTCTTTTCCTCTTGTGGGGAAGACCAAGGGTAAATTGAGGGAGAGCTCATAAGACCAATGCAAACCTATGCCATTGGTTCTCAAGACAATGAATTCACATTGTAAACTAATGCTTTCATAAAATCATGGGTACCAAAAGCTAATGTCCATCACCTAAAACAATTTCTTACTTATTTGTTTAAGTATACAATGGTTATATTAGTTGCAAAATCAATTAAAAAAAAAAAATCTTGCATAATGAACTAATTTTTGATATTTTGCTTGGCATTGTTAGAACATGCAACATTTTTTCAAAATCAATTAGATGGATGGTTATTTCAAAATTATCATTTTAATCTTTTCATCATAAATACATGACCTTGTTCCACATTAATGATTCAAGCATCAATTATTATTGTAACATCACATAACAATTATGGTTAATTTGGCCCTCAATCACTAGTGGCCACATATTTCAAGGTGTCACAATATTGAACTATGACCAAATTCTCAAGTGCCATGGGCATGACTCATTTGAACAAGTTGGCATGTTCACAAACTTGAACTTGCATATTCAAGTTATCAAGGTCCAATGTTGCAATCACATCCCATTAAATTGATGTGGGCAAACTTAGCTCATGACCAAACAAAAGGAAATAGGGTGGAAATGATGCCAATGAAGCTTGTTTATTAAATCAATATATACCACATGGCCAATCATGGGAGTTGAAAATCCCAATCCCATAGGCGGCCCTTTTGTAAACCAAATTTGTGCAAACCTTTTTTGATTGTTTGTACCACCATTTTCATTAATTTGTCTACTTTTGAATGGTTCAGAAAAGCAATCAAATGTAAGGCACACTCACATAAAGCTTGGAACTTTCCCAATATTTTTTTCCTTGGTTTGTCAAAACTTTTTGTAAGAGCTTCAAACTAATTTAGTATGAGTTCAAAATATGATCTTATTCTATCACACATTGTACATTTTGCAACAAATTGTTGCACAATTGTTTGCACCCCTCGCCACCAATATTGCCCTTACTATTGCTATGGGTACAACACATTCCAAAATGCCCCAATTTTCATGTGCATGGCACACCAATTGTTTATGTTGGTCTAGAAGTGACATTATACAAAATTTTCCATCTTTCCAAATCCAAAGTATGTGATCCCGTTCTTGCTTAAACCATTTGGCTTTTTGTAACATCCAATTTTGTTTTTTGGTGGTTAACCTAATTGTTAATTTTTTGGTTCAAAAAGTGACTTGATTGAGAATTCATTACAATCATTACTTTGTTCTTCATTAATTTCTAGATCATCCACCTCATCCATCCCTATCCATAGGTCCATGGTTTGATTCCATGGCCAACAAACACAAATACATCAATGCATGGCAACCTAACACCATCTCTTCATTTGTCTCCTCATGCCAACATGTTCTTATGTCAAAATATCCTATCAAAAATGAAAAGCAACAAATCAAACAATGGAGTACTAAAATATATGTGCATTTTTTTATTCTTGCCACAATGGAGAAACTTATTGCCTTGTCTTCCCCATGTTCTCCATCAATGCACAAAATAAAAACAAAAAAAAGCTATGTAGGCTAGTGAAGAGAAGAGGAAGGAAGAGGTAAAGAAGGCGTGGTGGCTAGATTAGAGAGTCTTCCACCTAGAGAAGGGAGGAGAGTGATGAAAGAAAGACAAAGGGAGGGAGGGATGGGAAGAAAGACAAATTTTGGGTTTTCATAGTAGTAGATGTCTAGGCCACCTCTAATGTCAAAATGATTGTTTTGTTGAATTTGTTTTCTTTAATCTTTGGAATGAAATCATTTGGGTAAGCGATTCCACATAGGTTCCTATTGTGAGTCATTTCGCTCCTAGTCCTCATGCATGTACACTTGTTTACAAATTTTGTTTTCGTGTGCATTTTTGCATTAATGTGTGCAAGTGCATAATATATTATGTCGTCCACAAACTCGTCACCTTTATGAGGGCAACGATTCATCTCAAAAGGCATGATCATCCTATTCAAGATGACATGTGTAAGGAGTCATTGGAGGAGATCAAGGCATTGGTTAAGGAAAAGGTCTATCGCACACTTAATTCGAAACATTCTACAATTGGTTTGTTTGCAAGTAAGTCCTTGTCCCAACACTTATTCAATGAGGATGATGGCAACCTTGTTGAGCTTTTGAAGGGCAAACAATTGAACAAGATGATGCACAACTTTGCACCCTTATGGTTTCCTAACATTTGTAATCTCATTACATCATTCAAGCACTATCCTACCAATAGATGATATATTGATAACATTCTTTTGTTAAAGTCCAAAAATCATTACAACTACATTTAAAATAGTTGTTTTCTTAGACAATTGTTGGATCAAAAGCTGTTCATGTTTAAAATGTTTGTTGATAATGTTGCCATTGGTGTTGATTTGGTTAAGCAAATGCAACTTGGTGGTGATTTGGAGAATGTTTAGATTATGTTTGATCATTTCAAGTATGTAAAGGGATGGAACACCATGGTGTGTCACATTTACAAACCTACATATTGTAAATTCTTGTCCTTTATTATCTACAACATGTAATCAAAATCCACCAAAGTTTAATGTGTTTTGTGGATAAAGCTTAACAAGGTTATGTTCAAGCATGACCTTTTCAACACCAACTTCAAGAGGTTCATGGAAAATGGTGTGTAGGCAAATTGGAATGTTATCAAAATTGTTTATGGGTTAGGATTTATCCTAATACCTGTATGGCTAGGAAGGAATGTATTATGTGTTTCATTAGACTTTATCACTTAATAGACACACAAAGTAATTAATTGCACCTTAAATCCAATAGTAACATAAGATGTTGTGCCACAATTACAATAATTCCACTTCCTTGGAAAAGGTTAATGTGCATTATGTTATAATTTGATGCTAATGGTATTCCTTGAAGGCTGCCATTAAAGGTGCAATCCACAAATTAAATGGGGGAAGATTCATGTTACATGTAATTTTCCATCAATTTTCCTTTCAATTTCATTTTGTTTTTGTTTGTCATGTTGTGTTTATGTTCATTTTATTTGTTTGTAGAAGTTCGCAATGGACTTTAGAGGAGGTTGTTGACTTGCCAACATGTATTTGTTTGAAACGGTCCATAAGGTTTGCTCCAACATTTAAATAAAAAGGGCACCCATTTGTACATTGCGACTTTTGACAACTATGTGAGCTTTCAAGCAGCGTTCATTGTATCGAACATATTTGAATGGTGGTCCATTAGCAAAAGTTTCGAATAGGAATGAATTTCTTTTACATAGAACTAGTGAATTTGGAGATCCTTTGCTAATATACACCATGTTGTTTTTATGCATCACTTGGATGTTGCATTTAGAAGGTGAAGAGGTTTTCACAAATGAAGAACAAATTTTCCCTTTAGGTTAGAAGGGGATTCACACAAACATGATCGTGTTAACTTCTTTCATCCATAAGTTGACACAAATTATACTAGCATCACCATTGGAGCATGTGATGATGGTCGTTTGCACATTACTAGAACCAATTGTGGGATTTTAGTTCTCATGCACATTGGTGGAGAAATTTGTGAAATTATTTGTGAACATGGTGTGTGGCATATTAAACGTTGAACTCGCAAATCTAGTTCACTCAATGCAATGTTTTGCAAAAGAATGCCAACAACCTTGAGTGCAAAGTGAAAATCATATCATTGAAAACATTTATTGGTATTCTTATTCCATGTCATGATGGTTGGTGGAATAATTTTAAAGGTGGTTTTTGATAATCACTCATATTTTGGTTCTATTATGATGACTTGAACTTTTAAGTTTTGAAAAGTATGTAATTGATAGGCCCCATGTGCATGTATGGTGTGTTTAGGAAGGAACCAATTTCATTCAAAATGAAATAATCATGCTAAAAGAAGTTGGTTTTGTTATTTTGAGCTTGTAAAATGTCCTCTTTGAAATCTATTTGGCAATTAAAGATTTGTCCCTATGCATAAACCTTTGGATCCAAATGTTTAACTAAACATTCAAAACATCAAAACAATTTGGTGTCATGATGTTGTTAATGGTAAGATCCTTTAGGGGGCTTGCATTGTAATTACTAAATTTTATAATTACCAAAACATGTTACCAAAATTGGAGTATCAAAGTTTGTACCGACATCTATTATCACAATGTCTTACCGAAATCATTTTACCCAAGTTAAATACCAAAATACCAACAAGTTTATTTTTTAAACCAAAAATGTAGAAAGTTACCTTAACTCCAATTAGGAAGATAAGATTATGCTATTACAATTATCTTGTAATTTCAGAAATTTTATGGGGATTCCCATGATATTTTGGTTATTCGTTGTTTTTTCACCACTTCAAAGGGTTTTGTTGGGGAAACTCAAGGGGGCATTTTGGATATCATCTTTTTCCCTGTTTTTCTTTTTACTTCGATTTTGAAATTGTATTTGCTTTGCTTTTGAAACTATTGCATAGAAATTTGAATGTCTATTTATAATTTTAGTTATTTTCCTTAATTTGTGGTGACTATTTGTCAATAAATGTTGCAAAAATGAAGTGTTCACATTCTTTTCCTAATTAATATTTAAATCGAAAACCTAGGGATTCATTGGATGGCCCTAACAATTGTATTCAAGCTCTCAAAGGAATATGAAAACAAGTGGAGGCCAAACGTGCTCTAAGTGCAATTATTTTCCACATGTAGAGGTTTTTCCATTAAGTTGTTGATTTGTCTATAACATCACCTTTGGTGTAGGTTAAAAAACAAATCCTATAAAGTATAATTAGATATTACCCATTCTACAAATGTACGGATTTTGTCACGGTGATGACAATCTTGTTAAGTGGGTGGTGAAAATGGGTGTAGTGTAAACACATTTACTATATTATGCAACATGCAATGTACTATGGGTAGTTGGAAAAGTTCATTCATTGTTTGAGTTGAAGTTGAAATAAAATCAAACTTTAAATTAGTCATGCTAGGCAAGTAGAATCTTGTCCCTTCTAGAGTCTCAAGCATTTTCCAAAATGGCAAACTTGTTGTAACGTGTCCACATGAAAAATGCATTACTTGTGAAAGGATTTATGTTGTGTTCATTCTTTTGGCTTTTTTCATGAATGTGGAGTGTAAGAAAGTGAGCTTCTCATTTATATTGTTGATTTTAGAAAGACAAACTTTCCAACCTTCAATAATTAACTTAAAATAATTTGATGTAAGTTAGAGTTCATAAAATAATCCAAATTAGAAATAAACATCCATCCCCATCTACATCTCCACTAGTATTCATCAAAAGGTTTGAAAGTCTTTGCTCAACTACAAATAGATGAATGTATGTACGTATGCCATGTGGCAAAATATTTTTCCAAGTCAAAAAAATTTCCAATGATGTGGCAAGGAATATTTGTGAAATATTTAATATACATGGCAAGGAACATTCTATTAAAAGATTCTTCTAGGTTTACATCTCATGCTCACTTGTTCATGTTCACAAGTTAACGTCATTGTAAAAAATTGTGTCATGAAAGAGGACACCTTTTGATGTCATTTTATTATTTCATCATTGTATTTGAATTTTTTTATTGTTTTAAACTTTTACGACCTTGGAACTTTTCTCATAAATTCATTGTTGATAATCAGATTTTTGAGATTGTTTTAAGAACCTATTACTATAATTTCTTTAACAATTATGTCTTAAGAATTCTTAATACAAGTACGATACATCATATGATCCTATTAAAAATATTCAATGTATATTAAACATATCATATGCATATTCAACATATTTAAGTGTATTTAACTCATATCCAATGTATTCATGATATATTAAGGTATTTATTTTGTATATTATGCATATATTTGCTAATATTGTGGGCATATTAAAATGAAAAACTTCATTTTTCTTTTATATGGTTTGTTTAAAACTACACCATTTCTATTTTAAGGTATCATCAAATTATATTAATGACAAGGTCATAGTATTATGATATAATCATTGTATGAAATGAATATGAAATATTGATGAATCATTACTATCAACTAATTAATTAATTAATTAATATAAACTATGGAATCATCTAATTAGTTTTAATTAATAGTAACCAATATATAATAATTTATTACACTTCAAAAAATTTAATTAACGTACTAATTAGATATTAAATCATAAATTGATACAATAATTAATAATTATTGATGAATTATTACTAGTTGATTAGTTAATAAAAATGCAATCATAGTTTGTTAATTAAAAAATATTTAATATTTACTAAATGAAATAATAATAAACATATTTAACCTTTAACAAATTATTATTATTAATTAATTATTAATTATTAACTATTAATTCAGATTATTAATATTAGATAATTGTCCTCTTATGAATTTTGAAGTATGATTAAGACATTTTCAGGAGTTAAATAAGCCTAAATCTTGTTTTAAGAATGCATTTTTTGAAAATAAAAAAGATTGTAATTTTTGTTCTATAATAGAGGAGATTTTTAGACATGTAAAAGAACTAGAGTGAATGTTTTTTTGAAAAAGTCATTTAAATCTTTTTCTTTGAAGCTTTTTAATTGTATGAAGAAATACAAATCTAAATGATAGACAAAAGACTTAGAAATAAACAAAATAGAAACAAACCTAAATTGTATTTTTTGGTGTAAACTACACAAGAATGTAGTAGAATTAAATATAATCAATAGAAAGAATGAGGATATAAAATATTCCATTCTTGAGGGGACTTTTTAAAGTGCTAAAATTGAAGGAAAATGGTGAAATCCATTACAACATGGATTTTATGAAATTTTTATAACTTTGTTCACAAACATTATAACTTGGGATGTATTCAAAAGCAAATATTAATTATTTTTTCAAAAAGAATTTTTTAAAACTTCAAATATGGGTTTATTGTCAATATCAAAATACACCATTAAAAAAATATTAATAAGGATTTTCTCTAATGTTGTTGTTAATGGGTTTGCAAAAACTAAATTCCATTTATAACATAATTCCATAATTGGCAAATGGGTGAAAGCATTCTTGGGTAGAACCATTAAGAATCTCACACCTTGATTTTTTTAGACCCATTGAAATTTGAAAAATCATAGGAAACACTTAAATAAATAAATATTTTCATAATTTTTTAATGACTAAATTTATTAGGTTCCATAGATTTTAAAATGTCAATAATATAAAAAATATTGTGTATTTTGATATTCCTAATCATTACATTTCAAAAACATTTCAGCAATGTAGCTTTGATTTTCTTTCTTGAACTTTTTGGTTAAGAACATAAATTTGAAACATGATTTGAAAATTTTCTTGAAATTTTTTTCTTGCTTGGTAATTTGCAAGTCATTTTATTTTTAGGTTCATATTAAGGAATTAATTGAGTAAATATAATTTAATTATGAATTTCAAACTTAAGGTTATTAGTTTTTTAAAGGACCATTTTAATTAAAAATAATTTTTTTAAAATTCCAAAATAAACTTCAAACCATATATTAGTGCATGTATTTGATACATATGAGAAAAAACTAATTTATAATTGTGAAAACATATAAAATAAAAGGCAAAGGAAAATGATTTGAACATTTTTGGTTTTCTAACTAGTACTTGAAATGGTTCCTAGTCGTATCACCCAAGGATGTTTTCGCCCAAATAGTTCAAAAAATAACAATATGTGTTGAAATTTAATTTCACACAATGATGGACTTCACGCCTCTTTACAAATGTATGCACCATGAATGAGTGGACCAAAAATGACAGATGAATAAATCTTGATAAGTCCATTTCCTTTTTCGTATTTTCAAACCTTTCAATTATTAAATAATTAACAATAATAATTCATTGATTCCCAAAAAAATATTATTATTATTTTTTTGGCCATATTAGTTATCATTATTTTATACATGCAATATACCAAATCTTAATATCCTTGACAAAAACATAGATTTATGATCACGCTTTAACTTTAATCATAGTTAAAGACATCTATTTATGCATAGTTAATCAATATTAATTATGGCAATCGTAATTTTGGGTTCGCGACCAAGGCAAGGGCTTGTAAAGGTGTGAGCCAAGAATGAAGTTCGAGAGTCACATTTCATGCTCTCAAGATTGTAGGAGAATGTGAGGGAATGAACCCACACATTCCCATGTGGGCTCCCATTTTGGGAGTTGGAATCCCAATGGACTTTCGAATTTTTAAAGGGCAATTGAAAGGGTCAAAATTCATTGGATTGAAAATTCATTATGTCGTTAAAAAGCTTTTGAAACATAGATGTCTAAAATGGGCTTGCATGACCCATTTGGGTACTTAAAACATAGGTTATGGGCAAAAGAAGGGCCGAGAATCAAATTGCCAATTTGATTCTCGACCACTAAAAGTCAAGAATCGCCTTGATTTATTTGCGTGTAACATATCGTTGGAAAGCTCTCGACGAAAATCTTTTCTTAATAAAAGGTCTGCACAAAAAGTTATGGGCCTCCAAAATCGCAAGAGTCCTAATTTCGAGAATCCCAATTTGAGAGTCCCAGGAAAAAATGACATTTGGGTGTAGGCCCCATGGTCAAGCATAAAGAATATTATAAGGGGGAAGGTGATGAGTTCTCCCAAGTTCAGGCTGTGGTGAGTCTTATGAGTTTGTGTTTGGTTAATGGTTGTTTGTGCACTAAAAATGTTCCAATTATGCATAAATCAACTTGTTGTTTGGTTTGTGAAGGTCTATGTGAATAATTAACCTGCTTGTCATTTGTTCTAGTCCCCATTCCGGAGCTCTAGCACGCCCTTCTACCCCCAAAGTGCTATGAGCCAAGGAACGTACCCCAACTCCTTATCCTTATGTTGTTTTCACCTTTAGACTCACAATTGAGTCTATCAAGGAGTTTGAGGGTGCGTCATTAATCATGGTTAATAACATGACCAATGTACATCATAATCAACCATGTTAAGTATTTACTATTAATTTTTTACATGATTGATTTGCTATTAGAACCCAAATTTATCTTTTACATGTTGTTAACCTTTTCAACTATGCTTATGAATCAATTTTGTTTTCTTTTCATATGGTACATGTTGTATATGGGAACATAAGGATATGGGAACATGTATTCATGTCAAGCCTTCTTCCACTTCATACAAACTACCAAATTTGAACTAACTTTATCAAAATCTAAGGTTGATCTCAATGTTGTCCTAGGCCCCTTATTTTGATGATGTCCCCCATCATTGTTCTTACCCATCATTAAGCACAAGGCAATTGTCATATAATTCATCCTAGGTCCCTTATTTCATGAATATCTCCCACCTATGACTTTTACCCATTGTAAAAACACAAGGTGCATGGTATCATGAGTCTAAATATACAAGATCAAGAGTCTAAAGATATGCAAATCATGAGGCACTAGGAGCAAGAATCACCTTACGCTTACTACTTAGTAGATATAAGAGGCTTCTTGGAGTCATAAGGTGCCTATTTGGAACTTACTACATGGTTTAGTTCTTAAGTTTGTTCATCAATTGCCAATCCATAATGCATGCTTCTAACCAGCATTCCATTGCATAATGTGCTATTGTGACCAGCATTCCATTGCATAATGTGCTATTGTGACCACCATTCCATTCCAAAATATGTTATTGTAATTCGCTATTAATTTTTAAGATTGAATTTCATCTAAATACTTCTTAGTGTAATCGTTGTAGGCTTTTGGTCGAGTTCATGACTAAACAAACCAAAATGTGGTCCTCATAAAAACTTTGAATTTTCACACGTCACATTGGAAAATGTATTGGGATAGGTGACCAGATCCAATTTTTGCACTTCGTGAAGCACTGCTCCAAATGTCGCAGTGTATCTGGAGGGTATGTTATAAAATGGGGCAAGCATTTTATAAAATGAAATGCTCACCATACAATGGTACAGCGGGCATTCTGTTTTACGAAATGCTCACCCCTAAACCCTATATCTCTTTTAGGACAGCATAGAGTTTTGTAGTCAGTTATTATTGGAATTCACTGGGCAAGTCGACGATTGCACAAATGCTGACGGATGGCGAGCTTAATGATCACCCCAAGTTTCAGGCAGGCTCAGGTGCGACGGGGGAGACTAGACAAGTCCAAAGATGCGAAGGTACAGGATGGTATGTTACCGACACTCCTGGCTTTGGAGAACAAGAAGGGGGTCCTGTTCCCACCACGGAAGCAGCAAACAGACTGAAGAAGTTTGTGACAGAGATCTCTGAACATATTCTCATTTCATTTACGTTCTGAGAAAGGATAGACTAACCAAGTATGACGCGAGCTTGTGGCAGTTTTTCAAGGCAGGGCCTTCGAAGGTGCCGAAACCAATTTCACGGTCGTTGTTACCAATTGCGACGAGGGGTTTCGTCAAGCCGATGAAAATCGTGTAAGAAAGACACTCACCGTTGTGAAAGATTTTTCCATGTCAGCTTTCCTCCTCTAGACTTGAAAGATGCCATGCAAGAGGAAGAGAACAGGGAAGTAAGGCAAGAGTCGCTACAGAGACTCGGGAAAAATCTTTCAGACGCTGGACTTGCTGATGCAGATTGCTTTGAAGGGATACTAGCCGAAGAGACTGTCATGTCGCATCCGACGCTGGCTCCTGTGAGAGCTCTGGGTGGTATTGTACAAGACTTAGACACTGCAGCAAAACAAGCTGGACCAGTGATAGGATATGCACTAGAAACAGGAATCTGGATGTTCAAATGGCAGGCGAAGCTTGCAAAAGCTGCATGCCATCTTACCGAAACTCCTGAGGTCATCATGATGGGAGAGTATCGGATACATGATGATGGCATCAAGATGATCTCACTACCACACTTTGTAGTATTGCACATATAAATTCTCACCTGCACAAAAACCTTTTTCTGTTGATTCTAGATAAGCATCATGATCAGATCAGAACGTTGTTGTTACAGCTTCAGTTGTCCATCAATCCTTTTGACTCAATCCCAGGAGCCCCCCAAGTGTGTACTTTGTGATGTGCTGCAATGCTTCCAAAGCTCCCAAGATGTTTCTATTTGCTAAGATCACACGAGTACCATCAACACAATCGCAAACAAGATCTAGGAGGTCATCAGTTTCTTCTTACTACTTATTAGCATAAGCATGAGATGATAGTTCGGTAACAACTCAGACATCCTAGTTTTGGTGCTGTTCCTTTAAGTAAACCAACACCACTGCAGGACTAGAGCTCATTCTTATTGATCACAAACATGACATTCAACACGTATCATACTCTCAAGCTGACACTGCTGCTACTAGACCTGAATTCCAGTACAGAGTTCCACATTGATTTCAACCTGGTGAGATTCTTTAACATGAATCTAAGATGCAGACAGTGCACTACTCTATTCCAAACTCAAAAGATTGTTCATAGATGAACTACTGTTCATAGAGATTCTTGTTGAACACTCTCCAAGCATCTTCCATGCTCCCAAATTTTGCATACATGTCCACCAAACTACTCCCCACAAAGACATTTGGATTGAAACAGTTCTCTTGCCTTCTGCCCTTTGCTCACATTCCACATGCTCCCACATTTTGCATACATGTTAACCAAGCTATTGCACACAAAAGAATCAAATTGATAACCACTTTGAATGAGTTGTTCATGAACAAGCCTATTGTCTTCAAGCGCTCCTGAACCATCACATGCATTAATCAACTAAACAAAAGTGAATTTGTAAGGGCTCATTGGACTTCTAGCACAACATAGATTTGGAGGCTCCCCCCTAAGAACCTAGAAAATATCAATGAATTGCCCATTGTGTTTTGCAAGTTTTCCCATTTCCCCCCTCCCATCTATTGGGTTACATGGTGAAATCCACCATTTTCTTGCAGATTCCCTTGTAAGATATTGAGAAAAACTTAGAAATGTCTTGCAAGAAAACGATTCAATGCACAAGTCCCCTTTAAGTTCATTTTCAAGGTGGATAACTAGGGGGTGTTTCTATATCTATGCCCTTTATGAGTTGTTGAAAGGGATAACTAAGGGGTGTTTATATATATATGGTAGTGACAAGTGGGACAATTCTTAATTGATTAGGGAATGTCATTTTCACAATTTGCTCTAGGATGTTCTCCAAGGCATTTGAAGCATTGATGGTTCTTCAATAACATGGGACATTGTTGGGTGGGATGATTGATAAGTACTAAATTTTGCAGTTCTTAAATTGAAATGTCCTATCATAAAATCTTCACTTAAATCTTTTTGTCTGAAATGCTACAAAAAGAAATATAAATTGGTACAATTCTAACTCTAGCATTAATCCTATTGTTTCACATATACAATTATTATCAGAATGTAACAAAATTCATACCATTCTTCATTGCTTAAAACATATTGAACATTCATCAATTCAAAACAAAATCCAAAATAGTTCCATGTTTGAGTTATTCTTCTTCCTTTCTCCTATTTCTCAAAATCCTATCAATACTAATGCTCCTTTTTTTAACCAATTCCTATAATGAATATCTTCATGGAAAAAGATTAATTCAAATATTCCTTCCAAAAGTATAATTCAAATCCTCTCTTTTATCCTAACCAATTCAAAATAACAATGCAAGTCCTATTTAACCTTTAACATTATCCCCTTATATTTTAAATTCGATCTTTGAAATCCTAGAAATGCAAAGCACAAAATTAAACCTACTAATACAATCACTATAGCTTATAAAATACTTTGTGCCTCATTTATAGAGTCTTTCACTAAACCCAAAATCTCATGATCTTTTACTATTGGTTTAGGTTATTGTTGTTGAACCTCCACCTTGAGTGGTGTATGGCCATTATCCTCCTCTTTTAGTACAAAAACTTTTGGTGCAAGTGTTGTCACATAATATGTAGATACTATAGTTGTTGATGTTGTCATATAATCTGCAGAATTTGGTTGTACAGGCAATGATTGTGCTAATTGTTGTACTTGATATTCAATGACAACAAAAAAAAAATGTTAAAAGTTCTTCCTATTGTTGTGCTACCTTAATTGCTTCCTAGGCCATCTCCATTATGTTTCCACCTTTCATTTTTTTAGGTATTGTTGTTGTTTTTGTTTCCATCTTTGCAACCTCTCCATTTAGACCTACTTCTTTGACTTCAAAGTTAAGATTATTTGTACTATATTTTAAGGTCTGTGGTGGGGACTCATACAGAAAATTAGGGGATGCCTCTTTATATGCCTTTACCTTGTTCCTACATAGTTTTTCATTGGCCTTATGCTTGGAAAATATTTCTTCCAGATTTGTAGCAAGCATATCCTATATTAAATTCCA
>Ga0116229_10001355_pt1 | contig 38081 bp, 42 predicted proteins | sample S1TSphgellanicum_3_FD_87313 | JGI IMG/M metagenome (GOLD analysis project Ga0116229, IMG submission 87313) | Host-associated microbial communities from peat moss isolated from Minnesota, USA - S1T2_Fc - Sphagnum magellanicum MG | ecosystem: Host-associated > Plants > Peat moss > Unclassified...
TTACGCGGGCGGAGGGGTGGGGTAAGCCAAGGGTCCTGAGAGGGGGGGGGGTGGCTAGGCGTTGAGAGGAGAGGAGGGAGGGGGGGGGGGGGGTTCGGGGGGGGTAAGAGGGGCGTGTTGAAAGCTTCGGGATTAGACTAGGAAGAGGACAAGCTACTTGGTTATTCGGTCCTACATCCAAAACCAACCAACACGTTGGTTAGTATTCATTCGGAACACTCTTAATGTTGGGACAAGCCATGGGCAACCTTGGACTCACTTGACTCACCACGGCCCGAATTCGAGGGAAGCCACCACCTTCCCCCATATAGTATTCTCTACGTTTCACCACCGCACTTGCATCCGAATGGCACTTTTTCCCGGGACTCCCAAAGTGGAGTCCCGAAACTGTCCCAGTTTCGACTCTCGGGAATTTGGGCGTTCATAACTTCTCGCTCTAACCTCCGATTGAAACAAGGTCTAAAACAAAGTTGTAGCTCTCCTTGAGAGCTTTCCAACAGTGTGTTGCACTCCACCTACACACATCGGGATCGGGTCGATTCTTGACTTTTAATGGTCGGGAGTCAAATTGCCAATTTGACTCCCAGCCCTTCTTTCGACCATAACTCATGTTGCAGATGTCCAAATGGCTCATGTGAGGCCATTTTGGACATTTACACTTCAAGACCTTTCCAATGGTATAAAGAACACCTCAATGCAAGGTGTTTTGACCCCTGCAATTGTGTTCTAAATTTTCGGGAGTCCCGGAGGACTCCCAAGTCCCGTTTTCGGGAGTGAGTGGCGACCTCACACTTCCCTCAAAGTGGGGTTGCAACATCCAAACCTGGTTAATATGCATTAATACAAAAAATTTGTTGTGACTGCTATTGTATTAGTTTTCAATGCTCTTACTTACACCCATTTAATAACATAATTTGTGGCAACAAGAATATATTTGTTCCATATCTCCCTATAGGCTTAATTAGCCCCACAAAATCAAGTCCCCATTTCATAAATGGTTCCTCTGGAAAACTTGTGACTAGTTTTACAAGATTTTGAGTAATTAATCCTCCTATTTTTTGGCATGCATCACAAGATCTACAGTCATCATGCACGTCCATGTACATAGTTGGCCACCATTATCCAACATCCAATATCTTCCTTTGCATTATTTCCATTGCAAAATACCTTCATGAAGGTCCTTCATGCAGTTCTTTCATTACCATCTATGTTTTTGTTATTGTCAAACATCGTTGCAGTTTGTTCTTTTGGCCCATTTTGTACAATTCACCATTCTTAAGCATTAAAGGCTTTGCTTTCCTAACTAATATCTACTCTTGTGCACCGATAATGTGCTTTTGATCTATCTTTTTTTTTTAAATGATTTTACATCATTCAACCACTTAGGCCTTGTATAAAACAAACTTGCATTTATGGTTTGATCATTCACACCTATGGGTTTTATACTATCTGAGAATCTTGACAATGCATTTACAACTACATGAGTTTTGCATGGCTTATACATTACTATGAAATCATATTCGAGGAACAATAACAACCATTTAACTATTATCCCTGAGACCCATGGTTTGTTGACCAAATAGACCAATGCCATATGATTTACATAAAAGAAAAACTTATTGCCTAGCAAATAATGTTTGAACTTGAACAAAGAAAAAACCATTGCTAAAGACTTTCTCTTTGTTGTGCTATAATTTTGTTTTGTTCTATTCAGAAGCCTCAAAGCATACACTGTTAGTTGATCATTTTTTTGTGTTACGTTTTGAGACAACATAGGCCCCATAACTAACAAGGATGCATTTGTATGAACATGAAATTCCACCTACCAATTTAGTGATATTAATATCAGTTCTTCAATATACTTATATTTAATCAATTCCCAGGCCTTCTGGCATTCTTCTATCCAAAAAAAAATCTTAATATTTTTGGTTAATTTAGTGATAGATGCCATAATAACAACAATTTTTTTTATAAAACATTTATAAAATTGTGCCATTGCATCCAATACTTGAATTTGTTGAGGAATTTTGGGTGGTGGCATGTTTACTATTGCTTGTATTTTTTTTGGATCTAATAGTCTCCCTTCCTTGGACATAATAAAACCCAAGATCATCCTTGAAAATACCATAAATGCATATTTGTCTAAATTCAGACTAATTCCATATTTTCTACACTTTTGAAAACATAGTTTGAGCTTTTGCAAATGACTTTCCATGTCACTATACATTGTAAAGTCATCCAGAAATATCTTCATAAAATTGTCCAAATACTCTCTAAATGTTTTGGTCATGGCTCTCTAATATGTTGGAGGTCTATTTTAAACTCCAAATGGCACCACCTTCCATATAAAAGCCCCCAATCTGTAACAAATGTAGTTTTGCATTTGTCCTCTGGAACTATAGATATTTGATGATATCTTAAATATCCATCTAAGAAGGAATATGCCTCATACCCTGCTATTGTGTTCAACACTTCATTTGTGAAAGGTAATGGGTATGGATCTTTCTTTATGGTTGCATTTAGTTTTATAAAATCTATATAAATTCTCAGCTTGCCATTTTTCTTGGGTACTACTATTATGGGTGACAACCATGTAGCTTCCTCTATAAATTCAATGAATACAACTGTTAACAACTTATTTATATCTTATTTGACCACTATAGCATAGTTTGGATTTAATCTATACTTGGCTTGATGTGCCAACAATATAGTAATGTCTAACTCAATTATGTGTTGTGCTAGCTTTAGTGGCATCCCTTTTAGATCTTTGTATGTCCATGCAAAAACATCCTTGAATTCCTTCAATAATTGTTCCACTTCCAACACCTTGCTTGTTTCCAACTATGCATTAATCTTCGCCATTTGTGCTTTTTGAATTAAGCTTCATCAATTGTTGATCTTTAATTAACGTCCATCCAATTATCTGCAATCCATGTGCTTTGATGTTTGCTAGAGTTTCATCTACTACAACACTCCTTAGTTGATGTCTGTAGTATGTCTCTAGATACACCTTATCCTCCAGAGCTACTTCTAGTTCATATCTATTGCCATGTATTTTCTTTTTTGTGCTTTATCCTTCAGATCCATGTTCTGAAATACTATAATTCACATATGTATCCATGATCCCCACATTTGTGGTTTTCATAGATTGAATTGTTTCAAGTGAACTATTGTTCCTATGGAAAACAATTCTAGCTATGTAACAAAGGAGATATCTTATTCTTCATATGTGACAACATTCTAATAATTGTAACACAGTAACACTTTTGGTTTTCTTACTTCATTTCCCAAATGTTTGGTAACTGTAATTGTTCTAATTATCCCATTCCCTTGTATGGTAACAATGTTACTTCCCCAATCATGTGCCACTTTAGCATCCCTCAACCATGGTCTCCCCAACAACATGGAATAACTAGCATCTACCACACTATTATAAAATACAATAAACGGAGTTATGTAAGGAATGCCATGAACATATATCTTCAGATCTTTTATCAACCCCATTGGTTTTGTGGTTGTTTGATCTTCCATCCTCAGATTATATGGTGCAAGTTTAGGCTTTAGAAGCCCCAACCTCAATTTCAACTGTTATGTGCTAATATTAACTCCAAAACCTCCATCTAGCAACACATCTTCTATTATATTCTTCCCAATTTGTATTTGGATAACTGCTATATGAGTATCTATTACTACAACAGTTGTCCCTACTTTTGGTATTGAAAAACCAACTTGTTTTTTTATGGTTGCTTTACTTACATTCTAAGTTTTCTCTAGTTTTAGCTTCTACCAAAGATATATTTTAGGTTCAGGAATTGTTTTGAGCAACTATCCTAAATTCAAAATATAATTTATTTTTAGCATATGCTTACCAATGTCCAAAAAAAGCTCTTATATTGTGATCAATTTCCCTTATGAACTCACTACTTCTTGAGATTTATGTGTGTCCACAAGAATAGTATTTGGCATACCCGGCTAGATTTTGTTCCATCTCTCCATGGATGGCCCTTTTATCTAGGTTTATGTTTTTTTAATTTGTTGAATTATCTCCATCATTGACTACTTCAATTGCTTTTCTTTCTCCCAGTCAGCAACATTCTTTGTTTTTCTTGGTTCTCTATCCTTGAACACCTGTTCTTTAGTTACTTTACTTCTTGTGATAACATTAACATCCACCACATTCACATCCACAATGATTATTTGTGTCTCAACAATAAGTTGAACCTCTGCTATTGTCAAAGATTTCCCATGAAACATTTCCTACATTTCAATAAACTTTGGACAATTTGTCATTTTATGTCCATTCAAACCACATATGTGACATGCATATGAAGATGTTTTCTGTGTTTTTTGACTTGGTTGTATTGCTTTTGTGGTTGCCACCATGGTCTATTTTTTTATATTTTTGCATGTTTCCACATTATGATTTGTCATCCCATAATTTGTGTATTTTTTGTCATTTTTCCTTATATTACATTGTGGTTTTACTAGTATTGCCTATTTGATACTTTGTGGTACCAACAGTGCACACCTTGCTTTTGTAATAGTCATATTTTTTTTACACAACATTGCCGCCTCCTTATGGTATTGTAATGTTGATTGTTTCATCCTTGCAATCACAATGTTGAGGTATGATTGCAAACTTGCTTTAAACATAATAGTTAAAAAATTCTCTATGGTTGGTACTTTGTATCCATGAACCAACTTTTGAATCCACTCATAGTAAACCTCCACTCTCTCAATCTCCTCCTACTCCATGTTCTTTAGCTCCATGTATATTTGCTCATCATTCTGAATCTTCCAATGACATTTGCAAAATGTTTGTGTAAGCTTTGAAAAATACAATCAAGAAATTTTGACATGTAATTATGGCATTAGTTTGATGCCATATTTTTTAGCGTATAGCTAAACGCATTGATGATATACTTTGCAAAAGTCTCTGCATTTGATTTTATTATAAAATTAAACATTCTAACATGAACATTTGGATCAACATTTTTTTTGAAATCAAAATATTTAAGAGCTACCCTATTTGGCCTAACATAATGGCCATCTCTATGATCAAGATTGATGTAGTTACAGCAATTGGTTCTTAATATCCTCCTCTTGGATGCATAACATTTGTACTTTTACACCCTCTGGTAGCCATTGAGCTCATCAATGGTCAATCTGATGAATAGTTGTTATCGGATTAGTAAACATTATTTGAGGTTTGCCAACAACTCTAGTAGTAGCTATTGGTAGTGTTGAACTTCGATTCAAATTCCTTATTGTCAAGACTCCACTTGATCCACTACCTAATTTTGCTATAAATCCAATTAATATTCCCCTTTTGATAACATCCATGTTAGGTGCAAACAACCATTTCCACTCTTGTGGTTGTTATACTTGCACCAAATGATTGAGTAACTCCTACTCCAACATGTTTACAAATTTGAACAATTGCAACTTTTGACACTATTGGTGGAACTATGTTGACATGAGATCAACGATGTTCCATTTTATGGTTACCCATTTGTATCCACTGTGGTGTAGTATGTGGATGTGAATACCCCTCTAGTTTTCTATTCTTAGCTTGAATAGATGAATGAATTTGTCAACTCTCTAGTCCCAATTGGTTTCCCAACTTTATGCCTTTAAATTTATTATGGATTATAGGAATTCCTGATTCTTATTCTTGTGGTTGATCCATTAATGCTCCTGTCGCATTCTGTCATTCCACATATCTAGTAATACGTATTTTGATGTGAAAAGGCACAAAAAGACAATCCATGATTACATGTCCTTCTTCCTCAGAGAATGCATAGACCTTTAAAAGTAACCCGCTCATTTCCGAATCCATAGATTCATGATTTCGTGTTTTGGCTATGTGCTTTGTTTGATCCAACTCTAGATTCCCTTGATGTGAATTTGATCCAACACATTCACATGTGCCTCTACATACTCAAATGTCTTAGGCAATTTTCCTCAATCTCCTCAAACACATCAACATTGGTGTTTTCATCCACCTCCCAATGTTCCACTAGTTCATAGTAGTCCAGAGATGCATATTGATACGCAAACCTAGGTTATATACCTCTTGTAACATCCCTCCCTTGGCTCGTCATCGATTTTGGATTTGAAATTTCCTATAATTGATCAGGTATTACAAAAGTCCTTGCTCCATCTTGATCTCTATGATTTTGAACCACAAATTGCGACTAAAAAGTATATTGCATCCACTCATTCGAATGAATAGTTGATTGCATCTCTCATTGTGGAAATTATCGTTTAGAATTGTGCCTTCTTTGAAAACCCCTAGTCCATATGTCCTGTCATACCACTTCTTGTAGTAAAAACGACTTGTGCCACACAAGCCTTTCCTCTATTCTCAGCACTCATCTATCCAACATTAGATTTCGATATGGGGTTTTTGTAAGCCTTGCATACTCCTCTCCATTTTCAAGATTGTATTTTTTTATTATTATCAATAATTTGCCAATTTGCTTACAAGTCTAATTGTCGTTATAAACTATGGGTCACCATCCGATTCATCTTGTTTCACAATTCTTTGTCTTCAAAGTCTATAGATTGTTATGTAATCCTATGGCATCAACCCCGTAAACCTCTGATACTTTTTAACATACCCCTTAAAATTCTGAATTGAATAAAAAAACAACATTACTTGTTTGGACATTCTCATCTACAATATACAACAAAATTTGTAAAAAACCTTCCCATTATTTTTTTTAAAAACAAAAAAAATCCCCACAAGATGGTCGCCAAATGGTAGAAGTGAACTTTAAATTCTTGCATAATATTTCACACTATTGTAAAAACATATTTGCATTTCACATGTATATGTTGACTATTTCTGTCTTAAGTTTTAACAAACTTAACATTACAATTCATTCCAACATTAGATTCATAGTTATTACATATAACCAAAGTGACACTTAAGAATACATTGTAAAAGACTTTAGAAACAATATTATAATTCATTTCATCATAATTTAGTGCTACAAAAATTCACACACAAGCTAAACATAGAATTCACTATAGAAGTTTGTGCTTCTCTGTATTATTGAAAACACGAATCCAAATTACAACATAATCCCATTTTTTGTTGAAAAAAAATCCCAAAACAACACTTAAAATGTATGCTATATCAAAACAGAATCCGTGGTTTTCTATGACAAGTACCTCCAACTTCTCCTATTCTTTTCTAAAACTCTTTGTCTCATATTCTCTTTTTTGTCCTTCATTTTTTAGACTTCTCCCCCTCTTGAACCATCCCAAGTCACATCATTATGATCCAAACAACAAGAATTCAAAATTCAAACTAACAAAGTTCCTTGATTAGTCCTTATCCTAACTACATTGTTCATCCCAAATCACATACTCATCTTACCCCCTTAACATTATCAAATTTTTATAGCCCCTGAAGATAAATATAAAACAACCTTTGTAATAGACTAGGGAGCTTTTGTTTGGATGATGATGCCATTTGGTGTCAAAAATGGGCCACGAACATTCCAAAAAGTAGTCAATAAAACTTTTAGAGAATACTTAAACTAGTTCATGAAGGTATTTTTAGATGACTTCACGGTTCATAGTGATATGGAAAGTCATTTGATGAAGCTCAGATTTTGATTTAAAAAATCTAGAGAATACAAAATCAATCTTAACCCCAAAAAAAATGCCTTTATGATATTTTCAGGACTAATTTTACGGTTCATAGTTTTCAAGGAAGGAAAAATACCAAACCCTAAAAAGGTTCAGGCAATTGTTAATATGCTAGTACACACAAACCCACATTAGATTTAGGTCTTTAATGGTATGGTTCAATTTTATAAATGTTTAGTCAAGAACTTTGCCTTTATCATAGCATCAATCACAAAGCTGATGAAGAAGACAAAACCCTTTATCTAGACCACATAATGTCAAGAAGTCTGGGATCACATTAAGCTGAGATATATGGAAACACCAATTCTAATACCTCCAAATTGGCAGCTGGAGTTTCATATGCACATAGATGCATATTTACTAGTAGTTGGTGCAATGTTAACACAAAACCCAATTGGAAAGTATGACCAACCTATAGTATATGCCTTTAGACTACTAAATAAAGTAGAGCATAATCATACTACTATAAAGAGAGAAGCCTTAGCAATGGTTTATGCTTTGTATAAGTTTAGACATTTTCTATTGGGAAACTAATTTGTCTTTTATGTAGATCACATGGCTCTTGTATATATGGTCAACAAACCACAAATGTTTGAAAGGATAACCAAATGGTTGTTATTATTTTTGGAGTATGAATTCATAGTAGTTTACAAGCCTAGTGGAACACATGGTAGTTGACGCTTTATCCAGATTACTAAATAGCTGAAAACCATTAAGAGTTCCAAATCAAACTATGGAGGCATCATTATTTTTTGTAGAACCTATGGATGCAGGAAGTAACAAGCTACTTAGAAATAGGTCAAATGCTAGAAACTCTAGACCTAGCTCAGAAATAGAAGTTAGTTAGAAAGGCAAAACCTTTTACTTTGAAAGAGGGAAAAATGTATAGAGTGGGACACAACAACAGATTATGCAAATGTTTGACCACCTCAAAAGCATAGATTGTTTTAAAGGAGCTACATGAAGGAGTGGCAAAAGGAGATTTTGTTGCAAATATTAATGCAAAAAAAATTCTGAATGCAGGTTATTGGTGGCCAATTCTATTCAAAGATACTCATGATTTTTGTAGAAGTTGTGACAACTATCAAAAAATTGGAGGATTAAAAACAAAAAGTCTAGCCAAATTGGTAACAACACTTCCAGACGAACATTTTATGAAATGGGATTTAGATTTTATAGGTCCAATTAAACTAGCAAAAGGATTAACATAAAACAAATATATCATGGTAGCTACAAATTATGCAACCAAGTGGGTAGAAACAAAGGCACTCATAACCAATATTGCAATAGTCACATCTAGATTTTTATATGAGTATATTTTGACTAGATTTGGATGTCCTCTAACCATAGTCATAGATCAAGGAATACATTTCATCAATGATACAATTAAATATCTAATAGAACAATTTATGTTAAAGCATATTAGTTCTACTGCTTATTACCCATAGGGAAATGGACAAGTAAAACCTATTAACAAAGTTATTGGTAGATTATTGACCAAGTTAATCAATGAAAGGAAAACATATTGGGATGAACATCTGTCCATAGTTTTATTTTCATACATGATAGCATACAAGGTGGCAATAGGGTACACACCTTACTAGTTAGTCTATGGTCTACATCCTCTAATGCCAACAGAATATGTTGGAGAAAATTAGTGGAACATATTTTTGTGGAATTAATAGAAACACACAAAGAAAAAAAATTCCAATTTGGAGATTATGTTATGTGGTTTCCCAAAGGAGAAAAGCCACATTTGGGCAAATTCAAGAAAAGATGGTTTGACCCATTCAATGTATAGTATTGTTTACCCAATAACATTATTCTTCTTGTTTTTGTTCACAATTTTGAACCAAACCTAATTTCGGTCAATGTTAACAAGTTGAAACCTTATATATATGTGGATTAGGCATTGAAGGGAATTCAAAGTTTAAAAAATCAAAAGTCTTTAGAGTCTATAGATTTTGACTGTAAAAATATATATATGACGAAGATTTAGAAGATGAGATAACATAAAAAATCATAGATATTAATCAAAGAGTCACATCAAACAAAACCTCAATGAATCTAATGAGTCAACAAGATATGATATACTTAGAAACCATAATTACACAATTTCATAATCACTGGTCCATAAATTAAATAGGCCTGTCCCATCTACATAATTGTTAGGTTAGCATGCATTAACTATAGCCCATATTGTTGTCAATATGAACTTACACAGAAGTCAACATGTGTCAAAAACCCATAAAAAATGGACAAATCACTAAAACACCAGCCCTAAAGCGAAAAGTAAAACATCATTACATGAAATGAGATGATGGTGTTTCAACAAACTGGAAAACAACATAGCGCCTCTTCATTTTCATTTTTTGTAAATACATTTTTATCAATTTTTGTCTTTATAATGAGCATAAAAGAAAGGTTTGTTGAGAAGTTGAAAAGGAAATCTAGAAAGAGATTACTAAAATTGAGAGAAAAAAACAAGAAAGAAAAAGAATAGAATTTTTCCAAAATTTTGCTTTTATAGTCTAGGTTTCCAAAAAGGGGTCCGCCATTTTCATCTCCTATTTATTCTTCTTCCTTTCAAAGATCTTCTCCATTGTCTAAGTTTGATAAAACTTTTGAAGCAATTAAAAAGAACAATAAAAATTACAAATAAACTTCGAGGAGGTACAATTTTAGAAACCCCAGAAGAGAAGTAGGTACAAGTGAATAAGTTGGTCCGATTTCCATTTCTAACTTTGAAAAGGAGAATCAAAGAAATGACTTGCAACAACATAAAGAAGCACCATCATAATAACATGAGCCTACACAAGAGCAAACTCCGAAGAAGATCCAGATTCCAAACAAAAAGTGCAATAAAAGAAAAACTTAACAAGCAATGGTTGTTAATTTGCAAGGGAAGTGGGTTCAGACTCACCACGATGATGAGGTTAGATACATTTTTATTCCTATAAAGTAGAATTATAATAACAATTTGAAGAACATTTTGTTCTAGACAAGTTTTGGAAAGGAGGAGAGAAAATGGGTAAACAAAGTTGGTTTGGTAAATCTATTTGAAGTTGAATGGAAAAATCCCCATCATAATATTCTGGTTGATTTTTTGAATAACTAGAAATTGGATTTTGAGAATAACAAAATCAAAGTTATGATGGCAAAAGAGCAAATAATTATAAACAAACATTTGTTGGCAGAGGTTTTTTAAATTTGCCATACAAGAAAGATAGAGGCACATTAGGCAAAAATGCCAAATGCTAGAGTAACACTAACAAACATAACTCATAGAGTCCCAAATACTTATAACACCAATGAAGGGTGGGTTGTAAGGAAAATGAAATCAAAGTATGTCAATATAATTGTTGCAATTTTTCCCATTATTTATTTAAAAAATAAGGTGTAATATTTTTGTAATAAATATGCCATGATGTTTTCCAAAGCATATCATGGATGATCTGTCAATTGGGCTACAATTATGTATTCTCAATTGGTCAAAGAGTTGATTAGATGGGAAAAGTGTCAAATGAACATGATTGAAGGAACAACTAAGAGGGAGCCCAAAAAGGATGTATGCCATACTGTTATTGTCCTAGAAGTTTTGTTTCCAAAATGGTTTCAAGTCCAAGGAGCAAAACCATGAGAGAAGATGAAGAAAATAAAGTAGCCACAAGAGGATAGGAAGAGGAAAGAGACTTTGAAGGAGAGGTTTATAAAAAACAATAGACCTCTTAATCATGTACATATTTCTCCTAAAAAGGAAAAACAACCAAAAACAAGGACAACTAAGAGAATAATTATGATGTCTCAATTTGATGATGATGAAGAGAAAAAAACTTTGTTGAAGAGGTAGAGAAGACAAGAGTATATTATAATGAGGGACAATGTTAATCTTCAACATGTAGCAAAATTGTTGAGGAAGCAACAACAACAACAACAAAGGCAAAAAGAGATGTCAATATCTCCTAAGTTCAATCCAAGACCACATATTTCTCCAAAGCAAGAAAAAAGATCATATGGGTAGGAGCACCAAAAATGGCCCAAGAAGGAGCCAAAATTTCAAGCCTAGTACGAAATAAAGGAGTAGATACATGATCTGAAATCGGATCTACCATAAGTGCAACAATCTGTTCTAATACCATAGGATAATGAAAGTATGTTATTTTCAAGACCAAGTTCTATTACAAGAACAAATGTATTTGGAGAAATTTGGATTTCACATAGAAGTTTTTCTTTAGATACTAGTTCCAAGGGACTGACTCCTAGGTTTCATATGCCAAGGTTTGTACAAGGGCTAGAAGCAGACTCAGATGAACATAGGAGGGCTACTAATATGATTCAACAACAACAAAATATAGCACACAAATGACCAACATTCTACTTAGATTTTCTAACTTAGAAATTAGAAATTAGCAGATTATAAAGGAGAGGGACAAATCTATTTAGAATTTGCATGGGGCTTTGGAGAAATAACAAAAATTCAAAGTAAAGTTATAGGTCAAGAAGCATGATAATAATGAAGTATTGGCAAAACCATAAATGGTTAAACAAAAGATTAATAACATGGAGAAGTACAACAAGGATCTAGAGAAAATCAAACTGGAAAGAGATTATTTACAAGTAACTATGATGTAAACATATGCCAATTACTGGAAGTTGAAAACAGAGAAGTGTAAGGAATGCTTTTTGTCACTTCTCTTTAAGTATATTAGTTAAATTAAAATAAAGTATCATGGTTAAGGTCTTGTTCTATCACATTGTAGTAAATACCACATAAATACAACAACTTGGACAACAACAAATTATCATCACACAAATGAATGAAATAAGAAGAAAGTTTTATAAATCTCCACGGAGTCATCTATAACAAAAGTCCTTATTTACAAAAGCATCAACAACGCCAGACATTATTGTTTTCTCCTTTTTATAGTCCAAATAACAGTTCTAACCATCTAACTACCCTTAACATTTCAACTTTGGTAAGTCAATTTGTATTACTACTTGTTATTTTGCTGCATTTTGATTTGTCTACAATACTTAGTGCTTTGTCAAGTTGCTTTGTAGTTTGTTAAATTGATTTATAGTAATGTTTAGTTTTATCAAATCGTTTTGTTTACTACATATCAATTGTTAAGTAAGAATTTCCTTTTCCTAACAATAACCCCCTCTTATTCGTTGAAGTGTCTTCACACAAATAGGATCTCTAAACATTTGTGATGGTGTTTGGATGTCATCAATACACTTTCTAATGATTCTGCCATGTCTCTGGTGGTTGTGATGGTATCTCCTTGGATGTACTTTCAAGTCTTTCCCATTTTCAGTGGATGTGGAAAACATTTTTGGTATTGCCTTAAGCCTCTTGATATAAGGTCGAGTTGCCAAAGAAGTTATGTCCTTGCAATGGCAGCCTATAGTATCAATGGATGTGTACCAAGATACATGTTTTCTACCTAGTTTCTTGTGTACTCATAGTTAGCTATCCACTAAATGGCTTCCATTGCTTGAGCACTTAGTTTTTCCATCTTTGCAAGTTCTTGGCAAGTCCCAATTTTTTTCTTCCACTCCTTAAAAACTTGTTTTGTTTGGCTCACTACATGGTTCGGTGCTTCGATGACTAGTGTCATTATGAAGGTCTGGCATCCACATTTGGCAATTTGATGGTGATGGTAATAGCTGCAATATTTGATTTCCAATCTACAGTAGTATCTCAATGCATACAACCCCAAATAGCCCATTGTAAACTCCAACACTTTGTAACATTTAAGTTCATTGTACCAGATGTAGCCATAAATGATACTATAAACTAAATACTCTCTCCACTCCAAGTCTTCAATCTTCCACATCACCAAGAACTATTTTTTAGTGATGTGTGCACCAAGCATAAGTAGAACAACTCCCAATCTAAAACTCATAAGTAATCGGTAAAACAAGTAATAAGCTTCAAGGTTTGGCATCAAAGGATACAAGTATTCCATTTCTAACATCATGTGTATTGTATCATTCTGAGAGCAAGGTTTAATGTTGACTTGTTTTGTCATTGTTGGTGATCCCACATGTGGTGCCACCAATTCATAAATTGTTTTTCAATTATTAGTTTCTATCCACTTTATCTCCATCCTTATGGTTGTATCCTTGTATTTGAGTCATTGGTTTTTTTGTTACTTCCTTTCTTTTCATGAGTAACTTTCCAATGGGAGTTGTCTCATCATACTTTATTACTTCCGTTTGCTTCTTCGATTCTTCTTCATCATTTAGTTCTTCCTCCTCAATTTGATCTTTTAGCTTTTGGATCTTGACATATGTTGCATCAAGAGCTTTGACATAACCTTTAGTTTGGTCAATATGCCATCTTTTCATCTCGGCCCACCTTTCCTTCAATGTTGTTTTCACATTAGGCTCCATTTGCCCTACCAACTGTTCATATAGAAGAGCCTTAGCTTAGTTCTCTATAGCAAGTTTCTCCCAATTTGTGAGTGTCTTCAAGGTTTTTTGAATCAATTCCAAACTTTATAGCTTCTCATCCATAACATGTAACTCCTTATTGAATTTATGTTCTTTCACACAAACTTTTCCTCACTACTTATTATAAGATCTTTGAGATTGCTCCACTGTTTCTTCAAAATCCTTGTTTGTTTTGTCCTTTGCGTTAACTATCTCTTAAAACATTTTTATTTTCACATAGAGTTTTTGTCTTTCTTCATTAAAGTTTCAAAGTTCTTGATTGTAATATGTAATCTTAACATTTGCGTTTGCTATGATTTCCAGTTGAACTTGCTTCGTCTTCTACTTCACCACTTGTATTAATCTTTTTGAATCTTCCACTGCTTTTTACATCTCCTTAGAATGCTTATTCATTTCCACAATCCTCTATTGGAATTCCACAAAATTATTCTCTATTACCTTCAATGACCCTTTTATCTTCTAATGGATTTTATTATGTTGCAAATCGCTTCAACCTAAGCACATCGATCCTTTATTTCTTTTTGAAGCTCTTTGATTTGTTTTTTCATCTTCATGTTCTCCTCCAATTATTGGGTATACCACTTCTATTGTTGGATTTCCCATTCTTGAATTGTCTTCACTACTACCAGAAATCGATCTACAATGTCTTCCCATTCTTTTCCCACTCCTGACATTACAACAATAGTGACTAAGGACATTTAAAACTCACCAACTTGATTTGGTTTATCAACTTCCTTCTCTACCATCTCGGTGTACATCGCTTTACCCTTCTTTATTTTTTTTTCTAGTTGTTTTGTTCTTATAACAACCACTTCCTCCTCAGTTTGTTCATTGTTAATATTCACCTATATTGTTGGAATACTTCTTTCTCCTCATCAACTAGTATGTTGATCTTCTCCAAAACACTTACGGTAACCTCCAGAAATTTTGTTTGTAGTTCCATTGCTACTTTCACCACTTCTTCTTCCTTACAAATCCCTAGATTTGCCACACCTTTTTAAACAGTGATGCCTTCTCCAATAACTTCAATTTTTAGCCACAATAATGATGATTCCTTTTGTTTGTCAATTGAAGGATTATCAATATCCCCTTCTTACATTGGAGATACCTTGGATTGTTCTAGATGGGTTGGTTTGTTCATTTTACTATTTTTTTTTTGCTTTGGTTTAGGCACCATGGCATGCGCATCTACAACAGCCTTGTTATCACTAGACTAAAATCTTCTTCCTATTGTCATAAGTCTCTTTGGATTTTCAACAAAATGATCTAGATGTCATGTTTTTATGATGGTAAAAGGTGGTCCAATTAAGGTGTTTCATGGTCCACATGCCTTTTTTTGCACAACTAGAATTTCATTCTATAGCTTTTGTGCAAACCACATTGCCCAATTCACTTCCCCTTCCTCTATAGTTTGGATAATGGTCACGACCTTAATCTTGGGCTCACAACCAAAGCAAGGGCATGGAAAGGTGCGGGCTGAGAATGCAACCTAGGAGTCACATTCACACCTTCGAAAGTGCGGGAGATTGTGAGGGAATGAGCCCACAGACTTCTAAGTGGACTCCCACTTTGGGAGTTGGAATCCCAATGGATTTTTGAATCTTCAAAGAGCAATTTGAAAGGTCAAAACTCATTGGATTGAAAAATTCCTTATATCATTGGAAATATTTTAAAACTTAGGTGTCTAAAATGAGGTCTCATTATCCATTTGAGTACTTACAACACAAGTTATGGCTGAAAGAAAGGCTAGGAGTCAAAGAGTCAATTTGACTCCTGACCATTAAAAATCAAGAATTTCCCTGATTTACATGCGTGTGGGGGTGTGCCACATATCTTTGAAAAGCTCTTAAAGAGGACTACAACGTTGATTTAAACCTTGCTTCAATCGGAGGTTTTCATAAGAAGTTATGGGCATCCAAAGTGGTGGAAGTCCCAATTTTGAGAATTTCGAAACTCCCAACTTGGGAGTCCCGAGAAAATGCCATTTGGGTGTAACCCCCATGGCAAATCACAAAGAATATTATAAGGGGGAAGGCGATGACTTCCCCCAAGTCTGGGTTATGGTGAGTCCTTATTTCTTTTTCACGTTCTTTTCTTGCCTTAAAATTCCACTCTACAACATGATTATTATCTCTTCCCAAAAAATCCTTCTAAAAGTAATACCTATGTTTTATAACCCATAGTTCTTCTGTCTCTAGGGTCCAATAGATGTGCAAGAGGCCAGAGGGGTGGTTGTTCGTTCATTTGCATTACGAGTAGTTCACCATTAAAGAACTTTTCCTCACTTTTCTTTTTTGTAACAACCATATTTCTTTGATTTTTTTTCACACTTGGAGTAATAATGGTTCTTGGCACATATTTATGAAAGTAAAGTTGCTTAGTAGTTCTTGATTCATGATTGTAATGCCTTTTCCTTGAAATTTTCCTTCATTTTTTTGGCTTGTTCTTTTTAAATTTTGGTTCACTGGTTGGTAGCCATTCAATTTTTTCAATATAATCATTACTGGTCCATAGTAGTGAGTTAGGTTTGTTTGGTCTTGGTTTGGAATTTGTCCAAGGCAAACCTTTAAGTTTGGCTTTGTGGTGAGAATCCCATCTCAACTTGGATTTCTTTTGTACAATAATTACATTTGTCATAATGATTATCAATGTATTGTTATGTCAAGATTCCTTTAATTTGTTAATATTAACTTTCTCCATATCATCATTACTTAAAGTGGACAATTCTAATGTGTTATTATTGAAAAACAATTGCACTTTATAATGATTTTTCCATGGTAAATTAAACTTTTTGCCTTTTATTTTCATAGCTTTAGGCATCCATAATACCAACTTTCCTTCTTAAAAAATTTTCATCTTGCCATTATCATCTTGTTGGTATTTTCGTAATAATTGAATATGGTTCATATTTCTCTAGCATGCCAATGATTTTCATCTAATTTTACTAATTCCTCCATTCTTATTCGAATTACCAAATGAATGTTATTTTATGGTACATTTCGAATTCTATGAATAGGTATGTGAGCCCTATTGACACATCCATGCGATGTAGTCTTAATTTTCAAGAATTGCATTAGTGATATTGGGGTATGATAAGGCTATTAGGGGTTTTAGAAATTTCATGTTAAAATGAGGAATGATGGGTTTGCATGGTTGCATGGGGGGTTTCTTTTGTTTCAGAATTCAATTATTTTTTTCAACAAAAGTTAATAATCATAGTTTTAGAACTTCAATTACATGATTGGGACTTAGAAATCTGTAGAGGGTTGGGGTTACAAATAAATAATAAAATTTGTAATGTTCGGCAAAATGTTGGTCTCATTCTAATATTTAATGGATAGTCACACAAGTAAGGATGATTTGAGATTTTTGAAAAAGTTAAAGGGTGTCAATGAAGGGTCCAATGGAGATGGAGTAATCTTCAAGCATTATAAACTTGCAAGATTAATTTGAAACAACATAACAATTAAAATGAATAGGGTGATAGGTTAATAATTACAACATGGATTTCACAATGAACAAAATTTTTATTCAGGTTATGGAGAAGTCTAAAGAGGAGTTGCAAATACATGGTGAGTCCTAGGTTATGCCACATTGGTAGTTCATAACTACAAGAAACACTAGTAGAATTAGCTAAAATGTAATCATTTCATTTGCAACTACATATGATTTGCAATTGTTTGCGACTAAGTTTAGGAATATTTACAACTATAAGATCAAATTTCAACCATTTTGGTCACTTTTACAACTATGATGCAACTATTGGAAACTTCATCCAATGATTGGATGACTTTTTAACTTGTTTTCATCCATGAATATATTGATATGTTCCATTAGTCACAATAATCACCAAATTACTCACATCCTAAAGGTATTTTACAATGACACAGGGGTGTATTTATATGTATGTATTAAAATTATATTTACGATATATTACATATATCATAAATGCATATTTGTGTGTATATTAATTATGTGTATGTATGTATAATGTTCATATAATGAATCTAAAAATTAATATTTGAACTCTGAAATTTATTATTCAAATCTGAAAATTAATATTTCAGTTATGAAATGTATATATATTTGAATTTAAAGATTGGTATTTGAATTTAAAAAATATTTATGTGAATTTGAATTTGAATTTGCATTTGCATTTTTTTGTTTAGTTAAAAATCATTATTTGAATCTAAAAATTGTTATTCCAATTTTAAAACATTTTATTTGAATATAAAAATCAATAATCGAAATCTGAACATTGTTATTAAAATTTGACAACTGATATTTCAATTTTGAAAATTATATTTGAACCTGAAATTTGTTATTCCAATTTTGAAACATTTTATTTGAATTTAAAAATCAATATTTGAATTTCAAGTTTTAAATATGAATTCTTAAAATTGTTAGTTATATTCCAAAAAAAATTCGAATATAAAATTATAATTCAAATTATGAAAATTATATTCAAACATTAAAATCGATGTTTCAATTTTGAAAATTGCTCCTAGAATTCATTTTTAAAATATAGAATTAAAAAAAATGAATCAAAATTTTTTTAATTAAATTTTTTTATCGGAATTATTTCTTCAATTATTTGAATTTGGAAAAAAAAACTTTTTGCATTTGAAAATTAATATTTCAATTAAGAGTTCTTACATTTCATTGTTTTAAAAAAAATGATCCTTAAAATTATATTTCAATTCTGAAAACTATTATTTCAATTCTTAAAAAATTAGTTGAATTTGAAATTTGATATTTGAATCTGAAATTTTCTATTTCAATTCCTTAAAAATTTATTTGAAATTTTTTAATTATTTAAATTCAAAAAATTTATTTGATCTAAAATTTCATATTTAAATTCTATTATTATTTTCGATTCTAACAATTAATATTTCAATTTTTTTTTAATTTAAATTTAAAAACTTATTTGATTTGAAACTTGAAATTGCAATTCCAAATTATTAATTTGGATTCTCAGAATAAATATTTCAATTCAGAAAATTATTAATTGAGTCTAAAACTGGACATTTCAATTTTGAATCTGAAAATTGACATTTCAATTCTGAATTTTTAAATTTAAATTCAAGGACTTATTTCATCTAAAAGATGATATTTGAATTTTGAATTCTTTTTTTGGAATTTAAAATTAATATTTCCATTCTTAAAATTATTGATTGAGTTTTAAGGTTTTTTTCTACTAGTGTTATCCATAATTAATCATTTTTATAAATAATTATAAATAATTATAATTAATACTTCTAAGTCACACTAAATTTTTATTTAAATTTTTTTTACATTATATATTTATATTCTTATAGTAAAAAGAAATTAATTTTACATTACTTAAAAATCATTGTAATTACTTTAGATAAAAATTAATTATAATATATGCATAATTATTCACAATGTGTAATTTATAACTTTAAATCTGAATTAAAATTTTGTAATAATTTATAATGTAGTTAAAATAATTATTGTAATGATTGTAATTTCAGGAATTATTATAAGTAATTAAATTTCTTATTTTTAAAAATTCTGTAATTACTTATCTATGATATTTTTATTTTAATAAATTTAATTATATAATAATTAATATAAAAATTTTAAGACTATTTTTTTAAAAATCGTGTAGGATTTTTTTAAGAAATTTTTTTTCATTATTTATAATTTGAAATATATATACATTAATTACAATATCTATAATTTGACGAGATATTTAAAAATAATAAAATATTTCAGTTATTTATTTATCTTTGAGGTATGTATTAACAACTTGTGAGAAACTAAATAGCTAGTTAGTTAAATATTAAGAAGTTATTATATATTTACGTAGTTGATAATGAATACTTAATATTTGTAGCGTATAATTTATATTTTAAATATATGTTTAATTTTATCATTATTAATTAAATGGTTATGTAATTATTTAGTGAGGCATGTATTTAAATTGTTTATAAATTAAAAAACTAAAAACAAAGGCATGAGGAAAATTTTAAAGTTGCAATTTAATTTGTGAAGAAGTTTCAATTTCAAAACTTATCCCATGTTGTTTATTTTCCATTCCTATTTTGAACATTATGTAAACAAAGGATGGAGTCATCAAATTTCACATTAAGAAATTTGTGCACATGGGATGAACCAATCAAAAGGTTTAACCCAAAAAATAAATAAAATTATGCACAATTTTAAACTATCAACCTCCCCAACCTATTTATTAACCTAACTAGGTAGGTACATAGTATGACCTATCTACCTAGGTCAACCTATGTACCTACCTACCTAAGTACTTACATATATGAATAGGTATTTAGCTTAAGAAAATAGACCTACCTATCTACCTTTTTACCTAAGTAGGTAGGTAGGTAGGTAGGTATGTAACCTAGGTTTGTAAGCACTTATTTATGTACTTACTTAAACACCTACCAACATAATATTAATATTGTGTATTAAATTCATCTTAAGGTGTGACATCGCATATTTACATTGGGTCGCGTGTCATAATATAGGATCATCCAAACATTTAAATTGAACATATTAGATTATTTCAAAATGATAATAATTTTTTAAATAATTCAATATTAGAACACATGGCAACACATCATTTGCCTTAATTATGACCAAAATAATTGCATCATAGTCGCATGTGACAATACGTATACAATGGAATCAAAGGATGAACTTATATTTGTTGACTTTTTCTTTCATCCAATACACCTTGTTGTTTGTAACTAAGTTCTTATGTGATTCATCCAAGGTGACTTATGATATTTTTGTCACAAATGTCACTTGTGACTAAATTTTAGTCATAGAGACTAATCAAAAATATTTGTTTTTCGTCTAGTGAAATTTAAAATGTGTCAAATGGTGTGAATTAAGTAATCTGCCTTATTATTAAGAGGCAATCGACAAATCAAATTACGCAACCAACAATAATGTTTAACACCGGTAATTGGAGACCATGCAAAAATTAAAGTGTTTTTAATTTCATAAAAAACCTTTGTAGACAGTTTCAAGTTCATCACTAGAAGCGAGGTTGACCTATAACAAAATCATTAAAGTACGAGAATTTGGATAAATTCAATAATATTCTCACGATCTTATCTCAGGCTTACGACCAAGGCAAAGGCATGGAAAGGTGTGGACCGAGAATGCAAGCCGGGAATCACATTTGCATTTTCAGAAATGTGAAGGAATGAACCCACACACTCCCAAATGGATTCCCACCTTGGGAGTTGGAAACCCTATGGAATCCTAAATCTTAAAGGAGGTATTTCAAGCATCAAAACTCATTGAATTAAAGAGTTCTTTATACCATGGGAAAAATCTTGAAATGTATATATTTAAAATGGGCTTGCGTGACCCATTTGAATATTTAAAACATAAGTTATGGCCAAAAGAAAGGTCGGGAGTCAAAGTGCAAATTTGACTTTCAACCACTAAAAGTCAAAAATCGCCTTAAAACACATGTTTCAAGTCACATGTCACATATTTTTGGAAAGATCTCAACAAGGGCTACAACTTCACTTTAGACCTCACTTCAATCAGAAGTCTTCACAAGAAGTTATGGTCGTCCAAAATGTCGAAAGTCCTAATTTCAAGAGTTTTGGGATTCCCAATTTGGAGTCCAACTTGGGAGTCCTGAGACAAAATGACATTTGGATGCAATCTTGTGGCTAATCACGGAAAATATTATAAGAGGGAAGGTGGTGGTTTCTCTCAAGTCTGGGCCGCGGTGAATCTTGTGAATCTGTGTATGCTCGTGGCTCGTCCATGCACCAAAAGTGCTTCAACTATGCATTAACCAACTTGTTGTTTGGTTAGTGCAGGTTTGTGTGAATAATTGACCCACTTGTCACTTGTCATAGTCCCCATCCTTGAGTTCTAACATGCCCCTTTACCCTCAAAATGCTATGAGTTATGGAGCATACCCAACTCCTTTTCTTTCGTTGTTTTCACTTTCGGATTTGCATTTTAGTCTTTCAAGGAATGTGGGGGTGTGTCAAATACCAAGCTCAAAGGTGTTCAATTTCGAAATGAAGGCACACCTCTTGGAGTCCGGGATCTTCATCATGAGGGTGTTGGGTTAGTGTCAAATCTAGGGATGATTCCTAAGACAATTATTTGTTCATTTGTGCGGTTTGAAGGCCATAAGATGCAATCATACGTGACGCGATGAATTCAAGGAAAAGAAAAAATCTTTGATCAAAATTAACTTGGTGATGAATGTGTGGAAGATTTGGTACCTCAAGATGCATGATTATAATTTATTGGTCAAAGAAATGGAATGAAAGACGCGAAATAAACCGTAGAACCATGATAAAACAAAACCTTAAAATCAATGCAAGAAAGGTTTAAATAAAATCTTATGGAATAAAAAGTGGAAGGAGGTGAAATGATGTTTTTCCTTTTCCTTCTCCTTTTCCTTCTAAAGGCAACCAAACATGGAACAATCCAAGGGACACCAAACTTGGAACCTTCCATTGGCCACTAAGCAAAATGTTTCCCCGTTGTCTCTAAGCATTGGATTCATTTCAAAGGCCACTAAACATGGAACATTCCAAAGGCCATCAAGCTTGGAACCTTCCATTGGCCACCAAGTTGGGGTTTTTCTTTGCCTCCTTCCTTCTCCTTTTATTTAAAGGCAAAAATTTGGATCATTTGTCTTTCTCTTTTTAAACGTGATTTTCGATTTGAATGTTTGAAAACTTGTTCCTACAACTTTCCTTGGGAGGAGAATAATGATTAGTCCTAATAGATGGTGGAAAGAGGGAAAATAGATGGGATGATAGTAGTACCTTTGAAATAATAAGAATGAATATGGGTACATTTGGAACTTGAAATCTTAGAGAAATTTCATAAAACCTCTTGGGTTTTGTAGCATAATTTTTTTTAAAAATTTGGTACAGGGCTTGAGATTTGGTAAATAGATGTGCCTTGTAGCTAGTTTTCCAATGAACTAATGCAAGCTAGATTTGGATAATGTACGTGATGGCAATAATGTTTTAAATGATTAGAGATTTATTATTAAGTTGAGTTTTTTGTTTTTGTAAAACCTTTTCGAGTTCTATGGCATAATTATTTATTTATTTAGGTGAAGGGTTTGAGATTTGGTAAGCAAGTGTGCCTTGCAACTAACTTTCCAATGAATTAATGCAAATTAGATTTAAATAACATATGTGATGCCAACAATGTTTTAAGTGATTGGAGGTTTACTGTCAAGTGAAACATTATGTTGTCTCCTTAGAAGTTAATTTAGGTGGGCGAAAATTTTAGCATAAAATTCTAGGATTTGAAGAGCTTGAACTTTGAAAATATATTTATCAATTCCAAATCATAAATGATGCATAAAAAACAAACTATTTATTTTTCAACTACAAACACAATTCAATATCTAGATATACACTTTGCATTTTTCCTTCACCAATAACATATGTACCTTCAAATATAATCACCTCATAGAACCAATAGTAAAAGGACGAAAAGCCACCTCACAAGGTACCATAAATTTTATTGGCATAATGGGTTGAGTGCCATAAACTAACTTAAATGGTGTTACTTGAATTGTTACTTTGTAAATAGTTTGATATGCCCACAAAGCTATAAATAGCATGACATCCAAATCATTTCAATTTGCATTTACCATTTTGGCAAGTAATTTTCCTAAAGTCTTGTTTGTGGATTCAGCTTAATCGTTTCCTTATGGATAGTAGGTAGTTGATTTATGATGTGTGATCATACATTCTTGAATTAATAGTTCAATTGTCCTATTAATAAAATAAATGCCTTGATCACTCACTAAATGAGTAGGACATCCAAAACGAGTAATAATATTTTCATGAATGAATTTAGAAATGCTTTGAGTAGTATTGTTTTTTAATGTTTTGGCTTCTACTCACTTAGTCGTATAGTTGGTGGCCACCAAAATGTATTGATTTCCAATAGATTTTGTAGTTAGTTTAATTGGTCCTATGAAGTCAAGACCCCATTTCATAAATGGTTCAAATGCCATAACGGGTTGAAATGGTACTTTACCGCTTCACCACATTGGTGTAAGTTGTTGGCATATATCACATGTTTGACACATCTTGGTAGCATTTTTATTTAATGTTGGCCACCAATAGCTAGATGCCAATACTTTTTTGACAATAGTATTAATGTCAAAATGTCCTCTAGTAGGTGCTTCATAGAAATCGACTAATATTTTAGTCACTTCTTCAAATGTTAAACATTGCCGTAATATATTATCTAGTCCTAATTTATATAATTTCCCTTCATATAAACTATAAGGTCTAGACTTAATAGCAATGCGACTCCTTTCTTCTTTTAATATGTCATTCACAAAATATCGTTTCTAAAGATATTTTATTATTGGTGCATACCAATTGATTTGTACAACAAACAAAGTTGCATTCGGTAATTTATCCTTTATGTGTGTAACCGGTTCACCATGACCAATTCAAGATAAATGGTGTGATACAAAGTGAATTTGACCTAGTTTATAAACCACTTTAAAATCAAATTCTTGTAGAAGTAAAAGTCATATGGCAATTCAGCCTATTACCATTGGTTTGTTGACCAAATACAACAATGTTTTGATGATCAACATAAAACACAAAGTTGTTGCCAAGTAGATAATGCCTAAATTTTTTTATAGCATAAATCATTGTCAATGCCTCCTTCTCTGTTGTAATGTAATTTTTTCTAGACTGTTCATTAGTTTATTAGCATAATAAATTGGTTTATCAAAGGTGTTATCCAAGTTTTGTCTTAACATAATTTTTAGAGCAAAATTTGAAGTGTTGTATGCACATGAAATTTGAAATTCCAATTAAGTACAATTAAAACTAACAAACATGTCATTGATGCCTTCGTCCATTCCCATGATTTGGCATAGGCAACTGTCCATTTGAATTCTTCATCCTTCTTCAATAATTTGCACATTGGTGCTACTTTACTTGCAAAATCTCGAAAATAATGTCGATAGAAACTTGCCATTCCCAAAATTTGTTTAATTTCTATTGGATTGGTAAGTATCGGCATAACAGTAATTGTTGTAACCCTCCTTGGATCTACTAGTAAATTGTCATGAGACACTATGTGTCCAAGTAGTGCTATTGAATTTACATAAAATGCACATTTTTTAGGATTAAGGTTAATTCCGTTTGGCCTACATTCTTCTAAGCATTTTTGTAATTGTTCCAAATGATCTTTCTTGTCTCCATACACACTAGAATCATCCAAAAATACTTGCATTAATATATTTAAATAAGGTTTAAATGTCTTGGTTACTACTTTTTGAAAAGTAGGAGGGACATTACATAACCCAAAAAAATATAAAGTTATATGCATATGCACCCCATTCCGAAATGAATGTTGTTTTCTCCTTATCTTCCTTAGCCATTTTAACTTGGTTACAACCGCTACAACCATCCTTAAAATAATACATTTCATGTCCAACCACATAATTTAGAATTGAATCCAGAAAGGGTAATGGAAATGGATCCTTCTTGGTTTGAGCATTTAACTTGTGATACTCTACACATATTCATAATTTTCCATTTTTCTTAAGAATAATAATTAAAGGAGATAACCATTGTGTAATTTTAGTAGGATAGATAAATCCAACATCAAGTATTTATTTAAAATTTCCCTCACTTTTAATGCATAATTCATATTCATTTTATATTGTCTCTACTTAATTGGTTGGGCATCTACCATAAGCGGAATTTTGTGTTCACAAATCTCTAGGAATTCCTTTCAATTCCTTATAACTCCATGCAAAGACATATTTATAATTAATTAACAAGTTATTCATTTATAATTGAAATGTAATGGGTAAAATTGCATTGATTAAAACATCTCAAGGTTCTACTTGAGTTCCCAAATTCAATTTTACAAATTGTTGTTCTGATGTTACAATCCAGCTAGCAATTTTTTGATCTTTGATCATTATGTCTGCAGTTTCATCAAATATTAATGTTTCTCTTGGTTCATGTTTGTAAAAATGTAAAAGATGATCAATTTTCTCCTTCGTTTATATCATACCACAATCAATTTTGAATAAGAAGTGTAGTTCTTTTGGTACCACTTCTCTTATAAGCCATAACTTAGGTATCGCTTTGTATAATTATTCCTCCTCTTATTCAAAGAACCCTTCTTCCCAATCAAATTCATTATCCAAATTATTGGGTCATTGTGATGATTTAATATTCACATATTTAATTGTACTAAATGTCACTATTTTGTTTTCTAAAATGATTGTAAGGGTATTGTCACCCCAATTATGATGAGCCTTTGTTTGTTTTAACCATGGTATTCCAATAAGCATAGAGTATGCTTCAATTCCAATTTCCATCTTCAATACAGTTATTAAAATTTTGTATATACAACCTGCTAGATTGATTTTCAAGTTTTGAATTAATCCCATTAGTTGAACCTTCCATTGATCAGCCATGTGTATTACAAATGAAGTTGGTTGAGGCTTCTTCAACTTGAGTTTTGTTTTTAAACTCTTTGAGATAATGTTTACATTAGATCCTCCATTTAGCAACACATTTATAACTTCAAACTTGCCAACTCAAACTTGAATTATTGGTATAACCTCATCAAAATCTTTAGCATTTACTATGTTGACTTTACACACATTTGTCACTTGGTTTGTTTTTATATTCAACAAATTTTTTTGCATCATCTTCATTAGTTGTGGAAAATTTCTAAAAAGTTGTCCCAATTTGACTTCTAATTTCAAAGTCGTCACCATTTCAAGTAATCAATCATCACTTTCCAACAAACTATTATCTTCAACTTTGTTTATTGTTATGCCTTCTCATGTCACATCCACATACGCTATTGGTATATGACTTCTCATCATATTAACTTCCTTAATCGATTGGTCATTTCCATTCATATTGACTTCCATTCTTGACTTGACACTCCTTGTCATGTCAACTAGCCATGTCAACATGCCATAATATGTCATGTTGACATATTTTGTTGACTTCTTTTCTATATTGATTGATTTTCCAACTTCTATCGATTTATCACCATTTATTATTTTATCTTCATTGTTACTAATAAAACTTGGCAAACTGACTTCAAAATAAATTGTTTCCAATGGTAATTCTTCTTCTAGTCCCTTTGACTAATACTTGTTCAACTATAAGTTGACATACTTCCACATCTCCAACGGTTGGTCTTCAAACTATTGAAACCTTTGTAGTTCCCTAACTACATCTTGATGAACCAACTTTTTTCTCTCCCATTTGGTTTGTCATCCTTTTGTAGAACTAATTTCCCTCTCCTAAGGTTTTTCTTCTAGCATCCTAGCCTTCTAACCCTTGGTGGTCACAAATACATCTAATATTGATTGATCCCAATCAATCATAGCTAGATTAACTCCCACCTTCAATGTGGAGTTCTTAGCTTCATCTTCTAGAATTTTCTTCCATACATGACACTCCTTTTTGACATGTCCTTCCTTATGACAACAAAAACACTTTGTGTCATTTTGTCCAAATCCTTTGTTATAACAATTTTGACAATATACAATTTTTTTATATGTGTCAAACCAAACTTTTACTCCTTTTTTTTTGGTTTAAATTGTTCATCATCTGATTCATCATATTCATCACTATTAGAATCTTGATGATATCTTGCCATATTTCTTGTCCTTACTTTCATTTCTTCTTTTATGGCTATTGTCGATTTTGTTGTTTCGACCAAAATTCTTTTTGACATATCAATAATTGCCATCTTCACTTTAGTTTTCAAACCTTTTCTAAAATTTTATTTGAGATTGATATCATTAAGTCGTGGAATTACTGCACATAGTCGTAAAAATCTATCATAATAATCTTCTACTTATTCATATTTATTTTACTTTGCATAACGCAAAACAACAATTGCTTACCCTTCATTTCAAACTTCATTGAATCTTGATATAAAAGCTTGATGTATTTTATCCCAAGTTGTTACTAATTTAGCTATTTTAAACTTAGCAAACCAATCAGTAACTTTTCCTTTCAACAAATTTGGAAAATATTGTAACTTATGATCTTCATCATTCTCTCCATTTGTAACACATTATTTGGTTAATTGTTGGAGGTGAGACACTGGATCATCATTATTATGGTATTTGGGTAATTAGATATGTAAAACGTTTCTAGTTGGCAAAGCCATGATAGGTGGAACAAACATAGTCAGTGTAATAATCAATGTGGTCACTGTTATTTTTCAGTTTGAGAATAAATCTATTTAGCTGAAAATACTTGTTGATCAAATAAACCTAATAAATTATGGTCAACTATATTTTTACTATTATTGCTCTCATCGACTTATGGTGTTTGTTTGCCATTTGCTTTTCTTTTCAAAAGGACTAGCCATCCTTCTTCAGTAACCCATTCAAAAGTTCCAAACATCGAAACAATCAATAATGATGATTTTAAATTCGAATTGTTTTCAATAGGTACCTATTCCTCATCTTTGTATTAAATGAACTAGATTGAGTAGTTTGTATGGTTCCTTCATTTTAATTTGCAATACTTCTTCAATTCCTACCATAGTAGCTTGTGTTGTTATCACCATGTTTTCATTCCATAATGGTGCAAGTACTTGATAATTACTCGGTGGGTTAAAATAAACATTCAATCCTTTTCATAATTTTTATGTCTTAACTCTTGGTGTCTCAATTGGCCGAGATAAAATAGTCGCTTTTAAAATTTCTTCATAGTTTTGTCCTCTCCAATCTTGTAATCTATTTTGTTATTCCCATTATCTTTCTTTATCCATCATAGATTCAATAGATCATTTTCCACATAGCTATTATAAATATTACATTCACTCACAATTTTTCATAAGGATTAGGTAACAAAAAATCTCTTTTTTCAATTCTCTCGGGATGATATTCCTCATTACTTCTCAATTTAATTGTATATTTAAACCTTGAAACCCTAAGTGTCCAAAACATATCGCAAGGCATCCATTTTTCTATTAATGCATTAATGTTGGGCTTAGTATATGCATGCTTATCCTGAAATACTACTTTGTAATGTGTTGTAGTAATTTTATTGATTTCTGCCAATGTTAGCAAACAAACCAACATTGGCTACCATCTTCTGTATTTTGTTAGTTTTGCAGTGTCAATAATGAATGTCTGAAGTTGTATACACTAGGCTTTAATACCTCCATGTAATGTTTTTAGGATTAATTCTTGTACATTTTTCGACATACTCTTAAACTTGTTAACAAAACAATTCTATTTATCAAGTTCTGGTGTGTTTCTAAGTGTATGCAAATAGTCCACAAAAGACCATCCATAATTATAATGTTGTTGCAATCTCTATTTACCTTCTTCTATTATTAAAATTTCCTTTAACCATTCATTTTCTCTTCTAATTACAAACTTATTTTACTAATTTTGTCGCAACTTTAGTTTTGGGCTCGCGACCAAGGCAAAGGGGTTGTAAGGTTGCGGGCCAAGAGGAAGTCCGGGAGTTAAGGCAAAAGGAAGCCCAAGAGTCAAAACAAGAAGAAGAAGCCCGGGAGTCACATCACAAACTTCCAGGAGTGTAAGAAAGTGTGAGGGAGTGTGAGGGAGTGAACACTCACACTCCCAAGGCAACTCCCACTTTGGGAGATGGAGTCCCAGTGGACTTCAGAAACTTCAAAGAGCAATTGCAGGGGTCAAAACCCAATGGCTTGTGACGTTCTTTATATCATTGAAAAACTCTTGGAACGTAGATGTCTAAAATGGGCTCGCATTGCTCATTTGGACATCTGAAATGTAAGTTATGGCCAAAAGAAGGGACGGGAGTCAAACTGCTAGTTTGACTCCCGACCACAAAAAGTCGGGAATCGACCCGATTTACTTAGCTACAGGGGGCGTGCCACATATTGTTGGAAAGCTCTTGACGAGAGATACAACTTTGCTTCAGATTGCACCTCAATCGGAGGTCTGCTCGCAAAGTTATGGGGCTCCAAAGTCGCGGGAGTCCCAAATGGCGGGATTTCGGGACTCCCACTCGGGAGTCCAGGGAGAGAAAAGCCATTTGGATGTAGGCTCTGTGGTCAGCCACAGAGTATACTATAAAAGGGGGAAGGTGATGGCTTCCCCCAAGTCCGGGCTGTGGTGAGTCTTGTGTGTCCGTGTTGCCCATGGCTCATCCTAACACTAAGAGTGCTCCAACTATGCACTAAACACTTTGTGTGGGTTGTGTGCAGGCCCGTGTGAGTGAGTGAAGCTTGTCAACTCTTCCTAGTCCCATCTCGGAGCTCCAACACGCCCCTCTACCCCTCAAAGTGTTGTGAGCTAGGGAGCATGCTCCGACTCCTCCCTCTTCCACTGTTTTCTACTTGGGCTCACATTTGAGTCCTTTAAGGAGTTGGGAGTGCGTCAAATTTTCACACCATCCTTGATAGACATTGTTATAATAATCAAAGAAAATAACAGTTTATGCCATGTCTTGTTCATAATAATTGAACAAATTTGAATAGTAATAACTAATAGCCCCCAAAACAATCATTTTTTGAATCTTTTCATCTTTCTTTTTCACTATGTATGCTCCCATTACTTTTGCATATCCACATGGTGAAACCTTAAAAAAATATGAAATAAAAAAATCCTAAATCTATTTCATCTACTTCAACTATTTCTTTCTCTCTTTCCATTATTTTTTTAGAAATTCATGATGATAAAATTGTATATTACATTCCCCAACATGGTTGCCAAATGTAAGGAATACTTTTTGTCACTTCTTTTTAAATATATTAGTTAAATTAAAATAAAATATCATGGTTGGGGTCTTGTCCTATCACATTGTAGTAGATACCATGTAAATACAACAACTTGGACAATAGCAGATTACCATCACACACAAATGAATGAAGAAGAAAAAATATTTATAAATCTCCACATAAGATCTGTTTATAACAAAAGTCCTTACTTTTAAAAGCATCAACAACCCTAGACATTATTGTTTTTTCCCTTTTATAGTCCAATTGATAGTTCTAATTATCTAATTGCCCTTGACATTTCGACTCTAGTAAATCAATTTGTATTACTATTTGGTATGTTGTTAAATTTCAATTTGTCTATAATACTTATTGCTTTGTCAAGTTGATTTACAGTAATGCCTAGTTTTGTCAAATCATTTTGTCTACTACATATCAATTTGTTAAGTAAGAATTCCTTTTTTTAACAAGAAGGATTTTCTAAGTGTGGAGCACAATAAACTTCAAAGAAATTACATGAATATGGAACAAACTTTCTTGAAGTAGCAAAAGGAATTAAAGGAGCTTAGAGTGGATATTGGTAATGTATACCAATCCAAAAATGAATTACAAAGGCAATCTAATTAGAAGTAAGCAGAGATGGACATAAATTTACAGAGGCAAATAGCTTTTAACAAAAGGTTGCAGAAAGTTTTAAAGGAGGCCCAAGGAATCAAGCCTTTCAATTATGATAGTGTCGTCATAGAAAACAATAAACTCAAAAAACAGCATAGTTTGCTTTAGGTAAAATTCAAGGCATTGATAATCAAAGAGAAGGATGCAAATCTATGGTGGGGTGTAGTGAAGGATATAATCTAAAATATATTAGAAAGGTTTGTATAATGTATGAAAGAAATGAGAAGCTCTCTAGGCATTAGATATCTCAGATGGAAAAGGTCATACCATCATTTCAGTATGAACCTCTATTCCTCATTCCAAAACTAGAAACCTCATATGAGGAAGAAGAGAAAGGGAATACTAATGGTGTAGGACCATCATGGATAAGAATAGAAAAGGAGGAACCATCAAACCTCAGAGGAGGAAGGGATAGTTCTCAGAGGGAGGTTGGTGGTATGAAATGTGGATTAAAAAAGACTCTAAAACCATTAGAATTTGTTTCATAGGAGGTTAGTTCCTAGGAATATGCATATGCATCCGTAGAAATAGGAAAACAAATGAAATAGAGGAACACAAAACTCAAGAAATTCAGGAAGATCAATTTGAGTTAGCATCATAATTGCAACAACATGAGTCGACTCATATTACATCTAATTTGTAGTCATAACAACAACTACAAGTCATATCAAAGTTGTAGTCAAAGGAGCAGACAACAATATATCACCAAATAAGTGCATAGTTGACAACAAAGGTATAAGAAGAGTAATAATAGATTCTGAATATAACAAAGAGTCATCCATTGATTCAATCTAAAGTGCAATAGGCACAAACAAATCAAACTATAGCATAGATACATCAGAATGTAGTATAACAAAATCAACATTAAATTTTTAACTCATAAAATCAAAAACAACATTAGATTTAACTTTTTAAACATATTTTGATCCATAATTTTGGGACGTAATTCAAAGTATAGGTGGGGTAATCTTAATGGAGTAATTATTCATTGTAATAGTTAGTTAGTTATATTTACTTACCTAGTTATTGTTTTAGGAAATACTAGCTAGTTTATATAATTTTTATCACCATTTGAATTTGAATTGATTATAGGATTGTTTTAAGATGATCATTTTTGGCAAGAAGAGGAGGATTGTAAGATTCATTATTTTGAAAAAATTGAATTTTGGGGAATATGAAACAAAAGTATTTTGTTTTCTAGAAAAACTTCAATTCTTTTAATAATTATAATTATTAAATGTATTGAAGATTCTTTTTCTAGTATATAAGTGCATATACTTATCATCTAAGCATCTGAACATGAAGGGTCTAGAAAAAATTGCCCTTATACACAATTTATGGACATTTTAGCTTATAATTACCCTCTAGTGGCTTTGTCAATTTTGTGCAACATGTACAAACATTATATGAAGAAAAAAACAACAAATCCCAATTGTGATTATGGCTCAATCCACCATTGAATGCATAAGGCATACTTTTAAACATCACAAAATCCACAAAGCTTTGGAACTTATCAAGAGAGTATTGTTTTTGAGTATCCAAATGCATAGAGTAGATGTTTAACACAACTTGACAACTACAATAAAATAAAAAATGAAAGTGTCCTTATTTTGAGCAAGCTTGCTCAAGCTTTACATTGCCTCCAACATAGGCAAGACACAAGAAAGGCCCATAATAGTTTCCACATCACATAAAAATTCATAGTTAGTTTTAACATTAACATTATTAACAAAATCATCATTCATCTTGACCACCAATGTTTTGTATTTTCTGAGCATTCATTTAGAAGGGGCCAACATGGAAATCCACCTCATCTTAACGCTTTTCAAAATTTTCAGACCTTTGATTCAATAATTTTAACCAATTTAATGCATGCAAGGTGTCTTTTTGGGGACTTACAATAGTAAGTTTTCATAGAAGCAAACAAATTCTCAATCTTTACAACTAGAAACAAGGATAAAAAAGTTTGGACAACCAAGTTGCATTGATGTGCCATACAATGAAATATGCCAACAATGTAAGGGTTGTGATTATTCATGAGTTGGACAATAACATTTCTTTTCAAGCCTTGGAAAATTGTTTCATTGTTGGCCCCAAAGCACACAACTTTGTTAACAACGTCAATCCTTAACATACCACCCAAATAAGTAAGAAAATAAACAATGTCAATAATAAGATTGTTAGATGTGGCTCCATTTACAACTCATTCAAGATTCAAAAGGACTAGTATCCTTCTCCAATTCTCAACAACATAAACATGCACAAAAATCCAAGACTGGTTGTCCAAAGTGGTTACTTCATCACAACTAATGGAAATGAATTTGGTTTGTTGCAAAACCACTTTCATTTGTTTCAAAACCACATGGTGCATGGCTCTTACCATTCCCCACCCATTTTAATATGTTTGGAATGATTTTTAGGGGCATTCGTATACTTCAAAAACTCAAAGAGCTCTTTCATATCAAAATTTGTCATGGGCCTCCCATGTTTTAGAAGGCAAAATATTGTCACAAATTGAATATACTTCTTTTTCTTTTTAATCCTTCTTCCATTCAACATTAATTGCATAACTAACTTTAAACCTTGGATAATATGGATCCTTTCATTTTTTTGATGTTGGCTTTTTAAACTTTGGTAATAGTCACCCACTTCAACTTTTGAATGAGCAATCAAAGATTTCCTCTTAACTAAATGTTTATGGAGACCATCAAGTTTAGGGTTTATAAGCTTTTCCTTCCCCTCCATAGCTGAACAAATTTTGCAATGCACCTATTACACCTTACCATAAGGATCGACCGTAGGTTTAGCCCATGGAAACTTGGTTACCCAATTATGTTTCAAAGCTCACTGAATTCCACATTTTTTCCCTTTTTTGTTTTGGTCTTTCTAGAGAAGCTACATCAACATCACATTATGCACTTCAATAGCAACAACCCCATAATTAGAATCAATAGGTGTACTAAAACTAGATACATTAGGTGTGAAATTCCCTAACTTGCTTGAGGAGGTAGTGGCATAATTGGTTGAATATAAATCCTAGCAATAGCCACCACTATAAAAGGATCAACTTCAAAAGGCACAAAACTAAAATAGGAAAAAATCCATAAAAGAGAAGTCTATATTTGAAATTTGAAAGAGGTTTAAAAAGAGGCATAGTGTTTTAGCAATGTGTGCAACAATTACAGGAATGTGGATGCATTTCAAAACCTTCAACACCTTTACTCAAAAATGTTTCACTCAAACACAATGAAAACCTTGCATCATGTTTGACAAAGACATACCTTTAAGGTGTATTCTCAATGGAGTTAGGAACTTATGACAATGTTGCACAAAACTCAATTACATTTCAACAAACGATGTTGAACTTTGGAGGTTCCAAGCTTATAACTCAAGTGATGACTAACCTAAACCCTCACAATTTGTTGATAAAATCAAAACTTCAAAGCCCACTATCAAAATCCAAATGCCACGATGGAAGATGTTGCAACACCTAATCTTACGGTTTACTTGCATATTGCATTTGTCATTAACTAGACAACAAGGTTCAAATCATTCTTCTAATTGCTAAATGTACAAAAAGTTGTTGAAATTGCCATATTACATCAAAGAAGTAAGACATTCGACAAAGTTTTGAGAAACATAGAAGTAAATGTTCTAGAAACATTTGTGACTTACTGGCATCTTGGAGGCTTGCTATTTGAAGATTGAATGTTGAAATGAATTTTTCCTTGAAACATGGAGTTGTCATTTTTGAAATTAGAAATAGGAACTTAGTAAAACTAACCTAGATTAGTAGGTGATTTAGGGTGGTGAAAGAAAACAAGGGGATGGAACTTGTGTGATAAACACAATGTAATTTTTGATGGCAATCAATGAAACCTTAGCCAATTGCAACAAAGGTGATGAAGGTTTTTACAAATTTTGAGCATGATGGTGATGGGGTTTTTTGTTGCACACAAAGTGGCAACTATTGGATCATGGCCATCGTTTTTAGGTAACAAAGGATCCAAACCATCTCTTGTTATAATGGTTTCCCTGTCTTCACAATGGTTGAATTTTGGTGAATTTTTTTGATAGCCCTAAAGTTACAAAGGCCTTTCGTTATCTCCTTTTTATTTTCACAATTTTGCAAAATTTCACCAACAAAAAAAACGTTGATCCAAGGTTAGCATTTGAGTTAAAAGATGGGGTGTCTTTTCCTTTGCCTTCTTTAAAATAGGTGCATTGGCCTTCACCTATGTTTCCATTTTCATAATTAAGGCTTCCAAGTGGGGAAACATTGCCTCTATGGTGCTAGATTAGGTTGGGTCAACCCCTTGGTGGTCAACAATTTCTTGGTTGCCCTTTTTTCCTTTCTAGCCTTTCCCAAAAACCTTGTTTTTACTAACATTCGCAATTTGTGATTGGCCTTACCACAACCCTGAATGTAATGTGAAACAAAGATTGTTTTCGATGTGCCCACCACACCTTCAACACTTGTTTTTTCTCCTTTGTTCAATGGAATATAATAAAGAAACATCATTTAGTTCCTATTTAGCCCACTTGGTCTTTTGTGGTGTGGCCTTATTGGAGTGGCCATGTGGTTGTTGAATCGATAGTGTTGAGGAGATTTTCAGATTATCCTTACTAAACCCAAGTGTAACCACATGTTTCTCCTTCATATTATGTTAATGCATTCCAACAAAATGAACACATTTGCCAAAATTGGTTGTCCTAGTTGAAGGAATATGGCATCTTTCACCTTTTGCTTAAATTCTTTATCCAAAATCCCATATTAAAATTAAATAGAATGTGCTTTTGTGGGCCTTTGGGCCATGTTGAGCAATCGTTTCATCCATGCATATGTTTCTCACAAGTTTTCATGTGGCTTATGTTGGAATTCTTCCAAATTTTATAGTTTTTTTGTTCAAACCCTTGGTATTTTCTTCACAACTCATGGAAGAGTTCCATAATAATGTTGAATGTTGGCAAAAAGACGTGGTCCATTAGTGGAACAATTGGCACAACCATTTTTGATGGCTCCACTACCATCATTCCATGGCCACTTCCATTTATTACATTACCATTAGGAGTTGTCATCATTGTGCTTAAAGTCATGGCACTACTTGGGACCGTAGTTTCTTACGATGATAATTACATAATTAAGTCACTTATATAGTTGCCATTTCTCAAATTTTGAACCTCGTGAGCATGTCAATTTTTTCAATAATTGTTTATTAACAACCTTTCCATGCCATGAATGATGTGAATAATTGGGGATTACACATTTGTTGCATATGACACCAATTGTCAAACTATTGAATAATTATCCAATTTGATGGTGTCAACCACCTTTAAATATCAACAAGGTTTCTTGGTGGTTCCATACATGTTTTCTATGTTTCACAACAATGGTGTGGTGACCAAACTTGATGGTGAACCTATCTATAAATTAAAAAAATCCCCCCATATGAAAATGATGGTAGTGTATGTGGTTTAAACTTCACCCCCCACCTAGTCAACCCACCAATACACCTAAAATCATCCTTTGTTATGGAATCCTATGTCACCTTCATGGTGAACCTTAATTTTAAATATGGAGTAACCAAACCTTAACCATAAATTGAAGTGTTGAACTAGTGGGCTTAGCTTAACCCTAATTTAAAAAGACACTTCCATACACAAAAAAAATTCATAGGACCAAAAAAACTTGGGCACATTATAAATAGAACAAATGTGGTCTACCATCCATCACCCGAATCTCACAACTATAAACAATCAATAGGACAATTGGTGATCAAATTTGACATATTCACAATTTCACCAAAACCAATATATAACTTAACCTTTTTTCATTAACATCCAAACTTGTTTAGTGGAGGAATGCATGGCTGAGTTTTGATTAGTAAACCCCAATATGATAATTTATGTTTCGAGATGTCATCATGAATTACAAGCCTAGCCATGCCCAACATTTTCCACAAATGTAATTAAAACATAAGTGCAACCCCAAAACAACACAAAGTGAAAATGATTTTTCATACATGTTGAATTCCCATTTTTGTAATTCCCACATGAGAATTATGATAAGAATTCAAAATTCTCCTCATTTGTTAATGGCACAACATTCCACCACATGTAGGTTACAAAGATGAATGCTTATTAAAAAAAAACAAAAACTTGTTGAAAATAAGCTAGAAACTATCTCACATGCACCACCTTTTGCACACCAACAAAATTCTCCAATTTTTTTTTGTCTCCAAACATGTTTTTTTTTTTCACACATGTAAACCTCTTCTCTGGGAGTTCAATGGGGTAGATGGCACTCCAATATAAGGTTGAAGATATGAATCTATATGAATTAATTTTTATTTCTTTATTTAGTCATAGGAGTTAAAATGTTTGAAAAATACAAATACAAACCATCTTCAATCACAAACCCCCTATTCAATTATTAGTCAAATGAATAATGGATGGATGAATTTTGAGTGAATGAAATATTCAATTTATGGATGAAAGGTGGCATTCATGAATGAAACATCCCCCCCCCCACACCCCCAACCCCACCCCACAACAAA
>Ga0116229_10001356_pt1 | contig 38080 bp, 21 predicted proteins | sample S1TSphgellanicum_3_FD_87313 | JGI IMG/M metagenome (GOLD analysis project Ga0116229, IMG submission 87313) | Host-associated microbial communities from peat moss isolated from Minnesota, USA - S1T2_Fc - Sphagnum magellanicum MG | ecosystem: Host-associated > Plants > Peat moss > Unclassified...
AATAAATAATAACTTGGATTATTTCAAAATGGTAAAGGTACTATGGTATTACAAATATTAATCTTTTGTGGGAAAATGAATAAATGAACAATAAACACAATACAAAATAAATATGTCAATCATTTTATTTTATTCTAGGATTCAAATTGAAATGGAATTGGTTCGACAAAGAAAGAAAGGGAAAAAAAGGGAAAAGAAAAAATTGTAGGTATGAGAAAAAAAGAAAAATTTGGTAAGAGAACAAAAAGAGTTACATATGAAATGTAAAAAAAATGATGTTTTGTAAGGTCCATTCTATCATGGTTTTGTGGGTTCCCCCATTTGTTTATAGTTACAAGTGGTTGCATTGTTGTCATCTTGCACCTTTTTGTGTTGTTCTGAACTTCAATAATGTTAACAATGTTTTTAATGTGACTTAGATATTCATCACCACTGGGTTCTTGTCTACCATCTACATGTATACCATGTACCCGAGTAGTTAAAACATGTTACAAACTACAATTACTACCAGCAAGCAATGTGGAAAATGAAACATTCTTACAAAAAAGCATCTCATGGTCATAAAATTTGTGTGTGTATTATAGGTTTGAGTACATAAGTATTGTTTGTCTTAGGCTGCTTGGTAGCAACTATTCCTTGCCCCTTTTAATATCTCCATCCTGCTCCTTGTTTCCTCAAACCATCTATTTACTGAACTAAATTATAGCTGATCTAGGTTAAACTTCTTATCGAGGGTCGGTAGGGTTATATTTGGTAAACTTAATAAGTTCGGCTATCAACATGTTTTTTACCTGTCAAACCCATTGGCTTGTTGAAACGACATAGGTTTAGTTATATAGATTGCCTTGTTTTGGTAGGCCCTTACACAAACTTCTTTAACTACTCCCTACTCACTATTCAATAAGTGTTATATTCCTAACATCACCCCCCCCCCTTTAAGACCTTAATGTCCACACAATGTCATCAACATTTTAAGTAAATCTATTCCTTGCGCGAAGTTACTGTCCAAGATTGAGAGATGTCAATTGGACTTAAGAAGTCATCAATATCATCATTGAAGTTGACCTCTGATGTAGAACTCTCCCTTGGCACCGCCCTTGCCAAAAACTTACAATAGGTCTTATCCTTTTTTATAACCAATGGATGGGGAAAGCATTGTTGGAATTCATGTAGCGTTAGATTCTTCGAGGTCCTACGAAGATATTTTACCAAGTGATCTACTCTAAAAATGGCAACTTGCAACGCCATGGGGGTTTTTCCAAGATGTGTTTTCACCACATGCAAGTTTGGCCTTTTTGTTGTACAACGCCAACTGATTGATGTCATTGTTTCTTTTACCACATCTTTGACTACATAACTTTCTAATAGATCTTCCAGCCTCTGTGCCTCCATGGGGTCCTCCTTTACCCTTTTCTCAACCGTATCTAGTATGGGGTCCTTTCTAGCCATGACAAAGGTCGGCTTGTGATTAACTGTTATGGTGTGTTTTAGATAATATTTATTTTATGCCACCTCCAACTTGTAGTAGTATCCAACACATTTGCACCAAATAGTTCATCAAATGTTCCAACACACGATACCCATGGCCATCATTAATGTCGCAACCCTAGCCTTGGGCTTGCCACCAAGGCAAGGTCTGGCAAAGGTGTGGGCCAAAAGTGAAACCTAGGAGTCACATTTCATGCTCCCAGGAGTGTAAGAAAGTGTAAGGGAATGAACCCCCACATTCCCAAGTGAATTCCCATTTTAGGAGTTGGAGTCCCAATGGACTTCCGAATTTTCAAAGGGCAATTGTAGGGGTCAAAAGTAATTGGATTACATTGTTGGAAAGATTTTGGAACGTTGATGTCTAAAATGAGCTCACATGACCCATTTGGGCACTTAAAACGTAAGTTATGACCAAAAGAAAGGCCAGGAGTCAAATTGTCAATTTGACTCCTAACCATTAAAAGTCAAGAATCGCCCTGATTTCCTTGCGTGTAGGTGGCATGCCACATACTGTTGGAAAGCTCTCCACGAGGGCTACAACTTTGATTCAGACCTCACCTCAATTGAAGGTCTACACACAAAGTTATGGGCCTCCAAAGTCGTGGGAATCCCAATTTCGGGAATTTTGGGACTCTAAATTAGGAGTCTCGAGACAAAATGACATTTGGGTGCTGGCCCTGTGGCCAAGCACAGAGAATATTATAAGGGGGAAGGTGGTGGCTTCTCCCAAGTCCGAGCCATGGTGAGTTTTGTGAATCTGTGTTTGCCCGTGGCTCGTCCATACACCAAAAGTGTTCCAACTACACACTCACCAACTTGTTGTTTGGTTTGTGCAAGTCCGTGTGAATAATTGAATTACTTGTCACTCTTCCTAGTCCCCATCCCGAAACTCTAACACATCCTTTTACCCCAAAAGTGTTGCGAACCAATGAACATGCCCCAACTCTTTATCTTTCCGCTATTTTCACTTTAAACTCATGTTTGAATCTATCAAGGAGCTTAGGGGTGCATCAATTAAAAACAATGTAACCGTAAAAAATGTTATACTTTTAATACTCCTAAAATTCCTTGCCCTATATCTTCCACATGCGTTCAAAATCCTGAAGCAAGATTTTAACATTGAACATTAATGGGGTGAATTGTCGCAACCTTACTTTGAGGGAAATGTGAGGATGAAACTCACACTCCCAAAATCGGGACTTGGGAATCCTCCGGGACTCCCAAAATTTTAGAGCTCGATTGCAAGGATCAAAACATTTTGCATTGGGGTGTTCTTTATATCATTGAAATGCTATTGAAGCGTAGATGTTGAAAATGGCCTTGCATGGGCCATTTGGACATTTGCAACACAAGTTATGGCAAAAAGAAAGGTCAGGAATCAAACTGGCAGTTTGACTCCCAACAACTAAAAGTCAAGAATCGACCCGATCCCAGTGTGTGCAGGTGGAGTGCGACACATTGTTGGAAAGATATCAATGAGGGCTACAACTTTTCTTCAGACCTCATCCCAATCGAAGGTTTGAGCAAAGAGTTATGATCGTGCAAAGTCCCGGGAGTCCAAACCGGCTTAATTTCGGGACTCCTCCTTGGGAATCCCGGGACAAAAAGCCATTCGGATGTGGGTGCTGCGGAGAAGCACAAAGTATACTATATGGGGGAAGGTGGTGGCTTCCCCTGAATCTGGGTTGTGATGAGTCAAGTGAGTCTAGAGTTACTCGTGGCTTGTCCTAGCACCAAAGGTGCTCTAGAATGTGAACTAACCAACTTGTTGGTTAGTTTGATGCAGGTTCAAGTAAGTGAATAGCTTGTCACTCTTCCTAGTCCCATCCCGGAACTTCAACACACCCCTCTACCCCTTCCAGTGCTGAGAGCTAGGACTGTGCCCCAAGTTCTTCACAATTCCATTGTGAGAGTAACCTAGACCCAACTTGGGTCTAACTAGGGACTTGGGAACGCGTCATGAATCCTACTGAAAGCCACATCTACATGTGGTAGATAAAATAATACTCTTTCAAATGAGGGATGATCGATAAGGTATACTCCAACTCCTTTAAAATGTGCAATACGTTACTTAAATTACATAGTTTCATCCCCACAACCTCTACATTAGATGTCGGTGGGACAATCTTCACTTGCTCATTGCAAATGGAAAGGTGTATGCTACTTTGATAATGGTCCATCAATGGTGAATGTTGTTGTGGTGGGGAATCTTTAGGTTGGTGTTCTGAAATCCTATCCCTCCACACACTTTCACCTTCATTGTGGTTTTTCTCCCCACTCTTACCACTCTCCAACTACTCCTTCCTCCTAATATGCTCGACAAACTCAGTGACTGTGATTTCACGCACACCATCTTGGTCTTCCTCCTCTTTTTTTGATTTTGTGCCTTCAGACTCTTCTTACTCAGGCTCACGTGTGCTACATTGAGCTACATTAGCATGTCTTGCTCCTTCTAGTAATATAATTGCACCATTGACAATTGAGCTTCGGTAAGGACTACAGAGAGTTCCTCGTCTTGATTTTCTAGTAGTTGATTGTACAATATTGCCTTAACCAGCTATTCTAATGCTAGTGTTTTCCAGTTCGTTGTTTGTACATCCTCCTTAATTTTTGATTCCCTTTGTATAATTACTTCCATCACTTTAACACTAATAAGTTGAACCCACTCTTTGAAACCTTATATCTTCTCTAACAAAGTTTTTTCACACATTTCACTAGCTCACGTAGTGTTTTATTTTTGTTCTTTGAATAGTTGTACCTCCGACTCAAAGCTTAGGCACTTGGCATGCCAAGTTTCCTTCTTTATCTACATATCAAGGAATTTTTGCTCAACCTTCTTCAAGCATTCTATGACCAACTCCATCTCTTATTTATGTTTAACCAATGTTGTGGTCAACGCTTCTTCATGACAAATTACTGCATTTTTCATCTCCTCCACCACTAGGGTGAATGTGCCATCCACAATCACGAAATTCTGCTACAAAGTTTTTAAAGTCTCCCTTGCTTCCTTCTCCTCCTCTTGAATCTTTTCCAACTTCTATTGAATCTCATGGAGTTTTTTATCCAACTATCTTTGAACAAACACAAGCCCAACATTATTTTTCTCCCAATCTGCTTGTGGGCTTCAAATTCTAGGGGATCAATCCAATGCTCAACGCACTCTCGCTCATATAATATTATGCCCTGCAAATGCTCCAACTCCAAAGAAAGTTGCAAAATTCTTTTCCCAGAGGACCATTTCACGTCTCTCGCTTTCTTAACCAATGCATGCACTAGTTTCACTATATGTATTTCCATGGATCCTCATGCTTTGATGAGTATTCAACTCCCGTTCCTTCTTAATAATAATGCAAGGATAAATTCATCTCCAACATCCCATGTCCAAGTAATGTTTATTCCAACTTCATGAGTAAAGCATAATGCTCCATATTCGACAAGCATTCCTATCTAATTTGGTTGGACTGCTTCATATGCCTATGTACCAATGGATGTACCTACCGACACTAGCTAGGTCATAGGGATTACTTCCAAATTTGACTACGTTTCAATTTTGTCTCCTACCGAATTTGGTTGAACGTTTTTGGCTTTGAAATTGTCTTCCTCTACGATAATCTCCCCATGAGATGCATCCACCATGGAAGCATCCAGCAATATGTTAGTGGGTTTTTGATCCTGGGAATTTGGTTGAAATGTAATCATGTCATGCACCTCTTAGTTTCTATTGTGAGAAAGACCTCCTTCCTGCAATGTTTTTGTCAATAGATATGTTTGCTCATGTACTTAATCCCCTTCCACATGTAGAATTTCTTCTTGTGAAGACACTACAATTAAATTAATGCCTATGGATGGAATTAAGGGAAATTGAAATGTCCTCTTCCTTGTCTTCTTTGGGCGTTGAAGAAAAGCAATTAATTCCTCTTCATCTTCCTCTATGTATTATAATGCAACATAGTGTTTTGTCATAAAAATCAGGGCAGGTCCAATCAAATTATTCCCTACCTTCCCTACCTTCCCTACCTTCCTCTAAACTGTGATAATCTCCTTATGTAGTTATACTTTGAACCATTCGACCTAATTAATTGTCCCTCTCTCAGTGTATTGACTACAAATAATAAGGTTCATGAAACATAATGATTATTTTGCCGAAATGTTACAACCTTTGTTAATGTCATGAGTCACATCTGGATCCCAGAAGCACGCACCTTTGTAAGATATACCTTGAATCCTAATTATAATGTTTTTTTTTTCCTCCCTTAAAGTATTCCGACCATTCTTGATTATATGTTTCTTGCGTAGGTACTACAATCCCCTCTACTGGTAATTTGAAAATGCAACTTATATTAGGAAAGTCAAAGAAATTTGTTTACCTTGTAGGACATTTGCCACATTGTGAACCCAAAAGCTGCAAATAATCTCCTTGACAATAGGGAAGTCGATTATGTTCCAATTGAACTGACAGAAGTTGTTAAGTTTTGCTTCGATCATCTAGGCGTGCTCTTCTTTTTTAGCTGCCCACATTATGATGTACGTGCATGCCAGGAAATGAATCTGATCCAACATCATAAGTTGGATCTCCACATTTATGTCCTTTGTTTTGGACTTCATCCTCTTTGTTCCAAAAGATGACATAACTTTGAGTTTGTGCTTTCCCATTGTTATGTCCAAGCGCTGATATTTATAATAGTTAAATTCTTTGTTCCACAACACGAGTATTGTCATCACAGTGGGTGGGTATATTGGTTTCTTGATCACTTCTATAAAAAATAAAAATCAAGTCCTAAATGACGAATCGATTCTTTAATTTATGTTTCCTCTTCTATTGTTCTTTCTATAAGCCTTTTGCTTCACTTCGCATGTCAATAACTCTAGACCCTCAAAAAACTATGCTTTAATTCTTTGTTGATGTACTTTCTTTCCACAACAATAAACATTCAAACTTTGTAGGTTGCAAGGTCTTCTCTATATGTTTCAGCTTCTCCCAGCATTCTACAATAGTGAAATGAGGGCAGGAGAAGAAATGTTATGCTCCAGATTTAAACTATTAGGCATATGTTACTCTATCGCCCACTCTAGCTATGTATCAAAAGACAACCAGAGTTTTAAAAAAAACACGGTGTACATTAATTGTTTTCTTTTACTCCTTGCACTACTACAAAAATTCCTTGTTCTTTCGCTCGATCTTTCTTTTGTTTTATGAAATAATTAGCCTGGAGATCATCCAATTTGGCTTCTACAACACGTTCGTTCTATTTATTCAAATAATTATTTTCTTTAGGTAATAACTTCCCATGATGTTAGAATTGTTGTTGCAAATTCAATAAGAGGTTATTTTCTTAATGAATTAGGTATGAAAGTAGTGGCCATAAAGGTTTATGAGGTGGAATTACTCATGTCTTGTAAATTGGCTTGACTATCATGTCATAATGAATGGTCATGTCACTTTTTTGGTGTTTATGAACCCTAATCCACTTTTAAAATAAAGTTGTAATAATTTCGCCCCTGTACTTTTTAATGTGTTATGCTTCACCTTTCCGTTCATTTTACTTGAAATGTTCATAAATTTGCATCCTTTCGCCAATTATTCTTCTTGGTATTGCATTCGACAAAATTTTATTTTTCTTTCACGTGATTATTATGAATGTGGCAACCGTAATTATTGGATTTCGGTAAGCTTTTAATTTATTGACATTCACTAGTGTTATATCTTCATTACTTAATATGTTTAATTGGACAATATTGTTACTAAAAGCCTTTTTTACTTAAAATAGGCATGTCCATGGAAAAAAGAATTTCCCTTCTTTAATTTTTGGATCCTTTGGAGGCCACAACACCAAATTTTCATCTTTGAATTTCTTTAATTGTTTTTCATCATCCTTTTGATGATTTATTAATATTTCGATGTAATCAATGTTTTTTCATGCTGTAATTTTTTTTCATCAAGTAGAGATAAATCTTCCATTTGAACTAATAATGCATTCATCCAACTTCCATCCTTTTCAGCAAGTGTTCAGTTGATTGGGACTATGAATTCGATAGGCAATAATGGCATTAACCCATATACTAGTTTGTATGGTGTATGTTGTGTGGACACCTTATATGCAATTCAGTAGGCCCATTATGTGGTAGGTAGCATTACATCCCAATCATTTCAGTTAGCATTTACTAACTTTGTTACTATTTGTTTTAACGTCTTATTGGTTGATTCTACTTGACCATTTCCTTAAGGATAATAAGTGGTCAACTTATGATGTGTAATCATAAGTTCTTGCACTAATAATTTGATGGAAATGTTTATGAAATGGTTCCCTTGATCACTAACTAAATGGGTAGGACAACCAAATCATGTAACAATGTTTTCATAAAAAAAAATTGTAATGCTTCTGGCTATATTATCTTATAATGTCTTTGCTTCCACCCATTTGTTGTGTAATCAATAGCAACTATAATATATTGGTTTCTAGTATAGTGTGTTGGAGGTTTGATCGGACCCATGTAATCTAGGCCCCATTTCATAAATGATTCAAAAGCAAAAATTGCTTATAATGGACCCTTGCCATTTCTATAAATAGGTGTTAATCTTTGATAGATGTTGCAAGACTTGTAGAGTTCTACCACGTTTGTTGAACTATCGGCCACTAATAAAATATCATCGATAAAAACATGTTACCCTTAAGAATCTTTTTAATTCTATCACATTCATGGGGTAGACATATCCATGATGATATTTATTTTTCTAGGGTCTACTAGAAATCCATTTTCATAGACAATGTGTCCCAATGACACTCCCGAGTTGACACAAAATGCACAATTTTCTAGATTGAGACTTATGCCATTATTTCTACATTAGGTCATACATTTCTTAAGATGATTAAGATGTTTTTCTTTCTATCCATAAACATTGAAATAATCTTTAAAAAATTGCATGAAATCATTAAGATGTTATTTGAAAATTTGTGTAAGTACTTTTTGAAAAGTGGCTAGAATGTTACACAATCCAAATGGCATAATGTTATAGGCATATGCTCCCCATTCAGAAATAAATGATGTTTTCTCTTTATCTTTTTTAGCTATTTTCATTTAATTGTAACCATTATAACCATTCATAAAATAACACATATCATGTCTAGTCATTGTGTCCAATACTAAATCCAAAAAAGGTAATGGAAATGAATCTATCTTGGTTTGTGAATTCAACGTCTGATAATCCACACAAATGCGTAATTTGCCATTTTTTTTCAATACGATTACTAGCAATGATAACCATTGGGTAGTTTCAATAGAGAAAATAAAATGTGCATCCAATAGTTTATCAATATCTTTTCTTACCCTTTGAGCATAATTAAGATTCATTTGGTAGGGTCATTGCTTAATCGAACATGTGTCGGCAATCAATTCAATTTTGTGTTTGCAAATTGATCTAAGAATTCCCTTTAGTTATTTATAACTCCATGTAAATACATTTAAAAATTTTGTTAGCATTTGTTTAACTTTTGCTTGGAACTATTTGGGTAAGGCAACATTTACAAACACTATGTGAGGTTCTTCACTAGTGCCCAAATTTAATTTACTTAATTGTTCATTAGCAATAAATGTCCATCCTATAATTTGTTTATTTTTAATTATAATATCAATAGATTCATCAAGGATCACTACTAGAAATTTTGGGTTTTGTAATTATCGTTTGTAACTAAAATTAAGTTGCATGTGACACATGCAACAACAAATTTGTGTAGTTGCCTAAGACAAGTTGCATATGACATGCAATTGCATATGACATTACGTATGCAACATGTATATATGGTGTTAATATACATGTTCATACATACATACAAATCCAATGTAGTTGCACCTAATGTGCAATTTTCTTTACAATTACATGCAATTAATCAAAATATGACACATGTTTAAAAGTTAAACAACTAGTTTGTGGACACGTGTCATTATTTAACTTTTTTGTGTTTTCAAAATTAAAAATTCATTGGATTAATCTTAATCATTAAAGTTTTTGCTATTAGGATGATGACACGTGGCACACCATGGAACGTTCATTGACCATTTGACACGCGTTCAATTTTTTAACACCAAGTATATGGTGACACATGGCAATCAAGGCCCACCTATTTTTTAAATATTAATATTAATTAATAAAATCTAAGTCATCCAATTTATGATTAATAAGATGTTGATACGTGGTGCCTAGGTAGGTAGATAATAATTAAACCCTATTAAGTAAGTAGGTTTATTTAAGTATGTAAGTAGGTTGAAAAATAGCTAGGCTTAGGTTATATAAGTAGGTTTAGAATAATCCGATTTTATTTTTAGGTTTGACCATTTCATAAAGGTCAAGTTTTTTTCATTCACTCATCCCAATGGCGCTTGGTATTTGTATAACAGCCAAGGGAGGGCTTTGTTGCTTTTGGTGTCCAAATAAAATTTGAATCCCTCCTCTTGGCGCATCTAACATACTAAGAATCATTGAAAACAGATTAGAAATGAAAAAGTTATGGCCCTCCAAAGTAAAGGGGGTCAAAAAATTTAGAAAATAAACTATTGAGGTTGGTTTTTAAACACCCAAAAAGTTCATTTTATGTTTTTTTTTGCTATTAGAGTTCCAATGTGATTTGTAGGACTTTAGATGGCGTTCTTACAACACTTTAAATTTTTTTAAATGAATAAGAAATAAGAAAGTTATGAGCTTTGAAAGTAGGAGGGTCCTAAGAAAAAAAACAAAAAACAAAACGTTTTATAACTTAGAAAACTTATTTTATTTTATTTTATTTTTGTTAGTTTTCATTACTCCTTTTCTTTTGCACTTCAAAGGTGATTATAGGATATTTAGTAATTATGATTACTTAATGAAAATATGATTTTAATATTATTATCTAGTTTAAATTAATAATTGCTTAAGACGTTTATATACTTGTAGGTTAATTAGTATAGCCTATTTACATTAATATTTTAACGTGAATAATAAAATGTAAATATATAATACCTATTGATTATATACATATAATTGATTATCACTATAATTATAATTAAAAATTAATTAATAATTATGATTATTTATATTTTAAAAGTATTATCATATTAATTGATTTTGAATAATTTTTTGTTGAATCAAATGTACATTTTCTGAAAAGATATTCCAAAATAAAATAAAATCAAACATATTTAAACCATGGTTTAGTTTAACTTAATTTAACATAATTTAGTTTAATAATAATTAATTTAACCTAACTTAATTTAACCATTGTCAATTTTAGCTTAATTTAGTTTAGTCATAAATATTTTAGCATAATTTAATTTAACCATATTTATTTATCCTAATTTATTTTAGTTTAATTTAGTTTAACCATAAATATTATAGCCTAACTTAATTTAACCATAATTGGTTTGGCTTAACTTAATTTAGCCATATTTATTTTAACATAGTCTAATTTAGTTTAGCCATAATTAATATATTTTAATTCAATTTAACCTAACTTGATTTAACCATAATTAGTTTGGCCTAACTTAATTTAGCCATAGTTAATTTAAATTAATTTAATTTAGCCATAATTAGTTTAATATAACAAATTAACCATGGTTAATTTAACTTGATTTAATTTAGCCATAATCAATTTAACCTAAGTTAATTTAGCCATGGTTAGTTTAGGCTAACCTGAGTTAGCATGGGGTTAACCTTAGTACTAGAGGTACATAATACTATTATATATAGCCTATGTAGATATATTAAGTATAATATTTAAGTATGTATAAGTTTAGGCCATTATTTTTATGACACGTGTCCATGTTATACACATTTAATTGCATGTTAGTTGCACACACAACCTTATGGCCTAAAAATTATATAATACCAAATTTGTAATTGTAAACATGACTAAGATAGTTACAAACAACAACCAATTGGATGTTAGTTGCATAGTGACTGGTTGCAAATGACAAGATTTCTAATAGTGTTTGGTTGTTGTGATATAAAAACACACAATTGTAAAAATCTATCATAATAATCTTTTACTATTTCATGTTTCCATTGCTTCATTTATCTCAAAGATATTATGGCTTGTCTTTCATTGTGCACATCACTAAATCTTGAAATAAATGCACAAGGAACATCTCCCCAAGTTGCAACAATATTTGTTATCCCATAATGAATAAACCAGCTTGCATTTTTTCTTCATAATGTTGTAGGAAAATACTATAATTTATGTGCATCAATGTCCTCACCATTCATTACACATACTTTGGTTAATCTTCCAATGTGAATTATTACATCATCTCCATCATGGAACTGGGTAACGGTATTCATAATACATTTGGTGCCACTATCACCATTGATGGGGGGCACATGTATTACAACTACTATGAAGTGGGAAAATAAATTGGTTTGTTGTGCAACAAATGTTGGTATTTCTTGTCGTAGTGATTGTTGTTTAATTAATTCAAACGATGGATTTTTTACTCTATTGATTCTTTCTGGTGCCACACTATTATCCTCATATGAGATTGATTCTTTGTCGACTTTGATATTGAATAAGTTTGTTTGTATGTTTTTATCTGGAGTGAAAAAACCTTGTATTGACTACAAGGATTGTGCTCCTATTTTGGTAGGCTATTGTTCATGTATGAAAGTTTTTGATTAGGATTAAACCTATCCTTCCTATCATGTTCATGTTTCAGCTTCTTCATGTTCTTCATGTGCGGTTGATGTTGTGGATTACAAATTAGCATCACTGGTAATGGAGTGCACTTCCTCAATTGTTGTTTATGTAACCAACATAAATGTTTCCTAAAACAACAATTGTCAAAGCTAATATTTTGTTTTGCTCCCCAAAATGCCTAACTCTCTTCATCAACTATAAGTATTAAAATGCTTAACCCAAAATTCAACATTCTTAAAATTTATCACTTTTCTTCTTAGATTTCGTTTTATATTAGGTTGCTTTCAACTTTTCTTCTTGTCCATCATGGGTTCCAATGAATATATATCCTCCATCATTCATATTTTGATGGTTTCTAGCCTTTCTGTTAGAGGTGGAATCAGTAAAATAGGTATTAACATAGTTTGTCCATATTCTTTTGAAGAATATTTTCATTTCTTTTTGTTCTTAAATGAAATTCTCTTTTATTTCTTTTAAGCATCCATAATGCATCATAGGGTATCCATTTTTCAATTAAAACATTGATATATACTTTGTTAAACTCTCTACGATCTAGTCATTTTATAACATGATGTGTTATATAAACATTTTCATTTCATACTAATATAAGTAAATAGATTAGGATGGGAAACCATCATCTCTACTTTGTTAATTTAGATGCATCTATAATCAATGATTAATATTGAGTGCACCATGTTTTTGTATTCCCATGTAATTTTTCTATGATTAACACTTGAACATTTTGTGGTAATTCTTGAATTTTTTCCATAAAACACACCCATGTTTCTTTTTTTGGTACTATTTGAGGTGTATATAGATATTCTACTATAGATCATCCAAATCTATTTTACGTAATCTTTCTTGAACCATATCTATAATAACAACTTTTAAAAAAAATTCTTCTCTTAGAGAAATTGTAGACATTGCTCACCATCGCTCATGCCAACCTTGATAAACATTATTATAATAATTTACTTCTAATTATTCTAATTTTGATTTGGCCATATCTTGCTCATAATAAGTGAAAAAACTAGAGTACATAATTATATATTTTGTTTTTTCTACAATCTCTTTAAACAAGATACCCCTTATTTCCTAAATCTATATATTCTATAAAAATGCTTAAATCCACATGGAAAAACAACTATTAAAATGTGCATATTATGTCTATAAACATTTCTTCAGCCATTTATAGTAATAAAAATGGTATTTTTTTTTCTTCGATGGATAATTCATTAGAACAATATGATTCATTTCCATAACTATATGTTACCAAATCCTTCATCCAAATACACCGTAATTGTAACAAATCAAAAAGGTATCCACCATTTAATTTGTGCATCAATATTTGGTTAATTTTATTTTTTTCATCTTTCATACTTACAATATGATTAGTCGATGTTACTTTGTCCACTTTTGTTAAAATAAGAACACAAACTATTAATGACATAAATTTTCACTATCAATGTATAGAATATAATTTTGTAATGACCATACAATTTATTTTTTATGTAATTTTTGTAAAATTAAATCTTGGATTCCCATTGATAATAATTTAAACCTATCCACAAATTCATTCCAATCGCCTTTTTGTGGACATGATCTTGGGGTATTCAAATATGCGAATAATGTCCATCCATACATGCAATGATCTCTGAGCAATTATTTTGCCTCTTTTAATGGTAATGTAAGTTTTTCCCAAGGGACAAGATTATACCTTCTTATCATGTTTCAATACCATTTTTGAATCTACGAATAAAATACTCTTTTAGACACATCTTTTGTCACAACCTTAACCTTGAGCTTGTGACCAAAGAAAATGGTTTACAAGGGTGCAAGCCAAGACTAAGTCTGGGAGTCGCATTTTCATGCCCTAGGAGTGTAAAAGAGTGTGAGGGAAAGAAACTTCACACTCCCAAGTGAACTCCCATGTTGAGAGTTGGAGTTCCGGTGGACTTCCAAATGCTCAAAGAGTGATCGCAAAGGTCAAAACGCAATGGTTCAAGGAATTTTTTATATCATTGGAAAGCTATTGAAACGTAGATGTCTAAAATGGGCTTGCATCATTCATTTGGACATTTGAAACACAAGTTATGGCCAAAAGTAAGGCCGGGAATCAAATTGGCAATTTGATTCTTGACCACTAAAAGTCGGGAATCGACTTGATTTCCTTGCGTGTAGGTGGTGTGCGACATACCATTGGAAAGATCTCAATGAAGGCTACAACTTTCCTTTAGACCTCATCTTGATCAAAGGTTTACACACCAAGTTATGGGGTTCCAAAGTTGCGGGAGTCCCGGGACAAAAAACCATTTAGATGTGGGCCTCGTCGAGAGGCACAAAGTATACTATAAGGGGGAAGGTGGTAGCTTCCCCCAAGTCCAGGCCGTGGTGAGTCTTGTGAGTCCAAGTTTGCCCATGGCTCGTCCTATCACCAAAAGTGTTCAAACTATGCACTAACCACCTTGTGTTAGTTTTGTGCAAGTCTGTGTGATTAGTTGATGCTTGTCATTCTTCTTAGTCCCATGTTAGAGCTCTAGCACGCCCCTTTACCCTTCAAAGTGCTGCGAGCCAAGGAGTGTTCCCTAACTCCTTGCTTTTCCGTTATTTTCAGTTTGGATTCACATTTGAATCCATTAAGGACCTTGGGGGTGTGTCATCTTTCTTGCATGGTATTGTTCAATTTTAGAAAATAACTTAGGAAAATCTTGGACATAGTTGGCACCTTCCAACAACATATCTCCTAATGTAATATTAGGTTGATTAACATGAAAAATTCCTAAATTAAAATGACATTTACCCCCATATTGTAATTATATCCATTTGTTTAAGATATACATAGTACAAAATCCTACATTTACGAAATACAGTTCTGCATATTCCATTATAAACTTATGTTATTCCATATTTAACAACACCAATTCTCCAACATGGTCGCCAAATGTTAATGACGTTTTTTATGTGACTTGGGTATTCATTGCTGTTAGGTTCTTGTCTACCATTTACACATAACACCATGTACCCAAGTAGTTAAGACATGTTACAAGCTACAATTACTACCAACAAGTAATGTGGAAGATGAAACATTCATACATAAGATCATCTCATGGTCATAACATTAGTGTGTGTATTATCGGGTTTGAATACATAAGTATCATTTGTCCTTGGTTGCTTGGTAATAATTATTCCTTGCCCCTTTTAATATCTTCATCCTCTTCCATGTCTTTTCAAACCTTTTAGATAATTAAGCTTACATCATTTCGGTAGGCCAATGGGTTTGATAGGTAAACATGTTGACAACTAAACCTATCAGGTCTATCGAATATAACCCTACCGACCCTTGGTAAGACATTTAACCCAAATTAGCTATAACTTAGTTTGGTAGACATATTGCCTTATTTTGGGAGGGTCCTTACACGAACTTTTTAAACTATTCCCTCTCACTATTTGGTAAGCACTATATTCCTAACAAATAACAACTTTGTTTCAAATGTGCTTCTCATGTTTAAGTCTTTACTTTCTTTATCATTTTTCACTCCCTTTTGTTATAATTATATCCTTGTACTTCCTTTCATCATGGTTTTACATATTAGAGCTAAAGGTGAACTCCTTTCATGTTGCTCCTTTTAATGATTTACAATTTTTATAAGTGCAGGTGGTGGTGTTGTGATCATCTTGCAACTCCAATCATTGTTATGAGCTTTATGATCATCATATTTCATGCAAATTACACCATTTATTATCTTGCACATGATTTTGTCATGGTCTTGCCTTGTTGTTTAAAAAATCATAATTGTGGCATTTGGGAATGCAATATTCTGATTTGTTTGCAAACGACAATTTTCGAAGATAATGCAAAATATAATAGTTATTTCATTTTTCTACAAATCATAGTTTTTCATGGTAATGGGAAGTGCAATACACCCATTTTGTTATAAACCTTAATTTTTTGTGAAAGAATGACCACAATGTCACAATACCATTTGCAAATGCATATTCCATTTCCTATTTGTTTGTTCATTCTTCATAGGTTTATAAATGGTTTATTTTACAACAAGGGAAATGAAAGCAAAATTTCAAGATTCATGTTTTGGTTTTATATGTTGGGCAATGGCAAGTGTGCAAGGCAATTCAAACTTGAACGCTCTAGGCCCATTGCCAAATGAAGGAAGCAATGTTAGTTTTTCAAATGAAAAACTTGTTCTTGTCTCCTTACATCCAAATGATCTTACATTGAAGCCCATACTTCTTATCCATAGATGCTAGTATAAACATTGAATTTTTTGCCATTGAAAAAGCTTAATTAGTAAAAAATTTATTGACTTTGCATAAACAAATAAAATTATGGGTTTAGGATTTATAACACTATGGATAAAAATTGTATGAATATGTGTGTGTGTTTTTTTGGGTGGTGTTTTACACTTGCACATTGTATTTTACATGGAATGAAATAGCTTTACATGATTTTACACTTACACATTTAAAGTTATATTCTTACATGAAATGTACATATATTTGATAAACACTTACATTTGCCCAATTAATATATCAAAAACCACATACACACACAACATTGAATTACACCTATATTCGGCATATATATTTTTAATGATCTACTTTAATAGGTATTCACATTTTTAGGGAGGGGTATTAGCCCATGTTGGAAATGGTGAAAAACAAATTTCAAAATAGAAATTTCATACAACCAATGAGAAGGCTTAATATGCACTTAAGGAGGCTTAATTGTTTCCATTTAGGTTTTGTGAGGAAAGGTGGTAGATTCTTTTTGAATTTTTTCTCTCTAATGTGTTCCCACTATGTTCCATCAAGTTTACCAAAATGTTCCCCAAGTTCCTCAAGACGTTCCCATTAACATATCAATTTTATCCCTTATTGTAAACTGGACACAATTCAACTTCCATGTATATAACTTGTAAAAGGGGGGTCCAAAGGGGTGATTCTATTGGGAACTATCTAATATTTATAAAAAAATTGGTGATGGGCCAATCAATTTGGCTCTTTCAAGGGGGGAAAAAAAAAAGTAATGTCCAATGGGCCTGTCCACACCAGTGTTTTTTTTAAGGATTTTGTGATGTAGCCAAGGTGGCAACCATCCAGAAACTAATTTAGCCAATTCTGGCTACATGCCAGATATGAAAGTAGAAAAAAACCAGGATCCTTCTATATTATTCTTGGCTACCTACTGGAACTTATTGTAGAAATCTGGCGATTTGAATTTTATTTTATTTTATTTTATTTTTGAAAATTTGGACTATTTTTCCCATGAAAAATCCTTTGTATTGGTCGAAATCAGTGAAAATTCTGCAAATTATTTTCATAAGTTGAAAGTTCAAGGCTCAACATTTTTGGCAAATATCGATAAATTTTTCTCTTTCCAAATGATTTTCACAAGTTGAGAGTTCAGTTCTCAACAAGTTTGGCAAATATTGATCAATATATCTTTTTTTGGCTAAGCTTTTTGCGAATTATTTTCACAAGTTGAAAGTTCAATTCTCAAGAATTTTGGCACATATCAATCATTTTTCTCTTTATTTTGCTAAACCTTTGTCAACTATTGTAACTAGTTGAGAGTTCAATTCTCAACAAGTTTGGCAAATATCAACAAAAGTTTCTCTTTCTTTGGCTAAACCTTTTGCAAATTATTTTTTCACAAGTTGAGACTTCAATTCTCAACAATTTTGGGAAATATCAATAAAATTTCCATTTTGTTAGCTAAACCTTTTGCGAATTACAAGTTGAGAGTTCAATTCTCAACAAGTTTGGCAAATATTAATAAAATTTTCTCTTTTTTTTTTTGGCTAAACCTTTTGCAAATTATCTTCACAAATTGAGAGTTCTATTTTCAACAAGTTTGGCAAATATCAATAAAATTTTCCCTCTATTTTTGGCTAAACCTTTTGCAAATTCTTTTGTGTTGAACATCAGTGGTAGGTAAAGGTAATGTTTGCATCCTCTTGAAAGCATCATCACCATCACCATCACCATCACCATCATGGAGCTGCTGCCACTTGTCTGCAAATGGGCAGGACAAATAGTCCGGTGTACTGGTCCAGTAGGCTGATGTGGATTGGTGCATGAGCATCAATCACTTGGCATTTCTCCACTTGGAACACAACATGGAATCTGTGTCATCACAATGCCCATGTGTCAAGTGAAGGATTGTCAGCACTTTGGATTGTTGTTGTTGATGTTGTTGTTGTTGTGACTCTTGATCAGCAGGCATCACTTTTGAGTTAGTAGGGAGAAAGGTTCACAGAACTAAGTGATGCAAGGTACTAAGAATAACGTGCACTTTGGTATGTGAGAAAGGGAGAATTGAGTCTGAAGTTTTGGTTTCATTTGATTTCAATATGTACCAATTCTTGATGAAGAATCAATCATCTGAAGCTTTGTAGTTGAGATTTGTAGAAACGGGAAGTTGATAATTTCCCTAGAATCTTACCAAAAGGGCATTTCCGCTGTAATACTAGGGAATGAATTCTTGTTTTTGAAGGTCTGATCAAAACCTTGCAAAAGGGCAATCCTGGGTGTCGCCTCCATGTTTAGGTCAAGAGCTGGGTTTGTCTCATCAAAGTTCTAAACTTGCAAAAGGAAGAATAGGACTAGAACTTTGCGCTGCATTAAAAAAAAACAGGCGAGCAATTGGGTAAGGGGAGAGTGCTTCTGAAAACTGTTAGGGGTAATTTTTGAAGAAGCTTGCAACTTTGTAGTTATGAAGACGAATTCCTTCCTGTACAGACTGATGTCAATACGACAAAGAATGGGTGTCCTGCAGAAACAGAAATTGGGTCGTCTTGTTTCCACATCGACCATGTCCTCGCAATGCTTCTTCCATACTACACCCAAGTTCTCCCCCAGCTACACAAGGATTAATGGTTGCAGTGCACCACCCAGAAAGTCTCAGGATGAAATTACAACTGGTGTACAGATTAGGGTTTTCAATTTGTTGAAGAGGATCAATGAAGAATCGATGCCACATTGCGGGGATACTGTTGCAAGAGATCATAAGGAAATTCGTCCAAAGTTTGGTAAAATTATTGGGAGTTTGGAACTTGGAGGAGTGAGGTACATGGGCATAGGGAGTTTCAAGGGAGGCGGAAGACCTGCAGAACATGAACTACGCTTGCCTCCTACTCTTAAGCCGGATGGTTCCAAAGAGAAACATGAGGTTTGAAAGCTCAAACCCATCATTTCTATCTTTTGTTTCTGCTCATCACTCGCTGACTGCACTAGCTATATCTCATTTGATTCAAGCGGCTAGATGGTTGTGTAGGATAATTGAACACTCTTGGGCGATGCAATGATGTCAAACTCTTTGGTTTAGGGTTTAGGGTTTGGAGCAGTGTGGGGCAGTTCTTGACTTTATGAACAACCTCTGGTTCTGGTTCCTTCAAAAAATTTAGAATGGTTCCAGTTCCACAAACAAATAGAACCCCAGGTCCAGTTCTGGTCTGGTTCTTGAAATCAATTGTTTGGATCAAGAGCAATGGGTGTGTAACTGTGATTTTGCTAAACAGAACAACCAAAGTCTTGGCACCAGACTGTGTAGACACTTCAATGCAATGGAAGTTCTAATTTGATGCTTGTGCTTCATCAAGCCTTTTATATGGAAGGTGATCTTGGGTTTGTAGTAAGTAAGCTCCCAAAAGTTTGATCAGTTTGATAAATTAGTAAACTACCTGAGTTCCTTATGGTTTTGGGTGTGCAGCAAGATGAAAGGGAGAAGTTTTTGGAAAGTGCGAAGCAAGATCTAGCCACTCGCATTAGTGACACAGAAAAAACACTGCAGGATTCGACTGTGGAGGAATCAAGCCAGACCCACGTAATTGGAGGTGCCACAACTGAGCTCCAGTTTGGTGTGCAGGATGGAGGCCCATTGGGTGTGGCTGTCGACAATGCTTATGAAGAACTCCTTAAAAAATCTGAGGTGTCAGGTATTGATGACTGTCCCATCCATTGTCAATTGGAAGTTTCAGAGTTTTGGTGCATCTGTTGTGTCTTGCAGTGTGCAGTTGTTGTGCTACACTTTTTTGTTGCTTGTAAATTCATCCAATTTCATGGTTCTATGTGACCATGGCTCATAGCATTCATGACTGCACAGAACTCACACCCAGATCATCTTCATGCAAAATGCACAATAATGTTTACTAAATATTTTGATCTATGCATTGCTCAAGAGTAAACTTATTTAGTGAAGTATGTTTGCAGATCATAGAAGGCAGACAGCTGGTGATAAAGGGCAATCTCTTGAGGAGACAAGCACCATCACTGACCATGATGCTGACAATCCACATGTGGAGATTGCTACTGAGGTTTGGAGTGCAATGGATGGTGACACAAGCCACTTTCTTGATGACTCAGACAAAGTGGAGGTTCAAGGACAAGAGAATGAGTCAATCATGGGAATCAGTTCTCGGGGACCTGGTGAAAGCCTTGAAGATGAATCTACAGGTCCTGGAGAAACAGTTCATGAAACTTTGGATGCAACAAGAGCAGAAAATAGATCTGGGTCTAAAGCACGGACACCAAAACCAGGTGTAAGGGTTGGAAATGTTCCAGCAACAGGGGCAAGTGCGAATGAAACTGACCGTGGTGACATTCCAACACTGAGCTCCAAGCAACAAAGCACAGGAGGCGAAACGCTGGATCGTGCCCAGCAGCAATATGAGAAATCTATTTCAGAGTTTGGACTTGGTGGTGACCAAAACCTGAAAGCAGATCCATGAAATGAGTAGCATGGAGGATTCTACAAATCATGGAGGCAGCAGCCAGCCCACATCCTTGAAGAATGACTTTGGGGTTTGCACCACCCTTGGACGGGTATTGCCTTTTGAACATACCAGCTCCAGTATTGGATCTATTTTTCAAAATTCATACCACCTTGGTATTGGTATTGGACCTTTTGTAGGTCCGGGTGTTAGGGTTCAAGGCTGATTGTTGGCTGGTATGAGTCCACTACATACTTGATATTGAGATTGGTACAACCCTTGTATGAAGTCGGTATTACCTCTGGTCTCCCCCACCAGGCAAGTACTGGTATGAGGCTGGTATTACCTCATGTCCCTACAAGGTATTACACTGGTATTACCTTGTCCTGACTAAGCAGGCGCCACTACAACAAGGTTGGTATTGCCTTAGGTCATACCAGTTTGTTTGCTTCTTTAGTACTAAGACCAGAGTCTATATACCGAGGTTCCAGCCTGATGATACCCACCCAACACTGGTTTCAACTTTCAACTATACTAGCATGTGTTTACACTGCTGACTTAGCCGCATCATGCAATGAAATAACCCCATAATCATCTTCCATTGAATTTAGCTTCATGAACTTCATTGATTTCAAATATTATATGAAACATGACACAACAATGTGTACACATCGATGAGTTGCGTTTATGTAAAGAGGTAAGTCATTAACATGCATTAAATGTGGTTAGCCCAAGGCTGAATCCAATAGTATGCCAATAGCCATGTTTTACTATACGACTCCAAAGGTAATAACTAAACCTAGACCCTAAACCCTAAACCTAAAAAAAGGAAAAACTGACTAGAATTCCATGTTATACACAACTTGTACCGCTCAAGACCCCTTGAATAATAATAGCTTTCAATATCCTATATAGAAAACATAAGGGTTTTTTGAAACATGATATCACTTTAAAATGGGATTGGTATCATAGATGGTTGAATAAATATTATGTTTTCCAACATTGCTTGAATCATGTTGGCTTGTTTTTATGGAATTCAAAATTTCATTGGGACAAGTGCATTTCGTACACATTTGGCTCAAATGTTAAACTTGGAATGTGAGGCATAATCACCTTAGCCATGTATGCAAGGCATGCAGAGATAGCATATGTATTCCAAAAGAAAGACATGAATGTTTGTGTGGCCTTCCCTTTCATCAAACTTTTATTTACTAGCAAGATTTTGCCACAAATAAATTTTCAAAAAAAAAAAATTTTGATAAAGAAATTTTGGAGAAAATGATAGTGTAACATTGTTAGATTTCTACATTTTGTTTTCAATGTGTAGCCATGAATATAAGGTTGATTAAATGTTTAATATATATTTAATTAATCTGGATTAAACTATTAATTTTGGACTTTTCAAATTTGGTGGTTAAAATCAAGTTTTTTAATCAAAATATTAGAAATAATTTTTGTTGGATCATTTAGTGAGGCAAAAATCTATTAATATCTATTTTTATGTCATACAATGGTCTCGAAATTAAAGTTTATCTCCAAATTTTCAATCTTTCAATGTTTATTTTTTAATTTTGAACTTTTCAAAAGTTTGAAATTAACTAAATACATGATAAATTTTATATTTGATATTTGGTTTATAGTTAGATTTAGCTAAATATTTTTAAGGATGATCATGATTTTTCTTACATCTTCCTATAGATGATTCTCACTTAGGCTGCATTTAAAAAATTCCTGAAAAAAACACTACCCTTCATCACTAAACCCCATCATCTATCCAAAAGGAGGACTTTAACCCAAGAAATAACCATGGTTTTTTTTGCGTGGGTTCATTCCTTGTTTGGGGTGTTTACCCCAACTTGGGGGACTTTATGGATGACCACAAAATAGGCATGAGACAAAATAAAATAAAATGAGGTATAAACACCCAACCAAACAAGGCAAAATCTTAAGGATAACTTTAATATGTAAAGAAAATCATTAACTACCCAATCAAAATTGGTTGGAACATTCAAGCAAATATATCATCTAGTGTATGTCGAAACACTCATATTATGCATGGATATGTTACAATCCCCAATAAATGTGGAATTAATATTATTCAAAACTTTTACAAAGGAATATGTGTATCTGTTAATTTTACATCACATGAATACAAAACATATATGTGCATTTGACTATTTTGGCTTTAACCCATAAATATAAAATCTAACAAACTACACAAGTAAGTGACCCCTCATTGAGTCCATCCCACACTTGTGATGAGAGATTTGTGTCTCTCAAGTTTTTGTTGTATGCATTTTTTGAAACTTTACAAAATGAAAAGAACAAACAAGCAACAAGGATGTCTCAAGTTTTGTTATTTTCCTATGCTACATAATATTGTGTTCCCATTGTGTTATTTTAGAAGATGGAATGTGCTTCCTCAATCTTTAGTTGGTAATTATGCCAACTATATGAGTAGCCATGTTTATTGTAGTTTAAGAGCTAATGGAGTTGTGAGTTTGTTTGGTGTTTTCATTGTTATTCTAGCAACTAACATTGTTGTGGCACTTTTCGGTTCAAGAGGGGTTGGTAATGTTTCCACTATTGTAATATGGGCAACTAGCATGATTATTTCATCTAAAACAAATTGTCCAATTTATGCTTGGATTGTTTCAATCCAAGTCAATGTAACTTCACTACATCTTATGCACACTTATGATTGATACAACTAACTAGATTTGTAGTTTCCCACATGCATACACTTGGATCATGATAAAGATAATCAAAAATTTGTTGCCTAACTTTCATTGATCCTTGTCAACATATAAGAAAGCTGTCACACTTAATTACTTGGCATGTTTTTGCATGAAACCAAAAAAACATTGAAAATATCATTCTTAATGTGGCAAAAAGGCTCCTACACAAGGACTTGTATTGCAAATCCAAACAATTTGGCAAAGGTCATTGTGGAAAGACTATTCATAAGATCAATTTTCAATAGTGCCATGAAAAATTGAACCCCCATAAGTGGCATTTAATTTTTGATCAATAAGTTGGATTGTGCATCAACATGATCATTTGTGTAAAAATCCAAATGAAGTCACACTTCTAATCTCAACCAAAAGATTGCTAATGTTTTTAACCCAAAAATAAGCAAAGAAAGTTCTTAAATAGATTGTTGATTTTGTTGACTTTATGTGGGAACACCTATACGGCCATTGGGAATGCAAAGGAACGTTGGAAGGCGTTAGGCACAATATACAAGGTGCTTCAATGCACTAAAAATACTTGTGTTTGCATGTTTGTGTGCAAATGTCATTGCATGTGCAACTTCAACCATTGATCTTTCCTTCATCCCAAGTCCAAATGCCCTTTTTATTCCACCACATTCATATGAAGCATTCTACCTACCTAAATTTTGTTAGCTTCAAGGAAGAACCCAAATGATGTCAAATTTTCAATAATGTGAAAATTATATTTGTGCCTATACTATAACAAAATGTCGTTATTCACACATAATAGGCTATGATTCATTACAAATGAGGTAACCTTTGTGGTTTCATTCAATATAATGTATAATATGTGTTTGTATATTGTGGCATGTAAATTACATTAAAACCACAATTTGACATTAGTTTGACATTTGGTAAAACATCTTTAACATTTATTTGACATTTGACAATGGGAAATTCACATTTCTTAAATTTCATTGTATCAAAAGTTGTAGCTTAAAGTCCCCTCCAATTCCATCAAGTTGGATTTTCTTCAATGACTTTAATGACATTCCTAGTTTTGTCAAGCAGTATTGGGGAAAAAGAACTTGTCAATTCCAAGTTTTGCAACCTATTTTGTAACATGATGCAAACTCAAGGTGTCTTCCCGAACTCCCACAAAAAAGATGTGAAATTCCATGATGGGACTAAGATGAGTTCATGGAATTTAACTCAAGATGAAATCAATCTACATAAACCAAAAGGAGGGTGATCAATGTAAATTGGAACCAAAATGGACAAAGATGTAACAGACACATTCACATGTCTCACCATAGCCTAGTTATCACTCTCCTCCTTATAGTATACTTTATAAATGGTGACATGATAAGTGTTTAAAGACATCCAAAAATCCAAAACTCCAAAATCCAATTGTTAAGGAAATGTGTAAAATGAAACTCATAATACTAATTTATACTGGTTGAGGAAGATTATATTTAAAAAGAAAAACCATATGACCATTTTTGAGTTTATGGGAAACTTTCAAACATAGATTTCATCCTACAACACAATTTTTATGATATTGTATATGGACTCATAAATTTCAAAATATTATATGAAAAATTTAATGTATTTTACCACAAGTTATATGGTTAAAATGGAAATCAAAATTCCTATTGAAGATGTTGTTGCAAATGGGAGTATATTATTAGGTACATTTTAGAAGGTAAAAAATGCTTAAATCCATAATATCCTAAATTCAATGTGAAAAAATCAAAATTTGTTGAATTGTCTTAATCAATTTTTTTCTATTTAATATATAATGTAAGGAGGGCAAACTTGGAAATGGAAAAAATGTTAAATTTAATACATTCTTTTGAACAAATTTGATAATCAAACCAATTCACTAGACTTAAGATACAAGGGAAATGGACTTTCAAAAGGGACTACATGACATGCCACTTTAATTAATCCACCCTAGCATGTTTTTACCCTAAAGAAAAATTAATGTTATTGGTTGCCAATATTGAGTTAGTCCTTTGTCATGTTTATTTCATTAGAACAATTCACTAATGTCATGAACTTTCTTGAGAACATTTCCATCTCAATACCCCAAATACCCCTTTTATGGTTATTTGGTGGTGTTGGGGTTTAAGAAAATGTAGGTGTAGGTACCCATAGTAGCACTTGCATCAACAAAAAAAAAAGCCCTACTATTTAGAGCTCCTTGAATGAGCAACCAAAATAAAATAACATCTCAATAGTAGGTTCAATATTTATTTTTATTTTTCAATTTTTATTCTCTATTACTACATGTTTTGCTTATGCATGTGCATGTTTGCATTTGGTTGATATTCATATGTCATAAATTGGTTTGCTCAAATGAAGAAGAAAATGTATTCCAAGTATCAAAGTTTTTTCTCTCCTTGTTCTTATTGTTATGAGTTTCTTGTGCTTGAAAGCTTTGTTTTCAAAGGAGTCATAATAATAACAAGTGCTTGTAATGGATTACCTTCTCTAGGACCTTTGTTCCCATTCTTCTTGCTCTTGTGTTTTTCAATGCCGTAATGTCTAGTTATGCACGTAACAAAGGAAAGGAGATGGAAGTACTTAAAGAATATTGGAGAATATGGTTTCCATTTAGGAACAAGTATGTTTTTTCTTCTTGAAGTTTTGCTTTCAAGTTGTTGTATCCCTCCTCCCCTTTTTATTTCCCTTTCTTGGTCTTGTTTTTGTGTGTTCAATATTGGAAGCTATGGTTTAAATCTAATTTTGCAATTAAAAAAATTTAGTTCGATATGAAGAAAACAAAGAAATAGTTGGTTGTAGTTCTAGGGCTGATGCAATAATAAAATGGAAGTGAGTATGTGCGCTATGGCAGATATGGATGTGGAAAAACAACAAAAAATGACCATTGAAACCATCAATGTTGGCAAGATTCGTTAGGTGTAAAACTTTGGTTTGCTTTTGCATTTTCTCACAACATTTATAATAATTTATTTCATGATGATCAATGAAGAAATTTAGAGATCTTAAAATTGTATAATTTTTTCTAGATTTTCAAATTTAGATGATGAAATTTTTCATTTTAAAAAAAACTATAACCCAAGAAGCTTGACTAAAAGCCAAGATGCATAAAGGTGATTCTCAAGAGAAAAATGCCATAGATTGGGAGGAGTTGGACAAGGTGAGGGAGAAAAGTATAAATGCCAGTGTTCAAGGATTTCATTTGAAGATCATACATTCTATTTTCAATGAAGTTCAATATTGCATTAATTGTTGCACAATGTCCTCTTTCATGTTGTAATAACATAAGTCTTGTGAGGTGAAACAAGAATTTGAAAGAACTTCCCACATTTACATTACTCTATCATTATAAGGCTTATTTATCACGAAATGGGGCTTTGGACACATCAAAGCCCATGTTTGAGGAAATGATTTTGAAAAAGTGATATGGTAGAGTTAGCTAGGGAAAGTGATTGCATGAAACATATACAAATGATGTGTTTTATCATGAAATAAATTGATTATTTTCATGAATTTGACCTTTTGACTTGCAAAATGCATGAATAAATTTTGAAATTGGTTAAGACTTGTAATGAAACCAAAAGTTGACCAACTCATCAAATTCATGAAATATTAAAGTTATTCATAAAATAATCATCATTTTGGGCCTCATTCTACACATTCATCCTTCCTTTTTGAACTATTCATAAAACCCACCAAAGTGAAGATCATTCCTCAAAGCTCATGATGAACACCCCCAAGTGGTCATCACCATAGTTTCTATTCTAACCACACTATAGTCTATCTAGGTTACTTTAACATAGATTAGGGGGCTACCTAGGTTAAGACAAACCTAGGGATTACCTATGGAACTATTAAGGGGACTACATATGTCAAGGGTTAGTAAAGGCCTACCTAGGGGCTATTTAAGATAAGGGTTGTCAAAAGCCTATATAGGGGGTTACATAGGGATTACTTAAAGTGTTGCATAGGGGATATATAATGAATACTTAAGGGGCTACATAAGGTCTATGTAGGGGGCTATTAGTTTATAACCCTAGGTGACCTTTAGGTAGGCCTCTAGGAAGTTCCTAGGTAATCCCTTGGGTAACCCTTTATATCATCCTTAAGTAGCTCCTATGTAAGCACTATGTGATCACCTCTTGCATTATGAATCAGCCTCAAGTAGCCTTAAATAATCTTTTAAATAACCCCTAGGTATCTTTTAACCTAAAAAATCCCTAACTAATGTCATAAGTAGGCTTTATGTAATCCTTAAATAACCCTTAGGTATTCCATAACCTAGGTAGGCCTCTAAGTGTCTCCCTAAGTAGTCAAACTAAATAGTCCTCGAGGTAAGTTTTATGTAGCCCCTTGTGTAGGCTTTTGGCCCTTATCTTAAATAACCCCCTATGTAGTTTGTTCTTACACTATGAGTCAACCCTAAAAATTCCCCTAAGTAACCCTTAAATACATTTGAGCTTAAGGAATCCCTAGTTAACCTTTTAGGTAGGCTTCGTGTAATCCTTTACCTAACCTTTAGGTATCCCATAACCTAGGTAAGCCCACATGTAGACATAGGTAAAACATATGAGATTTTAAAAAAAAAATCAAGTCATTTTTCCCATGTTATTTTCCTTTAGCGTATTCCCATCTTGCATTTTGATTGTCATCCTTTAGTTCTAGTGAAACCCAAGATTCTATTTCAAGGTTTTATTGACTTTGCAGATAACTTTATTCTAATTGACATGTATGGAAGTTTTGAAAAATTTTAATCAACACAAAGAAATAATTAACTTTAAAAATTACTTTGTTAATTTTCTAATTTGGACAAGATCTAGTATATTATAAAGATTGATTTGGGAAATATGAAATGTTGCCAATATACACATCTAAATATCTAACTTGCACAATTTAAACAAACCAAGGACAAACAACTAATGATTAGTAAGGACAATTTGATGATCCGCCATTCAAATATTGCTGATTTTGAAAATTACATATTATTTGATTTATGTAATTTAAAACAAGGACCAAATTTGATGTGCAACATTAGAAAATAAGTAAATTTAAATGTTATTAATAAATTCTAACTATAAACATCGAAACAAGTTTAGAATTACAAATTTGTGTTGTGAATAAATTGACTTCATGTTCAAGTGTGGATTATGTTTAGATAAAAATTATGCGCAATTTGAAAATTTCCATAAGTTGAGTTCAAAATTTGTTGATAATCAATTAATGGATAAATCTACTGCAACCAATTGTTAAAAATGTAATCAAAATTCTTAATATTGTTCTATTAACGAGAGATGTTGTGTTCACTATAGTAACATTATGACAATGTCCGTTGTAATATGATTTGCTTGAATTTCCCCATTTGGCACTAGGTTACAACATTACAAGTTATGACTTTTTTATGGATAACTTTAATGTGTGGGCAAATAGAGACTTATATATATTTTGTTTTTTAATTCATCCAAAACAATGAATCCTACTCATTTTTTAAACAAAAAAATGTAATGTGAACATGGTTTTTTCTTTCAATAATGTGGTGTTGACAAACTTTTCCCAAATTTTTAACGAATTTTTGTTTGATTCACATTAAAAACTAAAGTTTTGAAAATAAATTTCCAATTTTTTTGTTGTCAGAATGCAAAATTTTGCCAAAGAAAAAATCTTGGATGTGAATGAATGTTATCTATAGTGACGACATCATCAAATGGTATTGTGTAATGTAACAAAACATAATTACTAATAACAATGTACTAGAAATTCTTAATACACACACAAAACAGGTTCCAACTTCAAACCATGCTAAACAAACTTTTGAAAAATACAAATATCTAATCTAGTAGCATTTTAAACCCAAGCAAGGTTTCTATATAATCAACAAGATGGGGAATGTCATTTTAAACAACAAATTAAAGGGTAGACAATGATACCCAATGTGATTGATAAAATTATTTACCGTGAAGAATAAGGAAGCTTACTTTATTTTGTACATTCAAAGATTCTCCACATTATTTGCAATCACAAAACCATTCTAGTTTAAAGTTTTTTCATACTTCGATTTCCCCATTTAATTAATTTCTTTTCTTTTGGATGTATTTAATTCTTAGTATAAATCTTCATATGTTTTCATCATGTATACACATAAGAATTCTCAAATGAATCATAAAATCTAAGCCACCTTGTGTTCCTCCCACCCACTTTACAATTTAGAAGTTACAATTGTTGCACAACAAGTGACCAAATGAAAGGACTATACTTCATTAAGAGGGAAAACACTAAATAATAACAATGAGTTAAATGTGGGATTAGGTTTGACACAATTATAGTACAATACAATACAATGCCCAACATGAAAAAAATTCAGATTTAAAAAAATTATACCTACACAATGATTAATGCTTGAATTTTTTTTTAAAACATTATTTTCAAAGGAAAAAAACCAATGCAATGGTTAGAATCCCCTTTGTGACCCAAAGGTTTCATGTTTGAACATTTTTTCGAATTATCTTTTTCATTTACGAATGAAATGGATGGAAATACATTGCCCTTGAGCAATTTTTTAAAGTTAATTGCCCAAGAACAATTATTTTGAAAAGAACCATGTTTCCCATGAACCATGTTCTTGGTGGAACAAATGCTTAAGTTGCTTTGGGGAATAATCATGTCCTTAAGGGAAAAAAAGGTTTAAGTAGCTCCCTAGGGAACAACCATGTTCTTGAAGGAGCAAGGGCTTAAGTTGCTCCTTAGGGCTATGCTTCTTCTCCACGGTGACATGATTATTCTTTGGGGCAACTTAAACCCTTTATTCCCCAAAACAACATGGTTGTTCCTTAGGGCTAACCATGTGCCTAGGGGAACACGGGATTAACTTCCCCAAAGAACAATAAAAGTTCCCCCAAAAAAAAATTCTTGAGTAAAAGTTCCTTGGGAAAAGGGCAACTTCCTTAGGGAAAGGCCCAAGTTCCTTAAGGAAACATTTGTTCCAAATATTTTTGCAATGACAATCATTTCATGTTCATTTTTATATAAGCTTGCAACCTATCATTGAAAAGGTCTCAAAGAGATATACAACTTTGTAGTTGGAAGCATTTCAATCAAAATTCATATGAAAAAATGTATGATTATAAAAAGTTTCGAACGCATTTGTTCCATGGGGAACATGTTTGTTCTCTCAGGCAATTTAAGCCCTTGTTCCCCTAGGGAGAAAGTTGTTTAAATTGCGCTGAGGAGCAACCATGTTCCTTGGGGAGTAAATGTGTCTAACATTTTATGTTATCATAACTTTTTCATATGAATTCTGATTGAAGTGTTTCCAATTACAAAGTTGTAACTCTTTTTGAGGCTTTCTTAATGAGAGGTCGTAAGTTTATATAAAAAAGAACATGAGACGGTTATGGTTGCAAAACGATTCAAAACATATGTTTCCTTGGGGAATTTGAGCCCTTCCTTAAGGAAAGTTCATTGCTCCTTAAAGGAGTTGCCTTATTCCTTGGGAATTCTTTTTTATTCCTTTTAAAAGTTAATTTTGGAAATACTTCATTTGTTCCTTAGGGAATTTTTTTGCTCTCTTGGAATTTCATTTTGCTCCATGGGAACTTACATTATTCCTTAGGGCAACTTGCTTGAGACTAACACTTAATCTTTTTTTTTTGGGGAATTCTTTCCTAAAGGGCAACTAATTTTTAAAAATTATTTAAATTTTTTATGCATTTTTCATCCATTTCGTTTGTTAACAAAAAAAATTTGAAAAAAGGATTGAACTCAAGACCTTTGGGTTGAAAGGATGATTCCAACCATTGCATCACATGTGTTTTTTTGAAACTATTGTGTAAGAAAAAAAATTATAGTATTAATCATTGTGTGGGCATATGAAAAAAAACCCATTTTTTTTTTCTTGTTGGGCATTATACTACAAATGTGTTGAACTTGGTGTCGCATTTAACTTGTTGCTACTATTTAATGTTTGCCCATTAGGACTGACTTTTTCATTTGTCCTATTTATGACATAGGCATATATATATATATATATATAGCTCTCTCAATTCAAAAACTTGTGTATACATGACAATAATCTCATTCATGATTCATGGTCTTTTTGGTTGTAGGTTTAAGTTAGTGACATAAACAATAGTAGGCATTTAACAAAGGTTGCCAAGTTTTTAAGATATTATTATGTGAGATCATCTCACATATGAGTACAATAGTCCTCTTTCTGTTGATTGTTGATTAGATTTCTGGCAGAGTAGTAGTAATGCCCTGCAATTTTGACCTTGCCTTGATAGACAGGCAAGGATATTGTGTTTAGATTCATTATAGAGAGTATAGTAGCTTTAAGGGATTTTGGCCCATACTAGGTAATAAATAATAGGTCTATTTTTTTTAATATGAGGCATTTTGAAAGATGATATATTTTGGCTTTGTGTTGAAACTTGAGATTAGTTATTATAGAGTTATAATAATATCTTGAAAGGTTTTGGTTTCTTTTAGAGGATTCTTTTTGGAAGATTATATTTTTGCATGGTGAAAGATTTGATTGAGTTTCCATAATTTATTTATTTTTGCCTTTAAGATACATACATACATACCTTTTGTAATGTAAATATGGCAAGGCCACAATGTGACTGACACACACCCCTTGTTTCTAAACAATGAATTTAGGGTTTTGGATCCTCCTGCTCCTCCTCCTGACTCCTCCTCTCTCCTGACTTTTTTTCTTTCTCTGACATTTGAACTCATGACTTTTGTTTGTGCCTGGATTCCAACTAAAACCTCATCTTTCCATCTTCAGTCAAGTCAGTCAGTGAGTCAGTGAGGAGGAACTCAGGGGTCATGATGTAGGAGTTAATTAATTAAGTACCTTCTCTTTTGCCTTTGCCTAGTATGATGTAGTAGTGTGTGAACAAAGTACTTTCTGTTGGGTGTTGTTGTCAGCTTATTATTAGGTATTAGCCTGCTGCAGCAGCATTTTTGTTGTGGACTTGTTGTCTGTCACTCCTAGAATTCAGTTCTTCTTCTTCTTCTTCCTATAACATTTGTGACCCCAAAACCTTATCACCATAATAGTTCAAATAGCAAGTTCAACAAAAATTTAAAAAATTAAAAATAATAATATTTTTAGATTTTCTGAGAACTCGCCCAAAAAAATAATTTTTATTTTTATAATTATTTTTTGTGTGGAGGAAAATGAAGATCATTTGAGGTAGGGGAATGAATATATATATATTATATTTTTTTTAAAAATTTTTTTTAAATTATTTTTTTTCGAAAATGAAAATTTCAAAATTAAAGAATATCATTCGGGCAGAGACCCTGGTGAACCCTGGCTATTTCAACTAAGGTAGGTATTTACTATATTACTACTAGAATGGGGTTCGGGCATCGAGCTGAAAAAAAATTCAAGAATTTGAGAATGAATAAATAAATAAATAAATAAATAAATTAGGCTGTCATTGCAAGTTTGATCTCTTTTGTTTGTTTTTTTTTTGGTTTTTTTTTGTTGTTGTTTTTTTTCTGGCCACCCACCCACTTCTTTTAGTGATTATTAAAAGCCAAATCACAGCTGACAGGTTATGGTAGTTACTAGTTAGCAGAGATCTTGTCAGACCCGAGTGCTGCAAGGGGGTTTAGGGTTTACATACTCGCAAAGTGATAATATGACCTCATTAGGACCGTATGCCCTCTCAAGTGTTATCTTCCTTTGGGGATCATAAGCAGCGTACGGAGATTCACTTCGGACACTCGACTAAAGATCTAAGAAAATAATGTTGAAAATTTCCCGATTGAACAAATGGGTTTTTAAATCGAGCCCCTTGGCTTTTAGACGAGTTTATATCAAGACCATGATTCGGAGAAGAAATAAAACGGCTTCAATTCTTCAGGTGGGTAGTAGGTATATAAATTTGGCTTCAACTTCACCCAAGGGCTCACCCCTAGACCGTTGTTGAGACCATTTTCGATCGTGTTTTAGGAAAATCGGCTTTTGAACAATGTTTTACACAACCGTTTGAGGCATTATTTGGAGTATCCGTTGTTCCCCTCCTCCTTTTGATTTCAACGGTTTCTTTCTTGCTTGCAAATTGGGCCCATGGGGTGGTTGTTCTTTTGGGGAGAACAACCCCATATTCCAAGTGCTTCTATCGTCATCCGTAACCAGTTACGCTCGACTATATATTCATGTGTGACTGACTAGATTACTGGCCGGCCGGCCAGCTTGAGTTATTACTATTTACTTACTTCCTGTGGATATTTTGGCAGAGGTTGGTTCACATGGTATAACCATCATGGCGTTTCAAACATGCTTGAAATTCTGCTTTGTTACGTCTCTGGAGTTATGAAGGAGCCGTAAGCATGTGACGAGTTATGAGATGGGAAAATTTTGGGATTACCCCCCCTTTCCCCCCCCCCCCCCAATGAAGAAATGGATTTTGGAGAAAAATGTGGAATTTTTTTTTCAGTGTAAAATGTCAAACTTTTTTTTTTTTTGGGGGGGTCACTTTGGAGAAATAAAATAAATTTGGAGAGAAAACACAATTTGTTTGGATTTTATTTAGCAAGGGACTAATTATCATCCCGGGAAGGTCTAAAGGCATGGAAAGATGAACACAACAACCACATCATTTGGGGCGGGGGAGGGGGGTGGGGCTGGGGAATTTGGGCGTTGGGTAACCTAACATCAATGTATATATATCATATGCCGATTCAAAAAAAATGACCAAAAACACACGGTTTTTTTAATTTTAAAAATGTGTCATTGAGATCGTGTTGATATTGTGTATCGTGATCGGTACAAAGGCCCGTAGGTAGGTCGTGAGCATTCCTAAATAAGGTGGCCTAAGTGGATGGTGTACATCCCTGAAATGAGGGGATCAGTAAGGCTCATACGAGGTGGGCATTCCTCAAATAAGGTGGCCTAAGTGGGTGGGGGACATCCCTGAAATAAGGGGGTCTAGTACTATGCATGGTTTGGGGGGTACATTCCCCAAATGCAAGGCCAAACTCAGCTACAGCTACCGTCTCCTCGTCCTAGTAGGTCCATTATTTCAGCAATGTCCTTCCTTACTCTGAACTTTTTGGCCCCTAGTTTGACCCTCTGAATCCCCGTTTACACATCCCAAGCTTGTGTAAATGTACCTTGAGGAGATAGGTTTTGGTACCATGTTACAAAACTGGGTATCAGTTCAGAAGATTTGCAGGATCTTGTCTGACAAAGGCTCAGTTTAATGAATATATGAGCCAACAGTTCGAGGCTGTTTTCATCCTGTCTTCTCATTTGGTCCCCTGATTCGTCCTCTATGCTAGTTCCATCCTGACGTTTCGTTTCGCCCCCTATTCCGCGAAACAAGGTCCCAATAGCCCCAGTTTTCGGGGTACTTTACGGATCACCCTAATATTTAAAACCACATTTTTTAAATAAAAAAAACCCGGGATTTTGCTAATTTATGAGTTACAGACGTATTATTGAACTGGAATGTGTGTGGAATCATACATTCCAGTTCGGCCACAGAATCCGTCAGGAATTGTCCGATTCCGAACTGTAATCTGTCATCCTCTTCATTTGCTGTCGCTAGCACTATGCGTTTCTAGAGCGCTGTGTTGGGAGTTGTGCATGCGCGGGGATTCCGGCTTGTCGCAGGCTCTGGATTTCTCGTGCTTGCACTGGAATGGCCAAGGGCGACGGTGGCGGAGGTGGAGCTAGATTGCTGCTGCTGTTTGGAGAACAAGGCTACGAGAGGCGGAGGAGGAACTGGACCCTGTAGACCCTTTTGGTGTTGTTGCCTCCATTGTTCTGGAGTCCTTTGTTGGAGCGAAGTTGCGTTTTGTTTGGCGTCTTTGAGGCGCTGATCACACATGATACATACGCACGGTTTCTCATCCGATAATGTGGTACGAGAGAAACCTCAACTGCAAAGCCGAGGTGACACCACAAAGATGAAGGTAGTTTGCTCTGCCAATATGTTGCGATTCTTCTGGTCGCTGTGCTTTTCTCTCCTCTTCAGTAATATGATGCAGCTCAAATGCAAACCCGAGCTGGCCGGGTACTTCCTGTGTTTGTATGCTCTGAATGTTGCAGTGTCTGGAACGAAGAACAATGCTTTGGTTATGTAGTCGTGAAGGTTTTGAAAGTTTGAACTCTGTTTTCTCCCCGTTTTCTCGTTTTTGCAACGCAGTTCACTCAGGGAGACTAAGAGTGTAACGAGGAAAAGAGCGGTGGGGGCGGGGGGCGGGAACCTAGCTATTGCTTTTGCAGTTGAAGAGTCGGCCGCTGTTTGAGATATTGCTTAATCTTCTTTCTCTTGCTCCAACAATCGCACATGTCTATTCGGTAGAGCACTAGAGTTGCGAAGCATGCGGATCACGGGCAGTGATACTCGGTGCAGCAGTGGAAGAAGGTCATACATTGTTGCTTCGGAATGGACGAGGTTTTTATACGGATGTCGTCGAAGCATTAGGAGGATGGGCCGTGGCTTAGCGGCCATGCAGGTGTTGTTGTCCTTGCAGCTACTTTTGGCAGTCACCAAAGCGCCGGCGATGGTGAAAGCTATAACGGATGCAGGTGACATTGCGGCACTTGTTCAGGTTAGAGTCTTCAGTTCTTTTTCCGTGGCAATAATTCCGATCTGTTATATTGTTATGTCGATTGAGCAAAATTCTTTGGGAACTGTACTGCAGAAAGCTCTGTCTCTGGGAAGCTGCAGCATTAAGCCTTGTTGTAAGTAAAGCGTCGGAGTCCCACAGCGCGTTGAATTCAGAGATTGACGAGTCCCTCTCATAAGAACTGGTGTTATGCTTTTGTTCCAAGGCTGAGTTCCTGCAGCAAAATTGCCATATCTCGTGTTGCTCTTTATTAGAAGCTGCGGAAAGATGTATATGGTTTCCATGTCAGTAGTTGGTACTAAGAGCCTTATACTATTCTCTCTCCCATCTCCATGCTTGAAGACATGTTTGCTGTACAGACTGGTAAGCTTTATTGAGAGATATGATTGATTGATGCTTCCAAAAAGATGCTCTCGGCTTTGTAGCCCAAGCAACCCAAACATGAAGCTCCTGACGAAAGAGGGTGGATGCTGTCAAAATGCAGGTGAAATTGGCCATAAACACAGCATCCATTTTGCCTTCCTCATGTGTGGGCTCATGGAGCTTTTCTGTAGATCCATGTGATGCATTAGGATCCCCACAGTTCACTTGTGGTATTGAGTGTTCACCCGCAATTGGAGGAGTGTCACGCGTGATTGGTCTTAACCTAGAGCCTGCTGGTTACCATGGAACACTATCACCATATGTTGGCAACCTCTCTGCGCTGCAGACAATCATCGTTTCAGGGAATAATTTTGAGGGCTCTATTCCAGCAACGCTTGGCCAGCTGACTGATCTTCTCCAGCTAGATTTGTCATCCAATTCCTTCACAGGATTTCTGCCTGAATCTTTGGGCCTTCTCTCAAACCTAGAATATCTCTCTGTTGCCAACAACCTCTTGGAAGGCAACATTCCATTATCCTTCAACAACCTGATTGAAGTGACACGAATGTCTCTGGACCGGAATCAACTCAGTGGCCCTATCCCTATCCTGAGTGGAATGAGGAGCTTGACCTACATTGATGCGAGCTGCAATAATCTGACTGGACATTTGCCTTGGGGTTACCCTCCAAGGCTCAATTACCTTGCTTTAGGGCAGAACCAGCTTGCAGGACGTCTTCCCCAACTTCTTGGAGACCTGACTTCCCTGGCAGTTTTGGATCTGCGGAGCAATCAGTTGTGGGGCAGCATAGAGGACTTCATTTTTGACCTTCCTAGCCTTCAACAGCTCAATTTGTCACATAACAATTTCAGTCAACTCAGCTTCACAAACCGTACAGGTGCTAACAGCCAGGTTGTGTCAATTGACTTGAGCTCCAATATGCTACAGGGTCCATTACCTGACTTTCTGGGGTTCATGAAGATGCTCAATGTTCTTTCACTACAGTCAAACATGTTCACGGGTCCAATTCCTTATAATTATGCACTGAAGGCAGCAAATGCACTTCCTGCATCCAATCAGCTCCAGCAGCTCTACCTTGACAGCAATTTTTTGACAGGAGAGGTTCCTTCTCCCTTTCTGAGCATCTCTAATAACATCACTGCAAGTTTTGTTAACAATTGTCTAGAGAACTGTCCACCATTACTCTCTTTCTGTCAAGGTGGTGGTCAACGATCACCAAATGAGTGTCAAGCAATCCACCAAACTCCATAGTTATGTCTTTATTTTGGCAGTTTGCATGTTCTAGGGAGGGCAGATCTGCAAGGTTGGTTAAAATTTACTAAGATTTCTTTGTAAGTAACAGTGGAGGGATTGGGGTTTATGGGCATTAGTATTAGAATTCTGGTTGAATAATTGGGGCTGCATGCAAAAGATCAGAAAGTCTGAGGTCCTAAGTTTTTGCCATGTCAGTCATGATCATCTGCTAAAATCTGATCTTGATTGGGATTGTGAGTTTTAATCTGGATTAGGGAT
>Ga0116229_10001358_pt1 | contig 38055 bp, 18 predicted proteins | sample S1TSphgellanicum_3_FD_87313 | JGI IMG/M metagenome (GOLD analysis project Ga0116229, IMG submission 87313) | Host-associated microbial communities from peat moss isolated from Minnesota, USA - S1T2_Fc - Sphagnum magellanicum MG | ecosystem: Host-associated > Plants > Peat moss > Unclassified...
GTTGGATCAGGGGACGGGGGTGTGGGGGGTGTTGAGAGAGTAGAAAAGAAAAAGATTGCAAACATAGGATCTTATGAAGAATGTGACTTTACATTTCAAGTTGATCATATGCCCATCAAATTGTGATGAATTATATAGGCTTCATTCCTACGATTGGAACTAATAACGTAAAACTTATATCTTACACACATTTAACGACCTCATTTTCACTCATTCTTGTGATAAAGGTTCGTTTATGGAAATTAATGGTACATGGTTCAAGCCCTATAATGAACTTGAAAATACAATAAAACCACCATTATACCAAAATGTGGTTTTTAGGACTACATAAACAACTATGAAATGTAGTCGTTTATGATGTAATCGTTTATGCCATTTGCAATTGCACATGATTACATAATTCCTAGTCCAAAATTCCCCATCATATATGCCACTAATCACAGAAATGGTGCTAGTCACAAATGCCATAAATGTAATTATCTTCCATGATTGTAGTCATATTTACCATAGTCATGGGGGCATATTCAATGGCTAAGATTTTAATTTTAAAATATAAATTAAATTTTTGATTGATTTCTTGTTGTCACATGGTAGCCTTAAGATACATTCCAAAAACTATTGACCATTTTGTAAGCTACCATCTAGTAGCATTGGATAATAAAAGCTTATAATTCTAATAGAAATGAAAATTCCCTCTGATTTATATAAATTAACACAAGGATTATGTATTGAACTACTTGTTCATATTTCTTATTATGTACAATCAAACTCAAGGTAGTAATCATTTGCTTTCGCAAACTATGCAACCTCCCTAGGATGCATGGAACCATAGATGACACCCATTTCATAATCATTAAGTCTTTAGGATTGTTCAAAGATTATAATTATCTTTAATCATGAAATTAAAGAAGTTGGCATCATGGATGAAAAGATATAATTCCTAAGCATCTTTGTCAAATTATTAAGATTAGTTATTGGCTACCATACCTACAACTAATGTTCAACATTTTTTTGCTGAATATTTATTTATTTTTAAAATGAGGTCAAACAATGTCAGCTTAATTTTTCAAAATTTCAACATATGAGAAACAATTGTGCAAAACACACCTTTTGTTGTCTATTTGTAATAATATCCCAATGGGTCCAAGACAATAAAATCTATTTCACAAGTTGAGAATTTGATTCTCATCAATTTCAACAAATACCAATAAAAGTTTCCATTTTTTTCAAGTAGAAATTTTGTGAAGTAGAAATTTTGTGCCAAACATCAAATGTCAATATGGTAATAGATTTTGAACAAATACAAATTATACACCAAAACTCAATACAAATAATTACTATAGGTTAAAATGGGTAATTGAGAAGGTATAACATTGTATTTATTTGGGTATGAAAGGTATTGCTACTTGTCTTAAACCATGACCTTGCATCAAAGAGGAATAAACCATACAACTTTGGAAATTTTGTTTAACATGAAGAAAAAAAAGGTCTAGGAAGGTTTTACAAAATAATTTTGGAATTTAGAATTTTGTTTCACAAAATATAAGGAAATATTGAAATGCATGCAAAGGTTCAACATTGTAAAAAAATTCAGTCACAAATCTTTGCAATCTAGAATATAAATATTTAAGTGCATAAAGTGATATTTGAATCCTTTGTTGAAGGAAGTCAAAATGGAAAGATGGGGGAGTAACAGGCTTAGGTGGGGGAAGAGGGTAGTAGGTGAAAAAAAAGGTATGTGTTGCCCAAAGCTAATTGTCATTTTTAAAAAATTGCCATTGTAATCTAGGGAAGGAAAATTACAAGTCGCTAAAATTGTGCTAGAATAGCAATGACCTTTAATGATTATTATTGTGCATTGATTGCAATTTCAATTTTTAAATTTGAACTACAATGATTTTTAATATATATTTTTTCATTTTTTTATGTCATTAGGCACCATTGTTTTTTGAGACATTTTCACATTCTTTCATTTGAAAATGTGATTTTGACAGAATATACAAAGGATATTTGTGAAAAAAATGGCCCTAGAATTTAGGTGATTTCAATTTTTTTCTTAAAACTAAATTTCTAAACATATTTTGGTAGGTAGCTGAAATATTAAAATGCTTCTTAATGTTTTTTACTTTCAAATTTGGTTTATTCCCAAACTTGGCTATATCTTGTGGATGGTTGCTAGTTTGGTTGCTAGTTTGGTTGCATGCAAGTGACTATAAGTAGATGTCTTAGATTAGTTTCAAGTAAATGAAATAATGTAATTTCAATTAGATTTTTTGACACACCCTTAAGTTCTTCCCAAGGCTTGGCAAATGAACCTTTGAAAAATAGCAACAAAATAATTATAAAAGCAAAAAGAATTTTGGGGCATGCTCCTTAACTCCGCACACTAAACAAAAATGGGTGTTTGTGAGCTTCAAGATGGGGATTAAGACAATGTGACAAGTTCACAAACACTACACAAACGAATCATTACATAAGCTAAACAATGTAGGTGGTTAGTAGAAATTAACCCAACTTTGGGTCATGGCCTTGCCTTGGACTCATTACACTCATATGGCATGGATTTGGGAGGAGGCCATGACTCTCCTCCCCTATAATATACTTTGGACCTTGTTATGAAAACTACATTGAAATGTTTTTTTGTTTCCAGAACTTCAAAACTCCCAAGTGGTAGTGTCAAAATTCCCAAGTTATGAGTCTCGCAGTTTTGTGACTTCATATTTTTTTCATATATCTTCAATTGAAGAGCTTCCAACTAAAAAGATATTACCTTCAATGAAATATTTCCAATGCCATGTTGCATGTTTTCATCAAAGGTCATTTGACCCCTATATCTTGGCCTTTCTTTTGGTTACAACTCCTAGATCTTAACTCCAAATTTAAAATGCAAGTTCATTTTTGATATTTACGTTTTGAAAAAAATTTAATGGTATAAAAAACTTTTGATTTTCACAAGGTTTACCCCCCTTACACTTTTGTCCCAGAAATTAAAAACAGTTTGGGACTCCCAACTTTTATAATGAATTCATCCTAAAAGTCCCAAAGGTGATAACTTTTTGTTCCCCTATTGTTTGACACCTTTTTCTTGCCTTCACTTGTATTTAGCTTGTTTCCTTTTTGCCTTGCCCTAACCTTAATTGTGAGCCCAAAGTTTGGGTCACAACATTTTTGGTAATTTCAAGTTGATAATGCATTAAAATGTATTAATTACTTACAACTTTTTCATATTAATTGTTATATTTTATCAATTTCTAATGTAAAAGTAACATTTAACACAATTTGATATAGCTAATTTAAATCATATATAGTACACATTTTTATTCCATTAAAGTTCTTAAAGCTTGGTATGCATCATATTATAAATTTAATGGAGTTCATGATGGTTTCGTAATGAAATTTTAAAGGTTTTTAATCTATTTTTCTTACATTTATGTCAATAATAAAATGTTATAGCTTATAATGTTGGGATATTTTTTCTGCCTATTTTAACATGCTTGCACCCAAAAAGGTTTTGCATGCACTTTCAAACTTTGTTTTCATTTTCATTCTTTACATTGTTGAGATTACTTTTGTGGCTCATATTTTAGTGTACCTTGATCTACAAGAATTATGTCTTATTTAATGACATGTTTTTGTATTTTATCCAATTTGATTCTTAATTTGACTAATGATCAATGTCAACCACATTTTGGGCTTATTAACATGTACCAAAAAAATGTTAAACCCACCATGTAAATGCATAACATAAAAGAAAGTGTACAAGCATATAAACATAAGGAAAACAAAAATAATAAAGAGCAAGTTGAAACCTTGATAGAACATTGTTGAGTTGAAATTAAAATATATCTAAAGATGAAAAAAACATGGTTTTAAAAGTACATGCATGGGTAAAAATATGGTTAAAGGAGCCAAGGGCACCAAGATAAAAGTCCTTTTCCAAGGATTACATGTGACACATGACATTCCTACATTAATTTGTAGTTTTAATTTTTCTATTTTTCATACACAATTTACCATTGTATATTAGATTTAAATATTTTTTTACTATATATTGATCCTATATCATGTATATTATGCATTCATTTTTTTATCACATAAAAATGGATAACTTTTCTTAAAGCCACATACTCAAAATTCATGGTTTTCAAGGTCAATAATATGTTTGAACCAAATGTGTTCAAATGTGTTGTAAAATAAATTTCATAAATTTCAATTACTTTTGCTCTTTCAATCATCAATGTTAAGATCCTTTCTAATTTTGAGGAGGAATGGACATTTAATAAGGAAAAAAAAAGTTTGAAAAAAACAATTGTCCATTCTAAATATTTGAATGTTTTAAACATGCAAAACAAATTGTGATTTGCATCAATTTTTTAGCATTTAAACTTTGCAAGTAATTGAGCCTATTTTGGAAAAAACATATTGATAATCCAAAATATTGTGTTTTTCTTATGATTTTTCAAAGGTGAATAAATATAATTTAAAAAAGTGTCCACTCACTTGGGTGGCTCCTTTGATTGTGTTTTCATTTGTATGTATATTAAATCATCTTGTTTTGAATTTCACAATTTGATGCATTTTTTTAGTGTTTTTGCAAAATGGTCACTAACTATGAATTGACATGAATCACAAACTAAATTGATTTTTAAAAAATGTGTATTGTGAATAAATAAAAACTTGAATCAATGTTATTATTTTTATTGGTGTTGATAATTTAATCTTCAATGGGTTTTCCTAACTTGTTAGAATAAATCATGCACATGTTGGATAAAGTTGAATATGACTTTGACCATATTTTAATGTGCAATGTTAATTATTGCATTTCATTGTTTTAAGTATTCACTCTGGATTCATTGTTGTTTAAGTTCTTTCTATGATTGAAAATTCTTTTATTCAATTTTTTAATAATTTTTAATGTCCTTGAGTGCATATATTAGGACAAAAATCTTAATACCACATTTTGTTATTTTAACGATTATAATCAAACTAACAAAAATTTCTTCTTGATTTTCATGTTCTTAAACATAAACATTTTGTGATTGGATCTTTTTTTCTACAATTTTCATGGAAGAATCAGAATTTTCAACCTTTTGTCCATTGAAAATTATCTTACCATGAATTTAATTGACAATTTCACGGCCCTTATTTTAAAACAATTTTTTATTTATTTCCATATGTTTTGAATTGCATATGATCAATAGGTTCCATCTTATCACTAACAATGACACCACATTAGTTCAATGTGACACATAAAGATGACATGTCAATTTTGATGAATGCATGGAAATTTCAAGAAACTCTATTTATGACTCACTATTTTGATGCCACCAAATGTCGATCAACTTAAAAGGTCTAATATTTGGTTCTTTGGTTTCAAAGTGGTTATTTTTATTGTTTGAAATGTAGCAAATTTGTATCCAAGGTGACAATAATCTATGGGGATGTAAGAAATAGGTTGTCATTCCTTATTATGACTAATCCACTTTTGAATTAATTTCCAAAGGTACCAACTATTTAAGGGTTAAGAAGCTACCTAAAGTGGGGTTAAACTTTGTGGGCATATGGTGTCACAACAATAATTTAGGAGTTTGTTGGCGTTTCAACCAAGTCATGTACTTCATGACCTTCATTAAATATAAAGGGTTGTTACACCCTCCTCTTTTGGGCTTCTTTCTTTGTGTGATCTTAGTGTGCAACTAATCTTTTCATGAACTAATCATATATCTCTAAAAGAAATGATTGTTGAGGAATTGCATATTTATCCCAAAAAAATGTTTTGTAACAAAAATGGGAAATAGGTGACATGCAATTCATCTTTTGCTCACATTAAGGTAAGGATTTCAAATCTTGACACGGTACCACTTCACACCTAACTTTCCTCTTTTAGAAAGGAAGGACCAAATGGAACAAATGGGAGTGGTTCCTTTAGTTCCTATCTTTCCAAAAAGAAAAAACAAGACTTCAAAAGTCCAAAACCCAAAAATGGGGTGGGAATCAAAAACACGAAAACTAAAATGGATGCATCTCCTTCAAATCTCTTAATCAACCATTAAACTAGGCTCCTTCCATCTCTCAACTTTTCTTCCTTATGGAATGCAAGAATGGTTTAACCCTAGGATACAATGAGTTAGAATGATTAGTTGCATAACAAAATTTATTGAACCTTCTCAAGACCAATGTTTGCACACATCTCCCAACCATACATTTTTCACACAATGCTACAAAAAATTGGCATCATAAAAATAGGAGGATTGCATTATGTAAAAAACCTCCATGTAATCCTTGAAATCTACTTCTACAACTTCTATCTATAAGCACATTCACATGTTAAACCCCGAATTTTGTGTTCACCACAAATTATCAAGTTGTAGTCCTTCCCCCTTTTCCTACCATTCGCACTCTAATCTCATTGATCTCCATCATGTCTCCTCTCCACACACAAAATCAAAGCTCCCATAAATACAACACTAAAAACATGTTCAAATTTATAACATTTTTAATCACAAACAAAAATAACAAAAAAAAAATAGCCAAATGTTCAATTAGTTTTTTCTTATATTTAGCTTTCCTCCTTATTTAGATTCAACTCATTAATCTATATACCCTTTTTTTTACACCAATGTAAAAAAGCTTCCCCCATAAGCTTCCTTGACAAGTTTACATGTTGAAATAATTGTTTATTACCAAATGCACATTTCTTTTAAATGGTTCCAAAATGATGATATTACATAACAAAAAAAATGAATCTCATATGTTAAAAAGAAACATTGATAACCCTATCCTAAATAAAATGCCAACCTATTTTGGCATGACAAACTACTATAACCCTTTCATTGAACCAAAAAATTTAATTTTTTTTAAATTCCTAATTATTTAGTTGACTTTCTTTGTATTATTTAATGATAAGTTCAAAATATAATGGGGACACCTCATCAAAGGTGATGACAAGCAACCATAGAAAATTTAGTGAAAAGAAGAAGAACAAAAGAAGCAAAATACCTTACCTTAGTTTCCTCATTATTTAATCCTTGAAATATTGAGATGATTTTTTATGAAAATATGAATTTGAGGTATTGAAAATCATCATAATTATTACAAGTTACAATATAAATAATTTCTCTACTCATATGACAATCTCATTATAGACTATTGTAAATCATGAAAAAATGATCATTTCAAAATTTTGAAAATGAATTTTGTTTTGTTGAAAAAAATCAATTATTCAATTTGACAATGTGGAAGCTGACCCTGATATACAATATTGGGTTTCGATAAGTTGGATTTAGTGTTACGTAATGACCTGGGAGAATTTTTTTAAGTGTTAGGGGAGGGCAAGTTATTTTAGTAATATTCACTTTTTAAAATGCTCACATTACTTTTTTTTTAAAAATTTACCATGAAACCCAGTTGGTACCCACCGGGTATAATAGTAAAAAAATTCAAAAGTAACGATGTGTTAATTTTGATGCCATGTAATGCCCTCAGCCTCGGGCATTACCCTACACTAGTAGATTCTTCAGCTATGAAACCCACTAATGGGAACAGTTTCCAAAGAGGAGATCACATGGGATGATTGCAGCATTTCTCACCCAGTGGAGAAATTGCATTGAAAGATTTGGGTAAGCTCCATCACACACACAACTAACTGACTACATCTGATAAAGAAGATACTGTCACTTCAGAAATGCATCACATTGTGTCTGGCAATGGATTTGAAATTAGTTTGAATTTTGTGCCAAGGGTGGTGGTGGTGGCGGAGTTCATCAATTTATGCAAATAATAAGTAGTACCATGGCCATAGATCAACTGTGTGATGAAGCATCATCACCCCGCTAAACTTACCCAGAACTTGTGTGTTGGAAGAAGTGAAGCTTCAGTGCATTGAAATCAGAGAACTGGACACACTGAAAGAAACCAGAAACCAGAAACCCTCAAGTTGGTACAGTACTATTGTCAAATCTTGAAGGTCAACAAACAAACAAACAAGCAATCAACCAACCAACCAGTTTGTAAGTGGGTCTGGCTCACACCAGTTTGAAATTTGAATGCTTTCACTAACTAAGAGATGAAAATTTGGAGAAGTGAGGAGGGATAGATAAATGGGTTGTTTTTTCCACAAGTATTTACCATCATGTTTGCAGCAACATGTTTGTAGATTTTGCATCATTTATGGGCAATTTCAGTGTAAAAACCAGTGTTGTACCAATATGTGTCTGACCCTCATACATGTACCATTATGAAAATTGACGTTGAGATCACAACTAATCTAACAGATGAACGAGAACCAATGCCCCTCTGCATACTTTCTTGTGGTTGAATAGTTAGTTTTTGTCGTCCTCTCTTGGCATTAGACAAGACAAGACAGATTTCTCATTCCAGAAAATTGGAGCAAGAAGAGTATGTGCATCTCCTGCAGTGCTCAGTATGTGACCCTGCAAAAATTATTTCTCACATCCAAGTTTAGTTATTTGCTTTTTATCCAACTCCACCCATAAAACTAAGACAGGCACTGCAAAGAGATGCCAGACTACTAATAGGAAGGAACCCACCTAGAACAATCAAACCATCTAGCCAATCCAAAAACAGCAGGTTTTAGACTTTGCTGTAGCGTTACCAGCCTTGGCAAACAAACAGTGCAAAAGTGTTCTGACCAAAACCATTTTGCTAAGCCAAATCAGCATGTTTTGACTTTTTTTCATCCAATTGTAATTTGCAGGTTCACATACCGAGCATCACTGGAGATGCATTGATGCCAATCACCATCACTCTTGATTAGTCTTGATTGATTCTAAAGGTTATGTATATAAACTGCTCAAAGAGAAATGATGAAATGACAAATTATTTCAATGTGTTAGTGTGATTTAAATTTATTATATTATATTATATTACATACTTATTTTTAGATTAATTTTTTACATTACCAGTTGTGGGTGCAAGCTGATTGCTTTTTTACATTGGGCAGATTTGAATTGGGTCCCCCCCTCCCCCCTCCAAAATAATACATATACCTATATATAAATCAAAAAATCAAAACAAGACAAATATTGATAGAGTAAGCATGGCATTCTTTTTTTTCTTTTAAAGGAAACTATTTATAACATGCAAAAAGTTGAAATCAAATACCTATACCATTGATTAAAGTTTGGCTCTTTTTTGGATTATTTTTTTCTAAATTTGGTGCTTTTTCCCCCAAAAAATGGAATATTACAAAAGAATATTGTCTTTTAATTTTAATTTTCTCATTTTGGAGAAATTTTGCCCAAAAAAATCGCTGATCTGGAGAACCTTTCACCCAAAAACTAGAAAAGGAGTCTTCTATTGCAACTTAGGTGTCTATTTTAATGGAAAAGTTACATTTCTTTTGTAGAAAAAAGTTTTTGAGGGAAAATTTTGCCACATTTTGAAGTTTTGGGCAGTTTTTTCAGCTATGCCCGGTGTTGCCCATACCAGTGTTTCTATTAGTGGCAAATTTTCGCCAAATATCAACCTGAAAAAAAAAAAAGATTTAAACCTATACAAAGGACTTTTTCCATGGGAAAATTGGCCCAAATTTGCCAGATTTCGAATTTAAAAAAATTCCAAAGTGTCAGAGTCTTATGATACCTTCCAGAAAGGTAGCCAAGAATATAGAAGAAAAAAAAATAAATCTCTACCTTCATATCTATTATGTAGCCAAATTTGGCTAAATTATTTTCTCGATGATCACCACTCTGGTTATGTCACAAAATCCTTAAAAGAAACCCTGGCCCATACACACTTACGAGTCAGTCCATTACAGACCAAACACATGCATAAGATGATTCAAAAGTGCATAAAGATGAATCGGGCCAAGGGCAGACAAGGGAAAAAAAAAAAGGGTCAATAGTTGTGTACTGCCTGCAATAAAGAAAGACATGTCGCCGATTTAACGTCTTCGGGCAGCAGCTGAATGTCTTCTTTCTTTCTTTCTTTCTTGCCCGGATGGTTTCCCGCCTTCCAAACAAGGGTTCCCTGACTTTAAACTCAGGGAACGGGCAGGGGGTTGGATAATTCTGGCTCCTTTTGAGGATGTGACCGAGCCTGATCAATAGCCCCTCGCCCTGCCAGGCTCGCCACCCACATGCTCACTAGAGCCAGAATCATCCAAACCCCGCCGGGTCTCATCAATTGATGGTAGATACAAGGCTAGTAGTAGATACGTAGATTGTGTGGGTATATATATATATATTTATATATCCTTGAAAAAGGGTATACATTTTATTTTTCCCAATGGGTTTACCCATCAAATAAGGGTATATATTAACTCTATTTTTTTCCATCAAAAGAAATTTGGTTATATAAAAGTTTGTGGTTTTTGATAGATGGGTAAGGTTCAAGTATGCATTATCATATATCCATATTTGGGGTGAAATTGGGTATGTATTTTAAATTTAGTTAATCAAGGTAAAAACTAATCCACATTTTGGAAATATTTAAATTATTTTTGAAAGCCAAACCCAATGGGATCATGCATAAATCCCCATGTCAAATGCAAATGTCAAAGTGTTTGCTTCAAATGCCTAATATTAAACACACAAAAACATAATTAAAAAAATTTGTGAAACTTTTGTGAATTAAGCATCCATTCCATGTTATCTTTGTTCAACATTTGTCATCATGCTCGATGATTTGTTGACCCCACATTCCAACAAATTGATAGCATAACATGCCAATGGATTGGTAGAATTGGAAACATGAAAACATTTAGTTTATATATATATATATATATATATATATGTTTCACAACCTACTTACCCTAATCCTATTTACTTATATTTTTGACACATATCCCTTCCAAAATATAGATGTTTTGCATATATCCAAGGGTATGCATAAAGATATAACTTTACATATTTACATAACCCAAATATGCACACCTACAAATATATTGATTTTAGAAACAAATTAATTAAGTAATGTACCCTATCCATACCTAATAAATATACATGAATAAAAGATATACCCACACAACACTAGTCTTTATGTTTTAAATACATAACTCCCATGAGGAACATGTTAAAGAATTACATTGAAAGAATAAAAAGAATACAATATTAACATAAGTATTTCTATTTAAAAACATGTAAAACAAAGTACACAAGGAATGTGCTAAAACCCTACTTGGAAATAGTTATATGCGTTGAACTATTATTATACATAGATTTATATTAGTTCACTTAAAAAGAAAACAAATTCAAACCACCAAATCTAGTAATCCCATTGGCTTGAAAAAAAAACTCTTCAAACTTACACATAACTTTGTTATGGTAAACATTGAAAATAATGATCTTTTTTTACCATTTCCATTGGTCCTCTTGAATTTTCAAAAACATACCAAACTATATTACACATTTAGCTATTAATTCATTCGAGATAACTAAAAGAAGAATCTAGCCTAAAACATCCCATAATTTCATTAGACATAACATTTTTTCTACACACAAGCCTATTCAACACCCTTTCTATAGGTATTAGTACATTGATATTATAACTTCTATATGTATAAAGATTGCGTCTTAAATGTTTAGGAAATGAGCCTTACAAAATAGAATATGGAGAAAAAATCCATCAAAATAACTGAAAAACATATGGTAAGTGTTGGCATAAGTATCCCCATTCAAAAGCATGTGAAAAATATTTGGGGAATGAACATACAAAATATGGTACATGGATGTAAAGCATTCAACAGATCTTTGAAGTGTAGTTGGAATATGCCTTATTATATGATGTGAATCTACAAAAATTTATTCTAGGGAAAAAGGGGCCAAAAGAAAAGAAAAAAAGGAAGAAAAGAATGTGGTTCATAACCTAACACAAGTGGATAATTTCCATGATCAAAATCAAAATTAGAAGACATTTTTTAACTACTTATGATGAATAAAACATATAAAGTGATTGTTACTAGGTGAATGGTAAAGATTTAACAAAACATGATTAAGACACTTGCTTAGTTTTAGTTTTCAAATTACTTTTGGAGGGAAAGGATTTAAAATTTAATTTTTGATTATAATGAAGGTTGGGACTTATTGTTTTATACACACACACACACACACACACACAAACTTTAAAAGTTGATGGATAATATGATAGAAACACAATATGTTGTTTGATAGTTATGTTGGATTGTGAACCATAGAATTTTCCTATTTTCCATTTTTGATTTTTACACTTTTATACTATAGATGTTTGATGTTTTCAATTTTGAGTTTTAAAAAAAAAAACATACTAATGAGGAAATAATGAATCTACTTTGAATCTACTAGGTTTTAAAACTTTAATAATAAAATATGATCACAAATTTAATTATCAAGAATAATTCAAATTTTGGGAAATAATGGAACAGTAACATTATTAAGTTGAATGTGTGAATACATGTTGCAACTTAATTTGAATGGTTTACAACAGATTATATGTGATTTAAGGCCTATTGTGTGTACAATTCCTAATGTTTATTAGTAAGCAAAAAACAAATCAAAGTAGAACTTATGCCTACTAATGATATGGGTGAACGGTCTATGAGTGGTGAAAATAAAGTTAGTTAGTCACTTTGCTATTGTTCAATTTGAGATTTTGAAGCATAATTGAAACATTTTGTTTAAAGTAGGTGGTGAAAATTGAAAAGTGGAGACCTTTTGGGCTTTCCATTCCCCACATATTGTTGGCACAAACATGGAAGAAATCATCATCTTGTTTATGTAAACAACTAAAGATTTCTATTACTAGGGGGAGGTATTGTTTTCTTGAGTGACAATTTCAATAATCCCATTCCTTTTATTTGTGTTTTTGTAATGTTGCAAAACCACATGTAGAAAATGCTTGGGCCAAAAAAATTCACAAATGAGATTAGTAATGATATTGTCTACAAAGGTTCAAACCCCATCTTTAGAAAGGGTAATGTTCACACAACATTTAAATGCCAAAAACATGGAAAAAAGAACATGTACTTGTTTCCAAACCATATGATATTGAGCTTCCTTTGCAATGGATACAAAGTATCATGGATGACATCATGTGTCATTTGCATCAATGCCATGTGGACATTGTAATAAATGGATACCCAAAGGATCAATGGGATGAATGTAGACACAAAAAAAGAGGCCTATGGCTGAAGGATGGGGTGGTTCCAAATTGAAGTTGTAAGGTAATGGAGAAGATTGTTGATGACAAGTGAAATGTTGGTACCATTGGTTGAATTGTGAACCAAATGTTTGAATTCAACTCTTAACATGAAAGGATGCAATCTTGATGGACATCAAATGTCCCATTAGAAATAATGTAAAAATAGTGTGTTGGTGTGGACAATTTAAAATGGAATCTTGAAACCATTCAATTTTTTTGATATTGAAATGTTCGTAGCGAAGACACCCACATCCCATTAGGGTAAGAGGCCCCAAGCTACCTTTGATTATTGTTGGAAAAAAAAGGTGTCAAAGTTGATGTGAACCAAAGTCTCGTGAAGACACCCACATGCCATTAGGGCAAGAGGCCCCAAGCTACCTTCAATTGTTGTTGGAAAGAAAAGGTGTCAAAGTTGATGTGAACCAAAGTCTCTAATAGAAAATGATGATGGTTGAACATAAAGTGAGTTTGGTCAAGGATAAAACAACTAAAATTGAACTACTAAAAAATGTAGTCGGGGCAATGGCAACAATAGAAATGAAACCAATGTCTCTTTATATATATGTTTGGTGATGAATCAAGTTTCTTTTAGGACCATCAAAATTTCCAAGACCTATAAGATGTTAAAACATTTGAAATAGAGATAGGTCAAAAGATGTAAAAAGGTTCAAGAACTTTGAAGTAGGAAAGGTGCATCAAAGAAAGTATGATGGGTGTTGAAAAAACATTGAATGAAACTTCCAAAAATTACTTGAATGTCACCCATCCTAAGGAGTAAATCTACATGCTTGAAATCTTTCAATAAAACATCTTTAATGAAAAAAGAAATGAATGTGGTGGATCCCATTGGAATACCCAAAAACTTCGGGGCCATTGGAAGGGGTGCTAAACAAAGTGAGTAGGATGAAATCATTAGGTAAGCATGACAAGGACCAAACAATACATTTGTGAGGTTGGATTGAAAAGCTAATTGCATTAAGCTCTAAGGTTAGGTATTTGAAAGTTGCACATACTTTGGAAAGATGACTTATAATGTGAGTGTCATTGACTATGGTGAAAGATAAACATGTGGGGAACCAAACTATAGCAAATTGAAAAGCTCAAAGATGGGCCAATGCAAATAAAGGCTCACCAAAGGGGCCACCTTGGGGGGGCACCCATGGTCAAAAGGATGATGACATCACCCTCAAGGTTATGGAGTTTATATAAAAAAGAAGGTTTAGATGCATAAAAATTGTGAACAAAAGATAGAACTTCAATAATATCACCCACAACACACAATTCTTAAAACATCACAATGCACAACATAAAATTAAATACATTTGTCATATCGACTTGTAGGAACACTCAATATGGATGGAGATTGAAGGTGCATTAGATGCCATGAATCACCACCTCACATCCTTTTTTGGTTGTGACACCAAATTGATGGGGGAAGAAGTGCTTTGAAATTGAATCACAAAATTGAGAACAGAGGGTGCAACTTATGAGAGTTCAAAGTCCTCTTTTTAGATGAAGCAAAAGTTTGGTACACTAAACAAAGATAATGATGTTCAAGGATTGATTAAGGACCATGTATTGAAAACAATGATTGAAAAATGCACATAAGCCAAAAAAATAATGGTTAAATAAAAGTTTGGGGATCAAGATTATATTAAACAAAGGGCTTGATTTATGCACCATGTGTATACTAAACAATTTAGAAGTTACATGTTCTAAAATAATGAAAAGAGCTTAGATGCATTTAGGTGCCATGTTTTTCAAATCCAAAATATGAGGGCCTTCATTATATGTTCATGCACATTTGTTAATAGTGTTGTTGCCAACTATTTTGCCATATTAATCTCTACCCATTAACATTAATGATTAGCTACTTACATGTCTATTAAAGGCTTTGCTAAATTAGCTTGGCCATTTCCTAATTACACTCCCACTTGGTCAAACTTTTTAAAGCCAAATAATTTTGTGCATTTTGATTGTTTTGGTCTAGGTACTAGCTTACTTAAAACATCAGTTGCCATATTTGACGTAAAGTAATACTCAAAAGTTACTTTGTTCACGTTCACCATCTCTTTGACAATATAATGGTGTTGGATATCAATATATTTTATTCTCAAGGTTTTTCATTTGTGCAATGTTTCTTTAGTTGTCTGTTAAAATATTTACAATGTCTCTTTAAATGAAGCCTAATTCATGCAACAACCTCCTTAGCCAAATTATTTACTTGGCAATAGAAGAAACTACCATATATTATGCCTTTATTGATGGGAATGCCACCGTAGGCTATTTTTTGCTCATTTAACTCATAGCTCCATTTGCTAGCAAGAATGTGTAACTTGTATTAAACCTTTTGGTTTTAATGTTAACTCCCTAGTTTGAAAATGAAAAGCCAGTCAAAATCATTTTTTCATTAGGCATTTTTGAGTATTATAACCACAAACCTTGAATGCGATTTAGATTTCTTAGAATCTTTTTAGCTACCACCCAATGCTTTAATGAGGAATCTTGCATAAATTGACTAAGATGTTCACTACATTGGAAAGGTCTGACCTAATGGCGATCATGACATACATAAGGCTACCAACAAGTTCTTTATATGGTACCCCTTTCATTGCATCAATTTCTTATAATGTTTTGTGTTGTAAAAAACTCACAAAACTTATTATTGGTTTCTAGACATGTAGCTATAAGCTTGCAACTTTCCATGTTGAAGGATTTCAAGATTTTTCTTATATACTTAGGCTAACCAAAGTTAATGTTTACTTCGTTGCGGTTTCTCATTACTTGGATTTTGAAGAAATATGTGAGTTCTCTTAGATCTTTCATTTCAAATTCTTAAGAAAAGAATTTCTTCATTATCTCTATTTCTTTTATCTCCTTACTAAAGATAAATAAGTCATCCACATACAAAGCCAAGAAAACATCAAGTGAGTTTTAATTTTTCAATTTGTGTATGTTATGGTCAACTTAACATTTCTAAAAACCAAAATGTAAAAGGACACTATCTATCCTTCTATTCCAAACCTTTTGGGCTTGCTCCAAGCCATAAATGGTTTTCTTGAATTTGCAAACATAATCTTTATGTTCCTTATCTTTGTAGCCTTTGGGCTACACCATGTATATGACTTCTTCCAACTCTCCATTCAAAAATTCACTCTTGACATCCATCTTTGGGCTGCACCATGTATATGATTTCTTCTAGCTCTCCATTTAGAAATGCATTTTTGATGTCCATCTAGCGAATTTCAAGTCCAATGTAGCTACCAATGTTAACATTGTTTTAATAGATGGGAGTTTTGCTATTGGGGCAAAAATCTCATGGAAATCATTGCCTTTGGCTTGAGAAAACCCTCTAGTAACCAATCTTGTGTTATATCAATCGACAACATTTTTGTTTTTTTCTTGATCTGAAATACCCACTTATTATTTAGGGCAATCCTTGCTCTTGAAAATTTTGTACATTTTTAGGTCTCGTTTTTCATGAATGTGTGATATTTTTCATCTTTAGCTTCCTTCCATTTATATGTGTCATCCCTTTGAAAAACCTCTTGCCATGTCCATGTTGTTAGTTCATTAGTTGTTGTGACACAAATGAAATCAATGTTTGTGTTGATGGAGCTCTCGTCATCCTAGAAGATCTTCTTACTAGAGTGCTAGGAACGATGATGACCTTCCTTGGTGGTGCATATATTGATAGGTCCATAAAAAGGCGATGGGGGGAAGTCACTAGTTTGCTATGTGCTTCAAAAGGTGGTAGACTATTAGGAGCAATTTTTTCATTGTCATTGGATTCATCTTTGTTGAATCCATTACTTTGGTTTTTCTTCAAGCATGTCCTTCTCCAAACTCACTTCATTGGAATTCATGCTTCCAAAGTGGTTTTCATTGAACAATATGTCATGGTTAATGATTTATTTCGATGTTTCCTTGTTGATCAATTTGTACGTCTTCACATTCAAGTCATATCTTACAAAACACATTTGATGGTTTTTAAATCAAGTTTTGTCGTTGGTATGGGTCTATGGATGTAAGCATTGTAGCCAAACATTCGCAAATGTTTTATTGTTAATTTTTTCCCATTCCAAAACTCTTATGATATCGTTCCTTATATTATTCTATGCAAGGATTGTGTTTTGAAGTAGGTTGCAATAATGACAACCTTTGCCCAATACTTTGGACCTAGGTTCCAATGGTGAATCATGCATTGTGCAGCCTCCACAATTGTACATTTCAGTCACTTTGCCACTCCATTTAACTCCAACATATATGTGTAAAAGTTTGGTGATGAATGTTGCGAAAGTTCAAAAAATTTGGAACTTTTTTTATTTGAATTCTCTTCCATTGTTGTTCCTTAAGGCTTTAATCCTTTTTCCTGTTTGTTTTTTAGCAAATGCCTTAAATTCCTTGAACTTTGAAAGTCATTATCCCTTGTTCTTAAATATGTATATGAAAGTTTTCTAAAAGAAGTCATTTGTGGAGTACACAAAGCATCTCACTCCACAGAAAGATGGTGTTTTGGTTGGTCCCCAACCATTCATATGAATTGATTCGAATAATTTGTTTGCTTTGGAAATGCTTCCCTATGCTACTTCCTTTACACATAGCCAAATCATAGAAGGTGAACTCATCTTTGTAATCAATGTTAAGACCTTCTACAAGGTCCTTCTCAAATAAAAGTTTTACATTCTCCACACCTAGGTGATTTAAACATTCATGGACCATAGATTGATGCTCTTTGCTTGTTTAAACATAGCATGGTGAACATTTTATGTTTCCTCTTCACTTAATGTTACACTACAATTCAAAAAGGGAATTTTTTTTCACATCAAGTGCCACAACTTTTTTTTGGTTATTTGTGATGACACACCCCTTTTCTCCAAACTCAACAACATGGCCTAATGATGTTGTTTTCATTACAGAGAAGAGATTTTTTGCTATCCCAAGGACGTGCAAGACATTTATGAGCATAACTTCCACACTTTCATTTCCTCCACTAACATCAACACTTGCATATTCCCATTTTTTATAGATCCTTGGACAGAGTTATCTCCCATGTAGATCTTGATTGGTGAAATTTTTTCATAGTCTTGAAACCAACTACATTCATTGGACAAATGTGTGGATGCACCATGTTGTAAATCCAAAAGAAATAGACCTTGGGTGAATATGAAAGCTTCACCACTTTTGACTTCATCACTAACTTTTGAAACATTATCGTTTTGCTCACTTTTCTTTTTTCAATTAACCTTTCTTTTCTTACACTCCCTAGCCCAATGGCCTAGCTTTTATAGTAGTTACATATGTCCTTTGTCTTATCCCTACTACCCTTAGATTTAACTTATTTTGGGCAAGGATGAACGAGGTTTTTGTGGATGACTCAAATGGACCAACATTATTTTTTTCCATTTCATTCAACAATCTAGTGGCTACAACCTCCCAATCCAACTTCTTGGGATCAATAGACTCTAATGACTCTAGAGAAGTGATAAGAAACTCATAAATTTTTGGTAGACTCATCAATAACATCGTCACTTTCACCTTTACAAGAACAATTGTTCCGATCGCATCAATCTCTTCCACCATGGCTCCCATCTTGTTGAGGTGTTGTTCCATAGTGTCACTTGGGTTCATCTAAGATGCGAAGAACTTTTTTATTAGGAAAGGCCTATTGGTTAGGCCCTTATTTACATATTATTTTTGTAGTGCCTCCCAAATCACTTTTGTTGTGGTCTCTTTTTACACTACAAGCAATTGATTATTGCACATGCTTTGCATTAATAGATTTAGGGCTCTATTCTATCTTTTCATGTTGGCATACAAAACAAACCCCTCACCTTCCCTCAACTTCACGTCTTTTTAATCTACTAATCTTCACAACTCTCTAACTTTCAACATGGTTTCCCTTTTGAATTTCCAAAACATATAATTCTTGCCCATGAATTTGTCTACATACTTGAATCATGGGCCCATAACCTGTGAGATTTTACAATTTTCCAACTAAACAAAACAAAAGTTTGGTACACTAAACAAAGATATGTTCAAGGATTTATTGAGGAAATGTATTGAAAACATTGATTACAAAAAACATGTAAGCAAGAAAAAAATAGTAATTAAATAAAGGTTTGGGGATCAAAACAATACTAAACAAAGGGTTTGATCTATGTGCCATGTGTATATTGAATGATCTAGAAGCTACATGTTTTAGATAATGAAAAAGACTTAAATGCATTTAAGTGCCATGTTCTTCATATCCAAAATATGAAGGCCTTCACTAAATGTTCATGTCCACCTTCTAGAAATGTTGTTGTTTGCTATCTAGTCATACTAATCTTTACCCATTAACATTAACGACTAACTACTTATGAATCTATTAAGGGCTTTGCTAAACTAGCTTGACCACTTCTTAGTCACACAACTAATGAAGTGACATAACATTTTCCCAACAACAGAAGGATGAACCCCACTAAAAGGCCTTACCATGGCCAAAAGATGAGCCACTCCAAGGACATGTGACAATGGATATGCCCACATGCAATATGAAACCATAGCTAGAAAACTAAAAATAACTATTAGCAAAGTTCTTTGGATTAAAACTATCGTGTAGATGTTCAAAAACCATACCAAAAGAACCATTGATTAAAAGTAAGGTGTGTGACTAAATGCCAATTTGAATGAATTGAAAAAAAAACTTGAAATCTTGATAAGTTCAAAGTCTTCCACAATAGGAGGAACCACACCATTAGATTTTGGATGAAAGATTTTAAGGATCGAAGTGGTTTTAGCAAATGGGGGAAAGAGGAAAATGGGGCAAAGGCACACATCACATGTGAATATTCACCAACACGACCCCAAGCAAGGCTTTGGTGGAGGCGTTTATGGGGAGGAGAGTTGACCAAGGTGGATGGTTAAGAAGGGGAGTTTGTTGGCATAGCTTGAATGTAATAATAACGTTCATCTTGCAAGCTTTTTCAATCCCTTGCCAAGAATTGACTCAATTGTCCTCGAGTCTCATTGTGCCTTGTGGGCCCTTCTTGTGGGGGCAAATACAAAACACCATTGAGAAAATAACAAAAATAGGTGCCACGTTGCATTGTCCATGGGATCTTGAGCCAACTTGTCCAATGGAAATGCAAGGCCTTTTATATTTCTTGACCGTATTGTTATGTGAATTCAAGAATATAGCCATGGTTGAGGAAGACCCATGATATGATTTTTATTTTTATTTCCTGTTTTGGGTGGGCGTTATGCCTAAGGAGCGAGAAGTTCCAAAAGTAAGTGCACACTCAACATAGAGCCAAGGGGCACTTACTTTCAAAACTCCCTCACTTCGAGAGCAATTATCAAGTGCGAAAATCAATGTGAAAAAAAAAACTCATAGGATAATGCATGAAACAAAATGATAATTATCCTATGAGCATTTGTTGAATATCACAAGAAAAGAAATGACATGAGACATTTTGAAAAATGATGAAGCCTGTGCCTGTGAGCTTCCCATTTTTTGAAATACTCCATGGGATTTTCCAATTTGTGGGAGGAGGTACCTCCAAATCTCAAAGGGAAAATGCAATGCCCTTATTCTGGTAAAAAAGCCTGTGGCCCTACAGATGCTTTTTACCCTACAGATAAAGTACCAAAAATGTAACCCCAGAAAAACCGTTGACAAATACGATTACAAAGTCCCAGAAAATTGTTAGTTACTGTCACCAGGTAAAATAATAATCATTTACTAGAAGGCTTGCCGCTGGGCTGTGGGTAGTTTTGTTTTCCCGCCCGCGTTTCGCGCGCTCCCACGCTTCTGCCCTTCGTCTCGCGAATCCCAACTCCCGGACTCGCTCGCTCCCTCCGTTGCCAAATTGCAGCAAAACCGGATCCCTGCCAGGGATCGGTTTGTCACTTGTCTTCGTTTTCCTTAAATCCGTGCCGCAATTTTTATTTTCAGCTGATGATAAGGAGCAGACTACAAGCAAGTTGGTTGATTGATAGATAGATAGATAGATTGATTGATTGATAGCTCCGCTCTTTTTAGATGATGTGATTTTGAATGCTTTTTGCTTTTCTTCTCCTTCTGCGGCAGACGAGCTGCGCTGTTTCTTTCTGCCGGTGTAAGTAAATGATACGTAACCGAAAAGGCGATGGCGCTTCTTTCTCTTGGCGGTGGATTTGACAGCTATAAGGTGAAGGCTTTTGTGTATATGCCTAATGATAAATGCCGCGATTTGTTGTTGCATTTGGCGTTGCTCGTCTTATTTCCGGTTCTTTTCTTCTGGTTTCTTCCAATTGGCTTTTGTTGTCGTGCTGAAATCCGGAGGACTTGCTTTGCTTTGGTAGTTTAAGTAATTTCGGTCTTCTTCAATCTTCTCTTGATTGGATCATTAGACTCCAACAGCCCGAAACATGGCTGACCCGATGATGTTCTCAACTTTGAAAAACATTTGGCGCAATTTACTGAATGCGACCCGGGAATAACATCTCTCTCCCGGGAGTGAGAGTGACAATGTCTATTCATCCGATCTCTCGTATTTCTCGCGGCATTGTGTTGACAATGAACAGAAAAGCTGTTGTAGTAGTGCTGCGAATCATAGATGGAGTTGGAAGCAGGCTCATCCGAGAATGAGATGCTTTCTAGATTCGAGCCAGTGCACAGCTTGCTTCAGAAGAGATTTGGAGAAAGGGCTGATGCGTGCTGACACTCGATGGAAAATAAAAAGTGTCTTGACATCAGTAGGCAAATAGCTGACGCTCTGTCCGGATTTCTAACACACAATTTTACTTGCTGATTGCAGCTTGCGGCAATCGTAAATTTCTCGGTTGCTGGTCGATAAGCCTGTTGGAACCATCGTGGTTGTAGAGAGAGTTGTTGTGTTTATTGAGGGAGGATGCTCGCACCTGAAGCATGTTTGTCTTGCTGCAAGCTTCCTGTTCGGCACTGCAGCCTTACCGCCACTGCAGGAGTTTTCTCAGTTCGTATGTGAACTGCAATTAAAAGTCGATTTCAGATCTTATTTCTCATAAAAATGGGGGCGCCTTCTTCTTCACACCCCAGAATTAATACGTCCGTTTCAGTTTCCAAGTCTAGGCATCGCTCGTCACAGTCTCTTGCATCTCTTTCACTCGAGAAAATTTCACATCAGGGACCTCGAAGAGATGCTGCTCCACCTCCTGCAGACAACAAAATTACAGCATCTGGTGAGAAGTCCACAACAACAACTGCAATACATGAGAAGAAGACCAGAAGGAGAGCAATGTCGTCGATGGGAGGGGTAGAGGACATTGTGAAAGAGATTGGTGTCGTAGCAGCTTTGCCAGCAGCAGAAGAGGGAAGGCTTCCAAGTAAAGTCTTCATGTCCAGAGGTACTGCAATCCAATAGAGCTGACCACAGGGCTTTGTAGCCATGTGCTTGACTGATGCACATTGTTTTCAGACAATTTGCTGTGTGTTTTGGATTAATCTCATGGCTGAACCTGACAAATCATTGTCCACAGCTCCAGGACCCAACAAGATTGAATCTGCACCTGTGATTCCTCAACCACAGCAGTCTTCATTAACAAAGCAACCCTCAGGAGATGAGAGACTCATGCCATTAAGAACTATCAGAGCCACATCACTGCATGTTTTATCAAAGAAACTTGAGCATTCATCCTCCAACAAAACAGCAAAGGTAGGAAAGGGTAACCTTGTTACAGAGGCTGCTACATCTCCTCAGCCCACAATAGTCAGGTGCAGATCGAATTCAAGTTTTGAAAATGATGAGGAGGGACTGGATGTTGAGCAGTTTGAGGCAGCACAGGAAGTGGGTTTGGTGCAAGCCCAGAGAATTGATCAGCAATCAAGCAGGACAGAGTCGTGTATTCCTTTGGAAGCAGGTTGTGATGTTCAATCAGTACAGAGAATGACTGTTGAAGGTTAGATACTTCCTTTTGCTCCATGTGATGCCTTGACTTCAATGAGATGCTGAAAATGTCCTTCACAGCTAAAAGGGTGGATGATGCAGCGAAACAGTTGCAATTGTCAAGTCGCTTTTGCTGCAGTTTGTTCTAAGGGTGTTGACTATTACAACCTTTTCCATGATTGAACTGAGTCAAATTAAGAGCAAATACATCAACCCTAAACCAATACCATCAACTTTAATGGGGAAATAGTCTGGTAGGGGTTGCTGTTACTTGCTTGTTTATTGAGGAGCCTTTGCTTGTCTGGTTCCAGATTCTGCTATCTTGCAAAATCCAGAGAAGCATATGCCAACCATGGATGTTGGTGGACCAGTAGAGAACAAGGTCTGCAAGCAGTCGACTGCAAAAGGGAATGAACCTGTTTTGACTTGCTTGGGTCTTGGAAGGCCACTTTTAGAAGAAGAATCCCAGCTGCCTGCCTTTGATGTGGGTCTGGAGGTAAGTGCAAGTGCTACTGGAGGTAGGACTCTTGTGCCTCACCTGAGCCCAGTGCCAACAGCCTCCTCCAAGTCATCTGCTACAGACTTCAACAATGCAAGGGCATATGAGCCTGCATCAAACCCAATTGCAAATGGCATGACCAGATTAGGAACATCCGATTTGGATGAGTCTAACAAGGGATTGAAATATTTGAGCAAAGTTACAGTTGAAGTGATTGGTTCAAGTTCCCAGGATTTGGTTAAGGTAGTTTCTGACCCACTTTCAGCTCTGAATCCAGAGATCTTAGTTGTGCATAATGCTGATGGCAAGTCAAGTGTAAGCTTGAACATGATCTCCTCAATTACAGGAATCTTACCTTCAATGGATTCTTCCCATTTGGATCCAAGAGGGTGTGCCATTCCTCCGTACAGTGATCATGGGCCAATTCAGCCACATATACAGGAAAAATTCCCCAGGGAGACAACCACTTGTTTCCCTATTGAGAAAGTCACAGAGGAAGAACTGACCGAGGCTGCATTTTTATCAAGTATTGGCTGGAGCCAGGATAGCATCCCTAGTAGAAAGTGTCTTGACACCCTTCACCATCCACCCATGATTTCAAGTGACAGGAGGAATGGATCCAGTAAATGCCCAAGAGAAATGCAATGTGGATCTAAGGTCACCAATGGACAGTCCTCAGTGGAAGTGAAGGATTCTAGCAGCACTGGATGCAGTGATTTAGAGGTAGGAGTGCATCAGGAGGCTCCTGCCCTGGTGTCAGGATCATTTGTTGCCAGCAGGATAATAAAGGAGTGTCCAGACAACAGAGTTGAAGTCCCTGCTGACCTCACCTACTGGAACAAGGTCAGGGAAGTCATTGTCAAACTCTGTTTTGCTGCAATATTGCCTATGTTCCTTTACATTGCAAACATTTCTGTTGGTGGCATCTCTGCACCCAATACAATTCTGTTCTTTTGTGGAGTTCAAGTTCTCTCTCTGCCCAGAAAAGTCTGTCAAACAGCTGGTGCTCATCTTGCATGTGTTAATCGATGAATCTAGGATATGTGCATATTTTTTAGCATTGAGCTTTCACTGTGTGCTTGGACAGAAGAACAGTCCAACAAAAGCAGGCATATATGCAGAACAGAGCTCTGAAGACAGTTGTGCAGCAATTGTAAAGCCTGGTGCTGATGCCTCCTATGATTATGGAAAAAACCTATCAAGGAAATTTCCTGGTATGACTGCAGCAGGGAAGGTGGGACAGAATGCCATTTTCAAGAAGGGACCGATGTTGGATAGCCTTGTTAACTTGTCCAATATCCTTTGGTATCCAACAAATAAGGCAATTCACCATAACCTTGAACCATGCCCTGGAAAAGAAAATGTGGAGAGCATAAAGAATTTTGACACGCCATGGGACAGGGATGTAGTTGATGAAGACATGCAAGAAGGAAGGCTGGAAGGTTAGTTCTTGAGTGAATACTCTGCTTTGGTGTATTTCTCACTACAAAACGTATCTAGCATAGAACTGCTGTCAGACTTTATGCCAACTAATTTTCCCAGTATTGTTTGACAATGCAGTCTTAACCAAATCCCCTGACTGGGGATTTGTAACATGTGATGTGTATAATGGGGGTCTGCCTAGTCAGACCTGTGAGAAAGCACCTTCTTACACCAGAAAATTGTTAACACTGACCCTTCTCATTTTGTCATCTGATCTGTAGCCCTGGGAGTACAGGAGTTGGCTTCTACTCAAGTGAGCAAGAAGCGTGATAGACCAGAGGAACTCCTCAGCAGTGTGGCAAAGCAAGAGAAAGGTATTCAGTTCATGATCTATGTTTATCTCATGAGCTAGTCATGTGATAAGGAAAAGAGAATTGTCATGAACTTACCAGGCAGAACTCCTGTAAGATTTTGTGTAAGATCCCTGGAGCAGGGTTGTAAGACCACTGGAGCATGCGCTGATTTATGTAATTCAATGTCAGCCACTCATCTCGTTCGTACAGCAGTGCCTTCCACCCTGGACCTTGAGCTCCACCCTTGGTTCATGAGTTGGAAGGCACTGACAGCAGTGCTTTCCCCTGTACATTAAAAAGTCCTACATATCCTTGACTAGTTGGTGACTAATTGGTGCCAAACCCCATGCTTTTCACACTGATGTAATGAGGTCCTGTTTCTTCCTCCATGTCTGGACATGTGGACCTTACCACTTGAGAGAGCTTGTATGCGTTTGGCTGTGACTAATTGAGGAGCCTCTTTCTTACTACTGTCTGGACAGCAATTATCCTTTACATTATGCAATGTGCAGGATAAAAATCTAAAAATTTTCTTTGACACTATGCAATGTGCAGGATGCCAATCTAAAAAAGTTGGCCACATTGATCTGAACAATGAAGTTGGATCAGCTCTGACAACACAAACTGTGTACAAACCAGCTCCAAAATCTGCAGTGGGAAGAACTCCAGCAAACACATGTGAGAAGGCACAGAATAGTATAGCAATGTTGCAACTACAACCCCAACAAAGTCTTGAGGAGTGTAACAAGTCCCCTACTTCATTTTCACATGTGGGCAACCCGTCATTCTCAAGTTTTCACCAAGACAGATTATGGGAAGAGCAAGCTGAAGCTTATTCCAGTGGGGGGAGAGGGAGTCCAGGTTGCGAAGATGATGCCAATGCAGAAGTGATTAACTTCACTTCACTTACAAGTGGTATCTCATCTGTAGAATCAATACATTCTGGCCTAGGTTCCCAGAGAAGGTACTCATTAGATCGAACTTTGACCTCCCCAAGCACAGTAACCGATGAGACATGCAGAAGCCATGATGTGAAGAAGGGCAAGAAAAATGGCAGACCTCGCACCCCACTTAGATCCCTGCTTGCACAAGACAATAATGGCAAAAGCTCTGACAACAACTTGGTCAATCATCAATCAAGGCCGGTCGCCAATCCAAAGCGTTCCAATATCTGGAGTAGCTGTATTTGCTGCTCTCGTCCTGCATAATATGCACCAAGAAGGTAGAGGAGACCACTACTCCCTTTTTCTTGTTCATGTTAGAGTTGGATGGTGTTCCATATTCACATTTACAACTGAAAACCTTGTCCATTAAGCAATATATGTGATTTGGTATCAATCCATGATGATACTCACTGTATTTGCTCAGGAAAACAACATCTACTGCTCTGATAGATGCTGAGTTTTGTTTGATACAACTTTATTAGCTTGTTCTCCGATTTTCCTCAAGAATCAAGCTCAGTTTTGAAGGGTGTACTTTGTTGAAGGTTTCCTCGTGGTTTTATCTTGCCTCACCACCAAGCCCTGCAAATTTCAACCCCAGTATTAAAAGAGTTTCTTCATATTGGTATGAAGAGCTCAATCTGGACTGAGTATTGTGTAGTGCTTTACTCGGTATATGAGTATAGCAAAACAGACAATGTGATAGTATGAGGTAATGTCATTTTGCAGAGGGACCTGACCAATAGTAAACTTAACGGTGCTACCTAATGACTTGGAGAATTTTCATATCCTTTCAACAGTGTTGCTTGTAATATGATCCGTCTTCTCCTTAGAGTTGAAGCTCAGAGTATGACTAAAGGATGTGTGTGCAAAGCTTTCGAGGGTTTGCTGGTCTTACCAACTTCAATGTCTTGTTATGTACTATGTTAAGGCATTAAGGCATATTGCATATAGGAATAAATGGAGCCTGATAGAGAGTTCCAAACTGGTATAATACTGTTCCATTACATGGTAACCTGTTCTACCAGGGCCTCTTTGAGAGCATAACTAGTATTCCTCACATAAACCAGTGTTCCTCACCATTGATAAAAGGAACTGCTATAGTGTTTCCAGCTGTCAATTCATGTCACAAGTGGAACTGGCAGAAACAAAAGTGGAACAAACACATGAGGACCTATCCCACCTAAGAAAGAACCTAAAACAGTAAGGCACCGTAATCATTTGTAGGGAGTGTCTCCCCAACATGGCAGCATACCATCATTGCACAAGAGCTCCCCAGTTATATCATGTATCCTGTTGCCTTCTGACATTTTCATACCTCCCTAATACCTTTTTGAACATTCCTAGTCACCAGATGATTGAACCTCATAACTCACCTTCTTGTGTGTCCCATACTGCGTAAGCTTGGCACTCTTGTACAATTGGTTGCATTTGGTAACCAGGTTATTGTGAATGGTTTCAGCAAGCCTAAACTATTCTCAGTAACATGAATATAATAGTCTAGACAACCATGAGCATCAAAAGTGAAATGTAATTCGAATTTTCAAGATATAGAGGCTGCACTACAGCTCTTTGAGTGCTAACCTTTGTGGTGATGAAAGTAACCAATTGCAACTATCAAAGAACACTTCCACATTTATGGGATTTATTTATACACAACAAAATCTGCCCCCGATATAATTCACCCCTTTAAACACTAGAGGAGATGCATCGATTGGGTTGTGCAATTTACAATTATATGAAATGAACCCTAAACCGTACATGCAAACAAGTTCTCAAGTATTTGAAGTAATTTTTTGTAGTGCAATAGGTACCTTGTGTTCAATCTCTTGAAGTGTTGACTAAGAGTTAGTTGCTTGAGGTTGATTAACAAGAGATATAGCTTGGCTCTTCATAGCGGCTAAAATTTCCATGTCATTCACATGCATTTGGGATTCCATTTGTCTCCATGCCATTCATTCTTTTCATGGCAAAATTTTATCAATTTTTACTTGAAAAACCTAATACCTATACAAAAGAGTTTTAATGAAAAAAATGCCCCATGTTTGCCATACAAAGTGGATACAAATGAAGCACAATAAAACCCATTGGCACACAAAGATCACTTTCAACTTTTGGGATGTATATTAAATTTTTTTGCCCAATGGTTCCTTCCGTGGAAATGGCAAATTCATGGTCATTGTTGATTCTATAAATGACCATTTGCATGGCTTGGTTCCTTATACCTAGGTCAAGCAAAAGAAACAAGACATTAATTCAATTTAAGACATAACTAAGAAAGTGTTTTGAATAAATTGTTCTGACCTTAGTTTGGGGCTTGTAACTAAGATTAAAGTAAAGACTAAAAAAGAGATAGAAACCAAGTCAAACATAAGGTGAAAATGAAACATTCACCAATATGATGAATTGGACAATGTTTATTAGTCATAAATGATGAAAACTTACCAATCATCAATAAAACCAAACACCCAACAAAGGGGGAAAAAATGTACAAGATGAAAGGATGCAAGTCATGGCAAAGGAAGAATCTTCCAAAAAGGGTGGACTATTAAAGGAATGGGAATAGATCAAGTATTTGAACCTCCTTTCATCGTGAAAAACATATATCATATAACGAAAGCAAAAGAACATATAAAAGAATGTTTAGCCTAGAAGAACCTTCACTTATAATAATAGCATGTTTTGAAATAGAGGCTACCTATGCTTGTTGCAACGCCACTAACACCTTCTACCTATAAAATGAATGTAAAATTAAAAGAGGAGGGTCTCCAATGCCTTTTGCTTTGCATGCCATGTTAGCACATTAATGAAGAAAATTGTCAACATGTTGATGCAAACATGTTAAGACCTAGATATGGCTAAAAGAAAAAAACGTTTGGTAGGTATTGATTGTAATAAAAGTCATCCTTAACCCGAGTTACAACTGTCATGACAACCCCATGAAATTAAGCTAAATGTGAAACCAAATTTATTCGAATGGGGTTAATGATGATGATGTCAACCAATGTTTGAACATCATCCACTAACACCACAATGTTGATTCAACAACACAAAAATTGAAAAATAGGTGGTGGAAGAATGTGGGTCTAGATATATAAAATATCAAATCCCACAGATCTCTTGATAGACGCAAATGCATCCACATAGCATCATGGGAAGTTGTTTTTCCCCCACCATGGGCACAATGAAAAAAGTAAATCCCCATAGGGTCCAAAGGTTAACCACAAATGCAATGTGACAACTGAGGGTTAAAGGATGGGGGAAGCCCAACCAAGTGTGCGACACCATGAAAAAAATGTCTAAAGCCAATTAGAAAAGAAGGATCATTGTGAGAATAAACAACCATGCACCCACATTTGACCCCACACAAAATCTCAATCACACCCAATGCAAATCAAAAGGAAAATTTAAAATGATGTTAAAAAAAAATGGTCATGTAATTTTTTTGAAATACTTTCATGAAGCCAATATGTTCCTCTCTTTACCAACTATCTAAATGGGGGTATGCACGCTGTCACCACTAGGAAAAGAAGTTCATGCACCAACCTTAAATGGGCTTGGAAGGATAATGAACCTAAATTATTTGCTCTTATTGCTTCAAATACAAACAAACGAAGATCCAAAAAGGACCTAGAGGCTATGTTGGGGACAATTAGAATGTCACTCCCTAAATAGGCCACCGAAACAATGCCCTTTACATAAATGAGGCTTAACATTAAAAGAAAAACAAATTATTTTTACTAGTCTTTATGACTAAGGTTTTAATCGCAAACAACATTAATCACAAATGACAAGGGTATTGGTTGGAAAAAAAATCAACAAATACAAGTTCATCCTTTGACTCCATTGTATATGTATTGTCATATGTGACTAAGATGTAATTATTTTGGTCACAATTGAAAGCAAATGATGTGTTGCCATACGTTCCAATATTTAATTATTTAAAATATAAATATTATTGTTATTTTGAAATAATTTAAAACATTCAAATATTTGCATGATTTTATATTGTGACACATGGCCCAATGTAAATATGCCACATGGCAGTTTCAAATGAATTTCATACAAAATAGTAATATTAGGTTGGTAGGTATGTAAGTAGGTACCCACAAACCTAGGATATAAACCTACCTACCTATTTAAGTAAAAAAGTAAATAGGAGATCTTATTTTCTTAAGTTAAATACCTCCTCATATAAGCAGGTATTTAGGTAGGTAGGTAGATAGGTCGACTTAGGTAGGTAGGTCAAAATAAGTATTTACTTAATTAAGTAGATAGGTAGGTTCAAAAAGTAGGTAGTTTAAGATTGTGCATAATTTTTTTTGTTTTTGTTTTAGGTTAAACCTTTTGATTAGATTATCACAAATTTCTTAATGTGAAATTTTATGACCATGCCCCTTGTATATATAATGTTCAAAATAGGAATGTAGAATAAACAATATGGGATAAGTTTTGAAATTGCAACTTATTCACAAACTAAGTTACAACTCCAAAATTTTCTTCATACCTTGTTGTTTTTTTTTCAATTCTAAAAATATAATTATTCAAATAAATGGTTCACTAAATAATTAGATAATCATTTATTTAATAATGATTAAATTTAACATATATTTCAAATATAAAATATAAATTACAATTATTCATTATTCATTATCAACTACTTAAATAACCATTTATAAAAAATATTTAACTAACTAACTATGTAATTATTCACAAGTTTTCAATACATAACTCATGAAGAAATAAATAACTATAGTATTTTGAAATATATTTTACTTTTAAAAATATAATCGAATTATAAATAAATTTAAGTAATTTGAAAATAATTTAATTTATACAATAGATTAATAATAAATATTTTTTAAAAATTATAAATAAGGATTTAATCATTTTTATTAGAAAATAAATTCTTATACAAATTATTTATTTGAAAAGTAATATTATAAATTAATTGTAGTAATTACCCATTGTAATTAAATTAATTATTATATGATTACATTTATTGCTATAAAATTTGTTATTAATTAAGTAAATGTTTTGTTTTATTGGTAATCATTAATTATAAATACAATAATCCAATGAATTTACAAATAAATTAAATAATTACGATGGTTTTACAATAATTTTGTGTTATTGCATACTAATAATTATTAATATAAAATTTTATGTTGTTATATTAACAATTTATTATAAATAAATAAATAATGATTAATACAGACAATTATTTAGTGTGTCTAGTTTTAAAAAAATATAGTAATTGCATCAACTTTGTTCACTATTCTAAGATTATTATAAAATATTGAAATTAAAATCTTAACTATAAGCCAAAAAATTTCAATTATAGATATGAATTTTTTGAATTAAAATATAATTATTTTCAATACATAATTAAGTGTTTTAATATATTGGAATATAATCCTTACAATTATAAAAATTAAATTAATTCGTTTAATTATAGTGGGAATATTTTAATATTTAAAATTTTAATGAAAAATAATGAAAATGAATTATAAATTATGTGCATAAATAAAATAATTATAGTTATTTTATAATAATTACACATTGATAATAATAATGTTATTTTTATTCAAAAAGTATAAATAATTAGTGTAACAGTCTATGTTGGAATATGTGGTATTTATTTGAAATTATAAATAAGATATAAAATAATTTAATTAAATGAAATTATTATAAGTACAATAATTATATTTATTATTATTATTAAAATAAAATTACTATGAATATTTTGAATACTAATTTGAAATATAAATTAAAGTTATGAATATTGAGTTCAATCATAAATCAAATAATTATTATGTCTAATGTATAACTACTATAATTACAATGAGTTTGCAATAGTTGTACATTATTTACAATATATATTTTGGAATTGTTGGATTTTTTTTATGATTAAAAAATTAACAATAGTTTGTGTACAAAATATAACCTACATATAACTTGAATACAATCAATATATATAACCCATATTATACACATGTACATCCTAATATATTCTCATATATTAATGGGTAGATTACATTTAATACACCATTGTAAACTCATACACCTTATAATACACATAATACACTTTGAATACCAAGAAGGCAATGATTCACATGAATACATTTGCAACTAAAGGTACATAAATGGGTATTCTTGGATGAAAAACATGTTAAAAATTGTCCAAATGAAAAAATGTAGAAAACATTAGTCGCAAGTTAGTTGGAACATAGTTACAAGCATTACCAAATCTAAAAAATAGTTGTAAAAATAACCAACGTTAATTGTAAATGACAAATAATCGCAAATTGATTGGTTACAAAAACCTAATTTTTTTCTAGTGTAACCCTCCATTAGAAATGGGGAAACAAACCTACCAATGGACTAAAGAGATTTGAGGGCATTCCAAAAAGCTCGGGCCCAAAAGCCTTTCAAAAACTCCCAACATGGCTAAATTGAAAATGCCGAGTTGGCACTAAAAATCCAAAAGAGGGGAGAAGCAACAAAGTAAATAAAAAAGCCTTTGAACAAAACACTAAAAGAAAATCCCAAATGCTACCTAAACATCCCCTAACTTCGAAAATGCATCAACATGGCAAACATCTTCACCCAAAGCCTCCCACAAAAAGTTTGAAAAGAAAGAACTAAAATAAAAAAGGATGCCCAAGATCTTAATGTCATCAATAGGGCAACAAAACTAGTTGGGAAGGTGAACCCAAAATGCAAACCGTGAAAAGCCCAAGTCAAACACTTGCAAGGTTACACACCCAACCCCATAGAAGCCAGTTGGGAAGCAAAATGATCAAAGGCAAGGAAAACAACATGGGCAAGGTCGAGGATATGAATGACATTAACCAAAAAAAGGAAAAATCACAAGGGAAAATGTTCAAGAAACAACACAAAGCACAAAAATGAACAAAAGTAAAAAGAAGCTATGTAAACGGGTCACCTTAACACATGATTACAAATGAAAAGATGACAAACAAATTTCCCAAAGGGGGAAAGCTGAAATAATTTACTCCTTATCTTGACCCTTTTAGAATGTGATCCATAATTCAAAATAAAACTTTTTATGTCATGTGTAGATGGATAGTATATTATATCTATAGACACATTTCCTATGTTCTTTCATTTGGTTTTATTCATGAATGTGGAGTCTAAGAGAGACTATTTCATTCATTTTGTTGAGTTTTGAAAGAGAATACATCAAAAAATGAATATTTAACATTACAAATATTAAATGCAAGCTAGTTTGTATTATATAAAGCTACAAACATAAGGCAAAATGGATAATTTATTTTTGTTTATGAAAATGGACAATACATTTGATATACACATTTCCCAAGTTCTAGAATTCTTTTGTTTAGTTCAACTTTTGAATTTGCTTGGTCAAATAGTGTTATATCCAAGACAATGTTCCCCCTGTGGATTTTGTCCATAATGTAGTTTCAAGAATTATGCAAAATCTTTAAACAAATGCCAACCTCCTTTACAAACTTTCATCCAATTTTAATGATCCAAAATTTTCATCCCTTGCCAAATTCCATCCATCTTCAAGTTTCATCCAAGTTTAAAAGATTGCCACATGGTACTAAGTAGAATGTTAATCCATTTCATCAAATATTCCCTTGACATGGTGAAGTATATTCCAAGAATATGATATCTATGTGGAAAAAAATATTTTACAAAGATTCTTTTAAGCTCACCTACTCATGTTCACATGCTTCCAATTCACATTCACCTACTTGTCATTGTTGTGGAAATTACTAATATGTTCCCAATTGCAACTATAACATTGGGGTACTTTGCAACTAACCCATACATGTATCCAATAAAGGACACAATGGGAAGTTAATGCAATTGATAACAAAGGCCCAATGTAACGATTAAGTTGTTATATGAAGGCTCTTAGTCTAATCTTGCTAGGACATACTTAGATTAATTGGGTGTTGTAGTTGCGCCATTATGGCTTGTTGCATTGTAGTTGGTGCCACATAGTTAAAAGTTACATATTCAAATGTTGTGATATTGGTTGTTTATATTGCCATGTCTTGTCATCCAACATGGAGGGGGTGAAATGGCATCCCCCTCCAAATGCCCCACCTACCCATGTAGTTTACAAGTTGGGGGTGGACAATAGTATTATTCACACACATCACCTTCATGCCTTTCCTTTTTATACATTTCACATACCTTGGATAATTATTGATGATAATATTCTTTAATCATCATCATGGGTTGTGTATGGTTAAGAGAAGTAAACTATTCATTAGTCTTGATTATCTCTTGGGCAATTATGGGATTGGTGTACACCAGATCCCTAGATTTGGGCATGGAATACAATAGTCTATTGTCACATTTGTTGCAGATCCTAGTGTTGTTCCATTTGCACGATTTGAAAATCCTTGAAGTATGGTTCAACAACCTTCAATTGCACTTAAATATTGATGCCATTACTATAAGCATTTGTGTTCGATGTTGGCTTTTGTTTACAAGATCACAACTTTGATTTCCTCTTGCAAATTCGTTAACATTGCAAGAGATGTAGGTTGCAGGATGAATTCTTAAATTGGAATTGGAAGTTATTATAAAATTCACATGTCTTTAACTTGTTTAATATTCCTTAAACACAATGTGGAGAAATATGTTGATATGTAGTGCATTTTAACTCCTTTTCACATCACTTGCCTTTACATTTCATTATAGAATTGTTGAAAGTGTAGTCATTAAGTGAAACATGACCAAAGGTGATGGTTCAAACTAAAAAATCTTAAATTATATTTTTCCTTTCTTGATGTGTGCAAAAGCTAGTAGATGTACAAAATTTTGACTTCGTTTCAAGACTTAGTATGATGGGTCTCAACAATAAAGGTCTTCGTCACAATTGTTCCAAGATTTTAAAACAATTTGAAGTGTGTAAAGAAATCTTTATTTGTGGTGTTGTGACAATTTTTGACAATTCTATTCCAAGATCTTACAACATATTCAATTGTTGAAAAAATCTTTCATTAGAGAGGTGTGATAGACTTGGTAGAATAACATTAATAAGTCTATCTTAACCAAATGCAAACTTGTGAAAGTTGTCATTATAAAGGTAAGGGGAGAATAAACATGATTTAATGAAGAAGAGATGTGTGTGGGGTTTGTTGGACTATAACAAAAGATGATTATAAAATCTAGTAACAACTTGATGTACTTGAAGTTGGTGTGTTTGAATTTAAGGGGTTTGGAGTTTTTGGTATCTTGGAAGCATTGCACCCAAATTGTAGTATTGTTTTCATGTGTTTTGACAATCTTTGTAATTGTCAATCAAGAAAACCAAGAAACAAATGTAGCTTATTACAAATTTTATAATCACCAACATGTACCACTATAATGAATTAAGAACTTAATATTTTGCTAACAAAATCCCAATAAAACAACATATTTGAAGCCCATTCTACTAGGTCTTGAAAAAAAATAAAATTCCAACTTGCAAATGATAATTAAAAAGACGGTATAAATTTCAAACTGACAACATATATTATAATTAAACAACAAATTTCAAAGCAAGAAAATAAGCTTTACACTTGTTCATGAATCAAGAAATTACACGAAATTCCTTTTGAAGGAGCTCAAAAGTGAGCCATTGATGTGCGTTTTATGGATGGACCTTCATGTGCCCATCTTCAAAAGAGGTTTTAAATGTGTCTTGTCCACTTGTGAGTTAGCAAAACCATTGGACCTCATAATGTCTCAATTAGGAAGATAGGAGTGGGTTTGGTATAATCTTTGCATGTAAAAGTAACAAATTAGTGTGCATGTAAGATGGGGCACAAAAGGTTTGGTAAAATTTTGTGTTAAAGTATACAAATCCATATGATAGCACATGAAATTGCTAATTTTGATGAAATAACAATCTATCTTATTAAAGATCAAAACTGAGTTTTTTAATATATTTGAGATGGATTGTGTCTATGCATGTTGTGGGTCATGAACAAATCCATGCCTAGATGAAGACCTTCTCTAAGGGTATGGCATTTCAATGGAGTTTCCCAAACTTGAATAGGAATGTTGGAAACATGTACAAAGTATATTGCCCAAAATACTACCCTAAGGTGATAGAACAACATATTGTGTAATGCATTCTGAGATTCATTATCATATTGTTCTTGTCCTAGGCTGAAATGGGTAAGCTCCCATCCATCAAGCAAGCAAATGTTGCCAAAATGTGCATCCAAATGGTGCCTATCAATGTTTGGTGCAAAAAGAAGACCAAAAAGCTTTCATAGTTTAAAAAGAAGTATGTAACCAAAATGTTTGCCTTACTTCAAGCCATGTGGTTCAAGGGGAGTAAAGGGACATATGCCAACAACAAGAAGTTGATGTGCTTGGTGGTGACCTTGGTAGAAAATATGGACAACATATCAATTAATCATTGGCCCCTCCCACCCCTCCCCTTTTAGTGTGCTAGGAAACTGCACTTTTTGAACTCCTCTAGGCTACTACATACACATTCATTCCTATAACTCCATTGAGCACCACTTCACTTTTCACCTAAGGGAAACAAGAATAGGTGGCATCAATGTGAGACGCTTTTCCCAGTTAGTGTTGAGCACCAGTTGTTTCAATAGGGTAATGCCAAGTGCAACTAACTGAAGGAGGGAGGGTGTAGTAGATGGTAGCACAACAATAGTTAGTTAACAACCCTCTGCTGGTGCCTTTGTTGTGGTGGGTGTTTGGTTTGAGTCAATCTTTGACTAGGCTACAACTGACTGCAAATTATTATTGTGAGCAAAATGCCAAGCCTCCCACCACCAGCCCAAGACCATACATACATACATACATACATACCTACACTTTAAGCAAAATGCCAAGCCTCCCACCAGCCCAAGACCATACATGCATACATACATACCTACACTTTAAGTACTCACAGCCAAAAATGTACTTCTTCTTTCCAAAGAAGATGGTGGTAGTGGTGGTGTCACTAGAGTACTAGTAGTAGCCAGGTGGTGGTGGTGCAACACAAACTCTCATCCTGCACAAAAGAATCATTAAAAGAATTGGGCTCCCCCATGAGACAAGAAAAACAAGACAATCACTCCACATAGCTCTGTCTGTCATTAAGCTGAACCCTGAGTGCCAGCGCCCCCCCCCCCAAGGGGAGAAAGTTTAGGGTTTAGGGTTTAGGGTTAGGGTTAAAAAATCAAATGAGCACTTTTTTGAAAATTTAGAAGTTCAGGAACTTCTTGAGTTTATTGTGTTTGGTGTTTAGGGTTTAGCTAAACCCAAGGGAAGGGCTAGCCAAGGGTGGGCATGAATCTGGGAAAGCTTGCTCGCCAGGGCATTACATTCCCTGATACCCGGCGGGTATATCCAGCAGGTATCTCCATAAATTTTTAAAAAAAAAAAACAAGATTGGGTTTTTTAGAAAGGCCCACGGGGATTATACCCCTAAAGTCACCATATTCCTATGTTTGGTTTTCAGTGTGTAGCCATAAATATAAAAGGGCGATTTAAAAAGATATGATATAACCTCATATATCTAGTTTATACCCAGATTTGGCTAAATCTTCCTGAGGGATGATAACCATTCTTTTTCTACATCTTGCTATGGATGATCGCCACTTTTAGGCTACATTAGGAAATTCCTTAAGAAAAAGAAAACACTGGGCCCCCTTCCCAGAAAGATACAAGAGAAAGGGGAAGAAGGCACCAGCGGAGAAACCGGGAGACCCGGCGGGGCCTACAGTCCTTAGTTGTTGTAGTATGTACTACCCGTCTATTTTTTGAGAATTAGAAAAGAAAAAAAGAAATTTAATAGGTACACA
>Ga0116229_10001359_pt1 | contig 38052 bp, 30 predicted proteins | sample S1TSphgellanicum_3_FD_87313 | JGI IMG/M metagenome (GOLD analysis project Ga0116229, IMG submission 87313) | Host-associated microbial communities from peat moss isolated from Minnesota, USA - S1T2_Fc - Sphagnum magellanicum MG | ecosystem: Host-associated > Plants > Peat moss > Unclassified...
CAAGCCAATTCTCCGGGGATGCGCCGCTTCGACTCGCAGAATTCCCTCGCCAGGAATCGATCCACGGCGGCAAGGCGTTCGTTCCAGGGGCGTGCAGCACGCAGATGGTCCAACAGCCTGGTGGTTTCGTGCGGAGCGACGTCCAACAGGTTGACCGCTTCGCGATTCGATTCCGCCACAGCTCCGCCAAACAAGGCATATAGCGCGAGCGGTGGTAGTCGGATCTCAATGCAATCGTTGACTCCGGCATGCCGCACCTGTTGCGCGCCTACTTGGAGCCCCGCAGAGAAGGCGCTCAAGCGTGCCGAGCCGCCCGGGTACAGCGCGGGCTGAACAGTGTCCAGTGGCTGAACGGCTACCGTGGTGTTTAGGATCCACGGTAGAGTCCGTTCTCTAGGGACCCTCTGTATCGCGGAAATTCAGCACTACCGATCAATGAAAAAAAGTGGTTGGTTACTATGTGGGCCTCTCGCAGGCATCGTCTTGGCAAGCGGCATCGCCATTCTCCCGCTTTTCGTTCCCGGATACAGCCAGATCCGCCAGACCCATTTCCACACCCGCTGCATAATTTCTTCGGCACCTCGGAACTCATTGTCTATCAAGCGCCGATGGTGTTGGCGCTCCAATGGCGCAAAGATCCCAAAGCGACAACGCTCGTCGCCTTTTCTTGGATGTGCTTCGTTGGGCTTTGGATAAGTCTCGCACTAAATTTCGTCATCTTTTTCCGCGACAGCCAACTATGGCTTACGGTCAAGCCAGTCTACGGTCTGTTTCACTGCTGCTCCGGATCAATCGGCAGTCAGGCTGATTGAGCATACAATCCTCCCTACTGCAGATACTTACGAGGAAAACCCCATGAAATTGAGTGCACGCAATGTCCTACCGGCCACCGTCAAAACCGTGACGCCGGGCGCGGTCGACACCGAGGTCGTGGTTGAGTTGGCACCCGGCATCGAGGTGGTGTCGATCATCACCAAGACGTCAGCGGAAAAACTCGGGCTCAAGCCCGGCGCCAAAGCATATGCGATTGTCAAAGCCTCCAACGTGATGATAGGAGTCGACTAAGACACGGCCGCCGCATGCGCCGCGACGGCTCTCTTTCCCGGTCAAAGTAACCACTTCAAAGTCGAAAAACCCTAACTCCAACATCCACAGCCAAGGACTCGCCCTATGCCAACCCCTCACCGATCCCCCGGAATGATCGCTGTCATTTTTGCCTCGCTGATACAGCTCGCCGCCGTGGCGCATGCCGCGCCACCCGCACATTTTCAACGATTCAAGATAGGCACCTATGATGCGGTAGCGCTCAAAGATGGCGACCTCCAAGTGCCGGTGGACGGCAAAAGCTTCGTCATCGATCAACCGAACGACGCCGTCGGCTTGATCTTGAAGGCGGGTGGCGCACCCGCCGACCATTTTGAGTTCAGCATCCAGCCGCTGCTCGTACATGCCGGTGACCGCGTGCTGTTGTTTGACACCGGTGCGGGTGCCTACTTCGGCGACATCGCGGGCGAGCTGCCCGCCTCCATGAGGGCGGCGGGTGAGAAGCCCGCCAGCGTGACCGATATCTTCATATCGCACGCCCACGGCGATCACGTCGGCGGACTGGTGACCTCAACGGGAGCGCCCACTTTTCCGAAGGCCGTGATTCACATGTCCGCGCCGGAATGGAAATGGCTGAGCAGCCTGACTGACGACAACGCGAAGATCTACGGCATCCAGAACGTCACCGTGCTGGTGAATGCGATCAAACCCAAGGTGGCGCCCTTCGAACCGGGAGCCGATGTCCTGCCGGGGATCGTCAAAGCGGTGGATCTCAAGGGACACACACCGGGCCATTCCGGGTATCTCATCGGCTCCGGCGCCGGTAGCGTGCTCCTCATCGGTGACGCGATGCATAGCTATGTCGTGTCGGTTCGCAAAGCCGAATGGCCTGTGGCTTTCGATCGCGACAAACAAGTCGCAGCCGCAACGCGGGTCGCGCTGGTCAAAAGCGCCGCCGAGAGCGGTCAGCGTATCTATGCGGAGCACTTTCCCTTCCCGGGTATCGGCAAGATTGTGAACGGCAAAGACGGCGCCAGCTGGCAGCCGGAACTGCCACACTGATCAAGCTGAATCCCGTACGTCGCTCGGCCCAGCGAGCGTCGCGCCTACGTCTTGCGCAACACCAGCACGAAACGATCGGTCTTGCCCAGCATCGGACCCTTGTAGCTGATCTCATCGCGCTGATCGAGCGGCATACGCAGCGCATCGCTCTTCGCGACCACCCTGAAGCCATGCGACTTGAAGTCCTTGATCGCAAAATCTTCTTCGATTCGATGCAACGTACCCGCATCGCTGTTGCGATGACCACTCTTGGCCGAATGGTCCACGACCAGCAATAGGACGCGCGGCTTCAGCGCGCGCGCCAGTTGATCGAGCACGCTGCCGACATCGATCTTCGGCCATTCACCCTGCGAATCCACCCAATACAGATCGTGGTACACCTTGACGAGCAGTACGACATCCAGGCTGTGCGGCGCCAGCGCCATGGCATTGAGGTCCACGGTCTCATGCTGCACATTCGGCAGCCGATTGCCCGAGAGGCGCGCATCCCAGCCCGCGCCCCATTTATCGAATGCAGCATTGTTGATCAACAAGACATGCCCAGAGGGCCCCACCAGGTAGCTTGCGATTTCGCTGTAGTAGCCATCCCCCGCGAGCACATCGGCGACCGTCATGCCCGGCTTGATATCGACCAGCCCCAGCACGTCCGCCGGATGGTCGAGCGCATCACGTTTCAAGTCCGCCGCGGGACGTCCCGGGTGCGCCAACGCAGCGTCGATGTTGCCGGCGTGCGCAACGCCGGCGAGTTTCACCACGGCAATCAGCACCAAAGTACCGACCAGTGCCGCACGGTAGCGCGCGGTGCAGGAAAACGCGTATCGGTCGATCATGCAATCCCCCTTTTGTCTTGACGCTCCGGCTCACTTGTCCGCTTTCACGAACAACAGCGCGATCAACGTGATGAGACCCGCGATCGACAGATAATAGCCCACGTACGCAAGACCATAGTTTTTCGCCAGCCAGGTCGCCAACGGCGCGGCGAGGGACGCGCCGAGAATGCCGGCGAGATTGAAGGTCAGCGAGGTGCCGGTGTAACGCACCGCAGTGGGAAACATCGCGGCCAGCGCGCTCCCGAGCGGTCCGTAGCTCAAGCCGCTCAAACCAAAACCCAAGATCAAGAACACCAAGACCTTCACGGTATCGTGAGCCGCAAACAGCGGTTGAAACGCGAAACCAAACACGATCACGGCGATGGTCGCGACGATCATCATGTTCCTACCACCGATGCGATCGGCCATCAAACCGGCAAAGGGGATGACAGCACCGAAGAACAACACGCCGATCAACTGCATGACCAGAAACGGTTGTCGTCCGAAACCAAGAGCGCTCGTGGCCCACCCCAGCGCAAAGACATTCGCCAGATAGAACACCACGAACGTGGTGGTGGCGCCCAATGTCCCCAGGAGCAACTCAACCGGTTGTTTGACGATCACCGAGAACATGGGGACGCGCACCCGCTCGCCTTGTTCCAGCGCACGCTTGAATGCCGGCGTCTCGGTCAACTGCAAGCGGATGTACAGGCCCACCACGACCAGCACCGTGCTGGCCAGAAACGGAATGCGCCAACCCCAATTGAACAGCTGCGCATCGGTCAAACTGTTGCTCATCAGCAGGAATGCGCCGATGGAGAAGAACAGCCCGAGCGGCGCGCCCAGTTGCGGGAACATGCCGAACCACGCATGTTTACCCGCCGGCGCGTTCTCCGTCGCCAGCAGCACGGCACCGCCCCACTCGCCGCCAAGACCCACACCCTGTCCCACGCGGCACAGCGCCAGCAACACCGCGGCATACACGCCCACCGACGCATACGTCGGCAACAGCCCGATGCAGATGGTCGAGATGCCCATGGTCAACAGCGCCGTGACCAACGTCGTCTTGCGGCCCACGCGATCGCCGAAATGCCCGAACAGCGCCGAGCCGATGGGCCGCGCGACGAACGCCAGCGCGAACGTCACCAAGGATTGCAGCGACGCCGTTGCGGGATCCGACTTGGGAAAGAACAGTCGCGGAAATACCAACACGGCCGCTGTGGCATAGATGTAGAAGTCGTAGAACTCGATGGTCGTGCCGACCAGACTGGCCAGCAAAATACGGCGCGTTTGCCGCGCATCGGGCTGTGATACCGAATCAAGCAAGGAGGTGTCCCGGAATCGTTCTAATTTCGGGAATACTACACCACATCCCCATAGGAACACTTACCGCCTGGCACTCATAAGGCGCCCTGCGCCCGCACCTCGTCAATGACGATTTGTCGTGCGTTTACCCAGATATTGCGTTTACGCAAAGAGGACGCGCCCGCAGGCGCTCCTAAGGCGACGCGGGCGCCGGTCCTCCCATGACTTCTTGATTCTGCTTCAAGAGGTCATCGGGTTTGATTTCATTCGCCGGCATCGGCGGAGGGTTGGGGACACCCGTGGCCGTGCTCTGGGGCGGCTTCGCGGATTCAGGCGAGGTCTGCTGTGCCAGTTTTTCCGTTTTTTGCCATTGATAGGTGGACCAACCGCCGCCAAGATTATTGATCAGGTTCACACTGGCGGTCAGCTGCCGTAATTGCACTTGTACTTCCGCTTCGCGTGCGGACAAAAAGGCGTTTTGCGCCGTGATCACATTGACGTAGCTGTCGACGCCGTTGCGGTAGCGCACCACCGACAGTTCGACGGCGCGCTGCGCCGACACCGCGGCGTCATGCTCTTGAACCAATTCCTGCGACAGGATGCGCAGGCTCGCAAGGTTGTCCTCCACCCCCTGCAGCGCACTCAATACCGTCTGCCGGTAATTCGCGGCATCCGCATCATTGGTTGCCCGCGCCTGCGCGAGGGCGGCGCGGTGCGCGCCACCATCGAACAGAGTCTGCGCCAGATCGGGCCCTACGGACCAAAACCGGTTCGGCCATTTCAACAATTGGCTCAAGGCAGTGGACTCGTATCCCGCCGATCCCGTCAGGCTCAACGTCGGAAAGAATGCGGCGCGGGCGATGCCGATGGCCGCGTTGCTGGCGGCGACCTGCCGTTCGGCCGCCGCAATGTCCGGACGCCGCTCGATCAGATCCGCCGGCACGCTGACCGGAACCAGTGGCAGCGTCTGATTGAAGTGGGCGTAGGGCAGCGAGAAACTCGATGGCGGCACACCGATCAACACCGCGATGGCATGCTCGAAGGTAGCCCGGGTGACACCGAGGTCCGTGGCCTGCGCCATGGCGGACTGCAGTTGCGTCTGCGCTTGCGCCAAATCCTCATCCGAGTCGACGCCGTTCTTATAGAGGGTTTGCACCAAGTGCAGATTTACCTGGTAGTCCTCCAAGGTGCTGTCCAGCACCCGCCGCTCTTCATCCGCGATGCGCAGCTGAAAATAGTCTTGGGCCAGCGTCGTTTGCGTGCTCAACAACGTATTGGCCAAGGTCGCCGCGCTCGCCTGCGCACTGAACCGATCTTGCGCAACGGTATTGCGGATGCTGCCCCACAGGTCGATCTGATAGGACGCCTCGACCGGCAACGAATAAATGGTATGCGGTTTGACCGAACCGGACACCGACGCCGCGGTGGTGCTGGTGGTCGTCCCCGTTGCGCCGCCCGCGGTGCCCGTCGCGCCGCCCGTGCCTATGGCGCCACCTGTCGCGCCTCCCGCCACCGACGCGCCCCCCAACGTCTCGACCGAAGCGCTCGAGCGGCTGCGCGTCACAGATGGATCCAAGCTCACGGTGGGAAAGAATGAGGCCTCCGCCTGCTGCACCATGGCGCGCGCGGCGCGGTAATTGGCGGCGGCGGCCAACACCGTTTGGTTCGATTTCGCGACCCGCTCCTCCAGCTCGTTCAGCGTCGGATCTCCATACAGCTCCCACCAGTTGCCGCGCAGCGCCGCATCGCGCGGGTCGGCGAGTTGCCAGCCCTCGGTGCCGGCATCGCCGTGCACGGCTTCCTTGAATTTGTCGCCGCCGTCCAGCTTCGGCCTCTCGTAGTGGGGCGCGAAATTACAGCCGCTCGCGGCCAGCATGCCGATCGCGGCTATCACGCCGGCCGACGTCGATACGGTGCGTGATCGCATCATGATGCGGTAGCCTCCTCGGGCGACGTGCCGATGCCGAACTTCGACACCCAGGTGTTCAAACGGTCCATGTACAGGTACACCACCGGTGTCGTGTACAAGGTCAGCGCCTGACTCACTATCAGCCCGCCGACGATGGCAATTCCCAATGGCCGGCGCAGTTCCGATCCCATGCCGGTGCCGATCGCCAGCGGCACGCCGCCGAGCAGCGCCGCCATGGTGGTCATCATGATGGGCCTGAAGCGCAGTATGCACGCCTCGAAGACGGCATCCCGGGGGCTCTTGTGGTCGCGCCGCTCCACTTCCAACGCAAAATCGATCATCATGATGGCGTTCTTTTTCACGATGCCGATCAACAGAATGATGCCGATCAGCGCGATCACCGACAGATCCGTGTGCGTGATCAAGAGCGCCAGCAGCGCACCCACACCGGCCGACGGCAAAGTCGACAGAATCGTGATCGGGTGGATGTAGCTCTCGTAGAGAATACCGAGCACCACGTAGACGGCGGCCACGGCGGCGGCGATCAGCAACGGTTCATTCGCGAGAGAGTCGCTGAAAGCCTGTGCGGTTCCGCTGAATGAGCCGGTGATGGTGGATGGCATGCCGGCCTGCCGCTCCGCACCGTTGATGGCATTGACCGCGTCGCCCAACGCAACGTTCGGCGCCAGATTGAAGGAATAGGTCACGGAGGGGAACACGCCGGAGTGATTCACCGCCAGGGGAGCGGTGGACGCCGCATAGTGGGTGAATGCCGACAACGGCACCATGCCGCCACCGCTCGAGGAGACATAGATGTTGCGCAGGGCGCGCGGATCCTGCCAGAAGGCGGGATCGACCACCATCACGACGTAGTATTGATTCAACTGGGTATAGGTGGTCGCGATCTCGCGCTCGCCGAACGCATCGTACAGCACGTTGTCGATTGCCTGCGCGCTGATGCCGAGGCGCGACGCGGTCTGCCGGTCTATGACCAGATTTGCCGACAACCCGCTGTTCTGCGCGTCGCTGTTGACGTCGGTCAACTGGTGCAGTCCCTTCATCGTCTTCAGCAGCTGCGGTCCCCATTGATTCAGCAACTGCAGATTGTCGCTCTGTATGGTGTATTGATATTGAGCCGCGCTCTGCCGGCCGCCGATGCGCACGTCCTGGACCGCCTGAAGAATCAGCGTCGCGCCCGGCACCGCGGTAAGCTTCGGCCGCAACCGTGTGATGATTTGGTCCGCCGTGACCTTGCGTTCCTGCAACGGCTTCAGCGAGATGAACACGCGCCCCGTGTTGGTGGTCGTGCCGCCGCCACCGCCCGAAAACACGACCACCGTTGCCACCGCGGGATCGGCTTTGACGATGGCTGCCAGCCGCTGCAGCTTGGTCTGCATCGCCTGAAAGGATATCGACTGGTCGGCGATCACGTTGCCATTCAAGCGTCCGGTGTCCTGCTGTGGAAAAAACCCCTTGGGCACGATGATGTACAAATAGACGGTCAAGCCGATCGTGGCGATCGCGACGATCAGCACGAACAGCGAACGATCCAGCAACCAGCGCAACGAATTCTCATAGCCTTTGAGGATGCGCTCGAACACACGCTCGCTCGCCTGGTAGAACCTGCCATGATCGGCGCCCTGCGCCAGCAATATGGAGCACATCATCGGCGTCGTCGTGAGCGACACCACCAGGGAGACCAGGATGGTCACCGACAATACCACTGCAAACTCGCGGAACAGTCGCCCGATGATGCCGCCCATCATCAGGATGGGAATGAACACGGCCACCAGCGACAGACTCATCGATACCACGGTCGAACCGATCTCCGCTGCGCCCTTGCTCGCGGCCTCGAGCGCACCCATGCCGTTTTCCTTGTAGCGGGTGATGTTCTCCAGCACCACGATGGCATCATCGACGACGAATCCGGTCGAAATCGTCAGCGCCATCAGCGAGAGATTGTCGATGCTGTAGTTGAGCAGGTACATCGCGGCCAAGGTACCGATGATGGACACCGGCACCGCCACCAGCGGAATCAGCGTGGAGCGCCACTCGCGCAGGAACAAGAACACCACGGCAACCACCAGCAGCATGGAGATGATCAGGGTCCGTTCGATGTCCGTGACCGACGCCCGGATGGTGGCCGTCTGGTCGAGCGCCACGGTCAGGTCGATGGACGGGTCGATGCTCGCCTTCAGCTGCGGCAGTGTGGCTCGAATCGCGTCCACGGTGGTGATGATGTTGGCACCGGGTTGGCGGCAAATAATCAGCAGCGCCGCGCGTTTGCCGTTCGCCAAGCCCAGCGAGTGCACCGTTTGCACCGAATCCTCCACCGTTGCGATGTCGCTGACGCGCACCGGCGCGCCGTTGCGATACGCCACGATGAGTGGCGCGTAATCCTTGGCCTTCAGCAATTGGTCATTGGCGCTGATCTGCCAAAGCCCGTTGGCATCGGAGAAACTGCCCTTGGCTTCGTTGGCGGTCTGCGCGGCCACGGCCGTGCGTACATTTTCCATCTGCAGTCCATAGCCATTGAGCTGCGTGGGATTGACGTTGATGCGCACCGCCGGCGCGCTGCTACCCCCGACCACCACCTGCCCGACGCCCGACACCTGCGACAGGCGCTGCTGCAGGATGGTCGATGCGGCGTCGTAGAGCTGCGCCGGCGGGAGTTTGTCCGATGTCAACGCGACGATCATGATGGGCGCGTCCGCCGGATTGACCTTGCGGTATGTCGGATTGGTCGGCAGGTTTGCCGGCAAATAGCTGCGCGCCGCATTGATCGCCGATTCGACATCGCGTGCCGCGGCGTCGATGTTGCGGCTCAGATCGAACTGCAGGGTGATGCTGGTCTGACCGAGCGTACTCTGCGCCGTCATTTCCGTGACCGCGGCAACGCGCCCAAACTCCCTCTCCAGCGGCGTCGAGACCGACGATGCCATGATTTCCGGACTGGCGCCGGGCAACGACGCCTGCACCGAGATGGTCGGAAAATCCACCTGCGGCAGCGGCGACACCGGCAACAGCGAAAACGACGCCATGCCCGCCAGTGCGATGGCCGCGGTCAACAGGCTCGTGCCGATGGGACGCTTGATAAAGGGCGCGGAGAGGTTCATGACGTGCAGCTCATGACGCCGGCACCGGGTGCTTCTTGTCGCGCCACCGGGCGAATCTTTCCGCCAAGCCGTCGAAAAACAAATAGATGACCGGCGTCGTGTACAAGGTCAACAGCTGGCTGAATATGAGGCCGCCGATGATGCTGATGCCGAGCGGCCGCCGCAGTTCCGAGCCCACCCCGTGGCCGAAGGCAAGCGGTACCGCGCTCAGCATCGCCGCCATCGTGGTCATGAGGATGGGCCGGAAGCGCAACAGGCATGCTTCGTGAATCGCGTCGAAAGCGCTTTTGTGTTCCTTGCGCTGCGCCTCGAGTGCGAAGTCGATCATCATGATGGCGTTTTTTTGCACGATGCCGATGAGCAGGACGATGCCGATGATGGCAACCACCGTGAGCTCGTTGTGAAACAGCAGCAGCGCCAGCAAAGCTCCCACGCCTGCCGAAGGCAGCGTCGACAGGATGGTGATCGGATGAATGTAGCTCTCGTAGAGCACGCCGAGCACGATGTAGACCGTGAGCAACGCGCTCAACACCAGCACTGACTCATTGGAGAGCGAACTCATGAAGGCTTGTGCCGTGCCCTGGAAAGTCCTTTCCATGGCGGCCGGCGCCGGCAGATCCTTCTCCACCTGTTGTATGGCCTTGACGGCCGCGCCCAAGGAGCTGCCTTCGCTCAAATTGAAGGACAGCGTGGTGGCAGGGAATTGCCCCATGTGGCTGATCAGCGTCGGTGCGCTGGTCTGTTTGACCTGAACGATGGTGCTCAAGGGAATCGAGGGACCCGCGCCGGCATGCAGGTACAGATCACCCAGGTTCGACGGATTGGTGCGGAATTGCGGGTCGACCTCCAGGATCACGTGGTATTGATTCAACTGGGTGAACAGCGTCGAGATTTGCCGCTGGCCGTAAGCATCGTAGAGCGCGTCATCCAGATTTTGCGTCGTCAACCCCAGACGTGCGGCGGTCGCACGGTCGAGCGTAAGCGCCGCTTGACGCCCGTCATTCTGCAGATCGCTGGCCACATCCTCGAGTTCCGGCAGCTGCTTCAGGCGCGCAACGAATTTGTTGGCGTAATCCGACAGTTCCGTGGCGCTCGGATCCTGCATGCTGTACTGGTATTCGGTGCGGCTGACGATGTCTTCCACGGAAATATCCTGCACCGGCTGCATGTATAGCTGAATTCCGTCCACCTGCGACACAGAACGCCGCAACTCCTGGATCACTTCCGTGGCGGACTTGCGGTCGGCCAAGGGCTTCAGATTGATCTGGATGCGGCCGCTGTTGAGCGTGGTGTTGGTGCCGTCGACGCCGATGAAGGAGGACAGGCTGTCGACGGCCGGATTTTTCAAGATGGTGGCGGCCAGCTGCTGCTGCAGCTGCGACATCTTGTCGAACGACACGCTTTGCACGGCCTCGGACACCGCTTGGATTTCGCCGGTGTCCTGCACCGGAAAGAAGCCCTTCGGGATCACCATGAACAGCAGGAAGGTGACGGCCAGGGTGCCGACCGCGACCAGCAGCGTCATGGTGCGCCGCAACAGCACCCAATCGAGCGTGCGCTCATAAAAATCGATGATCTTCTTGAAGATTCCTTCCGACCATTTGTAGAAGCGTCCTTGCTCGGCATCGTCCTTGTGCCGCAGCAGCCGTGCGCACAGCATGGGCGTCAGGGTCAGCGAGATGAATGCCGAGATCAATATGGTGGCGCTCAAGGTGACGGCGAATTCGCGGAACAGCCGGCCCGTGATGTCGCCCATGAAGAGCAGCGGGATCAACACCGCGATCAAGGAAATGGTCAGCGACATGATCGTGAACCCGATCTGCTCGGCACCCTTCAGCGCGGCATCCAGCGGCTTGTCTCCCTGCTCGACGTAACGCGTGATGTTCTCGATCATCACGATGGCGTCATCCACCACGAAACCGGTCGAGATGGTCAATGCCATGAGGGTGAGATTGTTGAGGCTGTATCCCAGCGCATACATGGCGGCGAACGTGCCGACCAACGACAGCGGTACCGCGATGCCCGGAATGATGGTGGCTGCGACGGTGCGCAGAAACACGAAAATAACCGCCACGACCAGCGCGATGCACAGCAGCAGCTCGAATTCAACGTCGGATACGGAGGCGCGTACCGTGGTGGTACGGTCGGTCAACACGGCGATCTGGATGATGGGTGGAATGGTGGCGCGCAGTTTCGGCAGCAGCGCTTTGATCTTGTCGACCACGTCGATGATGTTGGCGCCGGGCTGTCGTTGGATGTTGACGATGACCGCCGGCGTCTTGTTCATCCATGCGGACAGCGCACCGTTCTCGGTGCCGTCGACCACCTTGGCGACATCGGTCAACATCACCGGCGCGCCATTGACATAGGTGAGTATCAACTTCTTGTAGTCGGCGCTGGTGGTGATCTGGTCGTTGGCGCCGATCTGAAAGCTCTGCGAGGGTCCGTTGAAGCTGCCCTTCGCCGTATCCAAACTCGCCGCCGTCAACGCCGTGCGCACATCCTCCATGTTCAAACCATAAGAGGCGAGCTGTGTGGGATTGACCTGCACGCGCACCGCGGGCTTCTGGCCGCCGCTGATGGTCACGGCGCCGACGCCCGGCAGCTGGGAAATTTTCTCCGCCAGCCGGGTGTCGGTGTAGTCCTCGACCTGGGACAGGGGCATGGTGTTCGATGTCAGCGCCAACGTCAGTATGGGTGCGTCGGCGGGATTGACCTTGTTGTACACCGGCGGCATCGGCAAGCCAGCCGGCAGATAGTTCTGCGCCGCATTGATCGCCTCTTGTACATCTTGTTCCGCGATGTCGATGCTCAGGCTCAAATTGAATTGCAGCGTGATCACCGAAGCTCCGGACGAACTGGTCGAGAGCATTTGGCTCAAGCCCGGCACTTCGCCGAGCTGTCGCTCCAGCGGCGCCGTGATCGCGGAGGCAACCACCTCCGGACTTGCGCCCGGATAGAAGGTCAACACCTGCATCGTGGGGTAATCCACTTCGGGCAGTGCGGCGATCGGCAGCTGCCGGAATCCGATGATTCCGACCAACAAAATGGCCGCCATCAGCAGCGACGTCGCGATCGGCCGCAGGATGAACGGTCGCGACGGGTTCATGGCGGCGGGTTCACGGCGATGGCTTGGCGCCACCGCCCTCGGTGGCAGCAGGGGCGCCGTTGACGTTGGGCTTGCGAATCGTAACCTTCGAGCCGTTCTGCAGCCGGTCGAAGCCGTCGGTCACGACCTGAGCACCCGGGTCGACCCCGGTGGCCGCGGAGACTTCGCCCTCGGTGGCCTGAATCTTGATGGTCTGCTGTTTGACCGTGCCATCACCCTGAATGACGTACACGAAGGCACTGTCGTTGGTGCGCTGAATCGCGGCTTCCGGCACCAAATTGACCTGGGTGAGAGTTTTCACCAGCAGCCGTGCATTCACGAACTGATTGGGGAACAGCTCGTTGTGCGTATTGGGGAAGGTCGCGCGCGCCCGCACCGTGCCGGTGGTGGTGTTGATCTGATTGTCGACCGTGAGCAGCGTGCCGTCCGCCAGCTCATGCTGCTTGGTGCGATCCAAGGCCTTGACGTCCAAGGTCCGCCCCGTTGCCATCGCCTCCACCACATCCGACAAACTGTCCTCGGCAATGGTGAAGATGACCGTGATCGGCTGCAATTGCGTGATGGTCGCAATGCCCGTGGTGCCGTTGGCGGGTACGATGTTGCCCGGATCCACGGTTCGCAGACCCACGCGGCCATCGATGGGTGACACGATGCGGGTGTAATCGACGTTGACTTGCGCTGCGTCCAGATTGCCCTGGTCGAGCTTCACGGTACCCTCGTCCTGGTCCACCAATGCCTGCTGCGTCGCCAGAGTTTGCTGCGGAATGGCGTGCTCTTTGAACGAATTTTGATAACGGACCAAATCGATCCGAGCGTTCTTGAGCGCGGCCGCATCGCGCGACAGCTGCCCCTGACTCTGCACCAGCACGGCTTCATAAGGACGTGGGTCGATCACGGCCAGCAGCTCATTCTTCTTGACCATCTGCCCTTCCTTGTAGCGCACCTGGGTGAGTTCGCCCGCGACCCGGCTCGCCACGGTGACGGTATAAACGGGCGTAACGGTGCCGAGCGCGTCCAGATAGATGTCGATGTTGCCGGTGGTGACCGGCGCCGCGGCCACCGGCGTTGGCGGCGGCGGACCCGCCTTCTTCTTGGGCTTCATGAAGGCGGAGATGATCAGCCACAGCAACAAGACGATGGCGATCACGAGCAAGGCGGCGATGATCCAATGGGTCCGGGCCCAGCCTCGCAAGCCCCCCGCACGGGAGGCATTCATCGTGTCCACATCACTGCTCATGCGAAGCGACTAACGCCCTCGGGGCCGTCCCGGTAGGGACGGCATCGAGCGGCCGCCCTGCGGGGGTCGAAATGCCGGCGCATGGCCGCGATCGCGAAATCCGCCGCCGTGCTCGCCGCGATAAGGACCGACTGCATAGCCCGGACCCCACCCACCATAGTCGTAGCCATAGGGCTCATAATATCCACCGGCATAACCGACGCCAACGCTGCCGTCGACACCGACGCCTTCCACGGCGCAACACGCCAGCGCCGTCGAGCACAGCAAGCTCACACCCAATTGCATCCACCGGCGTGAGGCGCGCATTACTTCGGCTCCGTCTTGGAGTCGCTGTCGCTCCATTCCATGAGTCCGACCGGCGCGCCCGCGGGATCGGCCACCACCGCTACCATGCCGCCATGCCGATCCAGATGCGGTTCCACCAGAATGCGGCCGCCCAGCGACACCGCCTTGGTAACCATGTCGGCGGCATTGTTCACCCTGATGAAATTCAGCCAGTGCGCATGGCGGTGACCTTCCGCTGTCGGCAATGCGTTGGCACTGGCTCGGGCGTAGTCGTCGCTCGACAGGATCAAATGCTCCAGTCCGTCGGCACTCTCGGCATCGAACACGTCGTAGCCGAATAAATCCTGATAGAAGGCGGCCTCGTGTTCCGGATCCTTCGCAAGCAGAGAGCTCCAGATCCATTCGCCCGGCGCCGCCAGATAGTCGGGCGGATCGCCGCTGCTCGATGCCAAGACCGCGAATACCGCGCCTTCCGGATCGGCGAGCACCGCCTGCCGGCCGCGCATCGCGTAGCTCACGGAATCGGCGAGCACTTTCCCCTTCTGCGCGAGCGCCGTGCGCTTCACCGCATCGACATCGCGCACGGCAATGAATGTCAGCCATGCGGACTGATGGCGTTCCGAGACAGACACGGGCTTCTCGACGATTCCTGCCACCGGCCGGCCGGCCTCCATGGCGACGGCATAGTCGGTATCGCCGGCGTGGATGTTCTGAAAAGTCCAGCCGAACAGAGCACTGTAGAATTTTTCGGCGTCGCTCAAGCTCGGCGTGACCAAGTCTGCCCACACCACCTTGCCGACGTGATGCTCGTTGCTCGGCGGAGAATTCAAGGGAGGCAGTTCGAAGGATGCAGCGTGCAGTGTCGAAATCGAGACCACAAGCAAAGACAGCGAACGAAAGCACGTCGACAGCATTCTTCATTAATCCTTCGAATCGGATCGCGATAGTGCACGCCTCGCGTGCGCTGCGCTGTACGCACCCGGAACTGAGGCGCTGTCAGACGATGCCTACTCAATCTGACAAGGAATCTGAAGAAGTGTCAACCCGAGCCAAGCGTCGACACTTGCCGCTCTAGGCCTTGCCGCGGATCCCCACCACCACCAGAACCACGCCGGCCGCCAGCGCCACGCCACCCAGCCAGGCGGGAATCTCGTGCTGCTGGGACACGCTAGCTTGCAGCGAACCCACTGTGAGGACGGGCTTGTCCTGGCTGTATGACGGCGATTTGATCAGAATATAAAGACCGCCCGCGATCAGCAGGGCTCCCACAATCAACGAAATACGCATGCAACCTCACATAACGGGCCTCAGGTAAGTCGGATTGTAGTCTTAGTTCACGGAGATTGCGGACACCGCGTGTAATGTAGGGGCGCTAGTGATATGTTTTCGCTGTGATGCGACCTCTCTTGAGCCACTGCCGGATCGCCGCGCTGCTGCTGGCACTCTCGCTGCCGCTGCAGGGCTTTGCGGCCGTCGCGTTCTGCGCCCAGCCGGCCGCTTCAGATCTCGTGCGGCGGCAAGCCGCCGGCGCGCATGAGCACTGCGGCGGACACGTAGACCTCGCACCTTCAGGCGCTAAATCCGCCGGCACTGAGCACGCCACTCAAAACTCCACCGCCCACCACCACGGGTGTTGCACGGACTGCTGTCTGGCTGCGATGACACCAACGAACCCAGCTTGGACACCCCCGCGCGCCGACACACTGCTGCTGTCCCTGCCGCAGCAACGCACGCCCTTCATGACCTCCCTCGACCGCCTCGACCGTCCTCCCCGGACGATTCCCGCCTAAAGGCGGACGCAATAGCGTCCATTCCGGTGGTGAACAACTCGGGCCTGCGGCAAACCCCCGCGGCCTCGAGATGCGAGGGCTTATGGATCATTTCGCGGACCGACTCCGAGCGAGTCGATGGGTAATACTCTGCGGCGCAGCGGTGCTGTCAGAATTGAACGGGTGCGCCGGCTTTTCGGGCGACCGCGGCTTTGCCGGTGTCGCCGCGACCACGCAGACTCGATTGCACAAGGATGTCGCCTGGCCGCGCACGGCAGGTGAGGCCGCCAAGTGCGCCGCCGACGTGGCGCAATTGATGTCGCATCCGCTCACTGCCGACGATGCAGTGCAGGTTGCCCTGCTCAACAATCGAGGCCTGCGCGCCTCGTTCGCTGAACTGCAGATCTCGGAGGCAGACCTGGTGCAGTCCGGGCGGCTGCCGAACCCGCGTTTCGATCTGACTCATGCCGGTGCGGACGGTCAATACGACATCGTTGAAACGTTGAGCTTCAACGTGTTGTCGCTGTTGACTCTCTCCTACGCGCACGACATCGAAGCACGGAGATTTGCGCAAACCCAGAGCGCGGTGTTCCTCGACATCGCACAGTTGGCAACCGCGACTCGCCAGGCCTATTTCCAGGCGGTGGCCGCACAGCAGTCACTGCAATACCTGCTCAAGGTCAGCCAGGCTGCCGAAACCGGAGCGATATTGGCACAACGCATGCGCAGCGCCGGCAATTGGAGCAGCATCGATCAGGCCCGCGAGCAGATTTTCTCGACCGAGGCGGCGCGTGATCTGCTGCGCGCACAACTCGCCGAATCCGCGGCGCGCGAGAATCTGTCACGGCTTCTAGGACTGTCCGGCGAACCCGGCCCCACCAACGACATGACCCTTGCGCCCACGCTTCCTGATCTGCCGGCGAGCATCGAAGCGCAGCCCGATGTCGAGCGCATGCTGCTCGAGAACCGCGTCGATCTGCAGTTGATGCATCAGAACATCGACGCGCTGGCGCGGCGCCTGAAACTTAGCAAGGCCACGCGCATCATCAATGTGCTGGACTTGGGTCCCTCGTGGACCAAACAAGGCGCGCGCGACGCGCCTTACCAGCACGGCTATGCCGTTACGTTGGAGATTCCGATCTTCGACAGCGGCGCAGCGCGCGTGAGAAAGGCAGAGGCCGTGTATGCACAAGCGGTCGATCGTTTCGCGCAGGCCGCCCTCGAGGCGCGCTCGCAGGTGCGCCAGGCTTACGCGGCGTATCGGGCGAGCTTCGACATCGCCCGGCAACAACGCGATGAGGTCGTACCGCTGCGCCAAATGCTCGCCGGGGAGAATGTACTGCGCTACAACGCCTCGTTGATCAGCATCTTCGAATTGCTGGCCGACACGCGCGAACAGATCCGCAGCGTCGATGACTACATCGGCAGCCTGCGCGACTTCTGGCTCGCCAAATCACGGCTCGATGCCGCCCTGCTCGGCAACCCCACACCTTGAAGGCACCCTCATGATCACCCGTAGAAGTTTCTTCACCCACATGGGCCTCGCCGCCGCCGCCGGCACGGTCGCCAAGAGCGCACTCGCGGCTTTGCCGGAAATCGCAACCAGCGATTCTCCGCTCATGCAAATTCCACCCGCACCTCCCAACGGCGAGCATTTTCGGCCGGTGGCCACGTTGAACGGCTGGAGTCTGCCGTGGCGCATGCGCGGTGGTGTGAAAGAATTCCACCTGGTTGCAGAACCCGTGGTGCGCGAAATCGCGCCCGGCATGCAGGCGAATCTTTGGGGTTACAACGGCCAATCGCCCGGTCCCACCATCGAAGTCGTCGAGGGCGACCGCGTGCGCATGTTCGTGACCAATCGTCTGCCGGAACAAACCAGCATTCATTGGCATGGGCAGCGACTTCCCAACGGGATGGATGGCATCACCGGTCTCAATCAACCCGGTATCGATCCCGGCAAGACGTTCGTCTATGAGTTCGTGGCACGGCGTTCGGGCACTTTCATGTACCACCCGCATGCCGATGAGACCACGCAAATGGCGATGGGCATGATGGGATTCTGGGTGACGCATCCGAAGGATGCAAACTTCATGCCCGTCGATCGCGACTACGTCTTTCTGTTGAATGCCTACGACATCGATCCGGGCAGTGCGACCCCCAAGGTCAGCACCATGACCGACTTCAACTTGTGGACGTTCAACAGCCGCGCCTACCCCGGCACCTCACCGATGGTGGCGAGACTCGGCGAGCGGGTGCGCATTCGCGTCGGCAATCTCACCATGACCAACCACCCCATTCACTTGCACGGACACGAGTTCGAGGTGGTGGGAACCGACGGCGGTTGGACGCCGCCGGCCTCGCGTTGGCCCGAGGTAACCGCCGACATCGCCGTCGGCCAGATGCGAGCCATCGAGTTCACCGCCGCCGCGGAGGGTGATTGGGCGTTCCATTGCCACAAGAGTCATCACACGATGAACGCCATGAGCCATACGCTGCCGACCATGCTCGGCGTCGAGCAGGATGATCTTGCGAAACAGATCACCGCGCTCGTACCGCAGTACATGAACATGTCGGGCGCCATGAGCAACATGCCGATGGACATGCCGCTGCCGGCGAACACGCTGCCGATGATGGCAGGCAGCGGTCCTTACGGAAATATCGAAATGGGCGGCATGTTCACGGTCATGAAGATCCGCGCCGGCCTCAAGGCAGGCGATTACCGGGATCCCGGCTGGTATCAAGCACCCGCGGGAACGCGGGCCTATCTGTGGGAAGGTGAGCCGCCGCCGGCACACCGAGGATGAGAGCCGGTACGGCCGAGCGAGCCCGACCGCACCGGTTTCATCAATTACGCGTTCTTACGCGCCGTGGTTCACATCACCGATCGCGTGGCGAGTCGCCGCGACCGCCGCGTCGATGTGTCCGACCGCGCGGTTACGCAAACCCTTGGCCATCGGATCGTCTTCCTCGCGCGCCACGTCCTGGTGCGCCTTGTGCAGAAGATCGAGAGCCTTGTGCAACCGGCCCGGCCGATCGCGCACGTCGGCCACACCCGGATGATCGTGCAGGTCCTTGCCATCGTCGATGGCAGCCTTCTTGATCTCATTGATGGCGGCATCTACTTCAGTGATGGCGACATCTTCCTGCCCGCTCACCGCGGCATCACCGGGCCGATGCTCGAGCATCCAGCGCGCGGCGCGAAGATCGGAAAGCGCATGCAGATATGCCGGATGTGCACCGGGCGAGTCCGCATTGGCGGCGATCGGCAAAGCGAACATCAGAGAAATTCCAGCCAGAATGGGTTTGAATCGAAAATTCATGAGGCCTCCATAATTATGTTTTGCAAGCGGCACTACCGCTCCTTGTAACGCAGGCGGAGTCTAGCGCGTCCCGTCAGTGCGTTGCGTGTACTCGAATGAAGTCTGGTTAATTGGATGCGATCGTTACGTTACTTTCATTTTCATGATTGCGTAACATCGACTGCGTCACAGAGTTTTCAAGAACAGCAGCTGCTTTTCCCGGTTCCGTGTTTCTTTTTCCGGCACACCCGCGCGCTCGGCAAATTCCGCGAAGCGCTTGATCGCCGAGCGCACTTGTAAAATGACCTGCGGTGCGGTCCCGATGCCGAAGCGCTCAGCCACTGCCAGGAGATCCGAATGGGTGATGCCTTTGAACTTTCCGTTGACGGACATGAGATGTTGTTTGGTCCACTCGCCCGCAGGGTTGTGCGCAAACGTGACATCGTAAGCAGGGGCCAATTCCCAAGCGCTTCCTTGCCGCAGGAGGAAGGAGAAATTCTTGGTGTGGTCATCGCAATTGCGACCCATCACGTTGAAGACCATGCGGCGAAACGCTTCTTCGTTAGCCTCGTAAGGCAGCCGTAACTCGCGCACGGTACCAAACAATTGCGCGTATGAATGTGTGCCCCGTTGTTTGTAATCCAGATGGGCCATCGCGCACAGGGTTTGCATGTGATGCCGCACGTCGCCGTCTCTGTCAAAACGGCGCGTCATGAAATGCGCACGACCATTCTCTTCCAGCAGCCGGCTTTCGGAGATATTGATGCCTGCGGCGCGCGCCATCAGAAAGTAGGCGTACTCGATGCGCCCATAGTGACTCGAGGTACCGAGCTCCTGGTCCGCCCCCATGCCATCGAATTTCAACAGCCAGTGCTCAAAGCCTCGCGGAGCCGCCAGCTGCCCGGTACGTATCTCCTGAGTGTTCGGATTCCAAGCAATCACCGCTTTCGCCCGAGCTCCGCCGGCGGAGGTACCCACGTCGATGATGCTGCGCAGGGCCGCGTTGGCGGCAGCTTGAGATGCGATCTCCCCTCGCACAACTCGCCGCGCCTCATCCACCAACTGACTCATGTCGATCGGGGTGGGGGTGCGGTTCGCGGGGCCACGGGCGGGCCGAAATGTCAGTGCGCCCATGGCCCGGTTGCTCATATAGGCCAATCGGTCCAGCGGAGTGACCGCGGCCGCGGAGATGCCTCGATCGGCCATGTACTTGTTGATCAGCGCGTTGCCAAAGTCATCTGGCAGCGCATCGCTCAAGAGAGCCGGCAAGCGCCGGTAGGTCACTTCAGGCAGGTCCGGAAAGATGAAGGTCCGATCCTCGCGGAGCGGCATGTGCAGCGGTGACAAATCGATGCCACGCTGACGAAATTCCGGGGTGAAGCGAAAGGCATAGAAGCCGTACCCTGGATCCAAGGCAACCGCCCCTACCATCTGCCCCCAAAGATGCACCTCCACCCGATCGACATGGATGAATGGAGCAGGGCTGCTCTTGCCTGGCGAAACGCGGGAAGCGCCACGCGGTTTAGTGAGCGGACGCTTGGAAACATCGCGTCGGCCGATTCTGCGCTTAACTGGCACAACTCACCCCCTACTTGCCCGCCCTGCGTGCACGCTTTCGCTCGGTCGCACCCCGGGGCAAGGTGAGCGGGTTGATCGTAGGAGAGGGCGCCAGGGTCTTGAGCCAATCCTCTCGCCCCAACGCCCGCAGCACGGTGACCAGAGTGCGCACCGTGGCACCTGCTCCGCGCTCCAGATTCTGCAGGGCATGCAGGCTGATGCCCGCTCGAGCGGCAAGCTCGTCTTGTTTCAGGTTCCGGTCAATTCTGAGTTTGCGGATGCTCGTGCCCAACGAGGTCGCAAGCTCAGCTGGCGTGTGGCTGGTTGTCATCGCAGGCAGCTGGTGGTAGTAGTTGCCGGCAATAATACATCGAAATCGGCGTTTTTTATGGGCTATTAGTCCTCAATAACTTTAATTAGGTGTTTTAAGTTGCCCTCTCGAGCGGCAGACGACTGCGGATATTGGTAAATGCAACGCTGATGCAGATGCTCCACATGACTCCTATCGCACCAGGAAAGGCGCGACGCCCGTGGATGGTTACAAAAACGGCAACGACAAGAAGCGCCACTGCCGCGAGGTAACCCAACAACAACGAGCGACCCCACTTCAAGCGCAGATGGCTCTCGCACGCGGGACACTGAATTTGCCATAGCAACCGCCTGCGCGCTTCCGGCGAAATGGATGGCGCGCCACAAGAGGGGCATTGCAGCACAGGTTTCTGATTTCGCGTTACGGCGGGCAGCAGAGCCGAAGCGACGGCGTCTGTTTGCTTTGGAGTGAGCACTCTTGAGCCTCCGTCCGGGAAATCTGTGTGTTCCACGTTCCCCAACAGGCTATCACAGCGCCGCTACGCCTCCTCGTCGGCATCCGTCCAATCCATGGTTCGCTTCACCGCCTTCTTCCATTTGCGATAACCCCTGCCGCGTTCCGCCGAGCCCATTCGCGGCGTCCACTCCATCGACTTCTTCCAATTGGCACGCAGGCTTTCGATATCGGGCCAGTAGCCAACGGCAAGCCCCGCAGCATAGGCAGCCCCGAGACACGTGGTCTCCGATACCACCGGACGCACGACGGGCACATCGAGCACATCCGCCTGAAATTGCATCAGCAATTCATTGGCCGTCATGCCACCGTCGATTTTGAGCGTGGTCAACGCCACTCCAGATTCGGCCGCAATGGCATCGACCACCTCGCGCGTCTGCCATGCGCTGGCCTCGAGCACAGCGCGGGCGATGTGGCCTTTGGTCACGTAACTCGTCAAACCCACGATGACACCGCGGGCGTTCGACTGCCAGTAGGGCGCGAATAGCCCCGAGAAGGCGGGCACGAAATAGCAACCGCCATTGTCCTCGACGCTTCGCGCCAGGGCTTCGATGTCGGCTGCGCTTGAGATCACGCCCAGATTGTCGCGCAACCATTGCACCAGCGAACCGGTCACGGCGATCGAGCCTTCGAGTGCGTAGACGGCCGGTTGTGCGCCGATCTTGTAGCCTACGGTGGTCAATAAGCCGTTGTTCGACTGCACCAGTTTCTCGCCGGTGTTGACCAACAGAAAGCATCCTGTGCCATAGGTGTTCTTGCCCTCGCCCGGCGAGAAGCAGGTCTGACCGAACAGTGCCGCCTGCTGATCCCCGAGTGCCGAAGCCACCGGCGTACCTTTCAGAATTCCCGTCGCGTGGCCATAGACTTCAGATGAAGAGCAGATCTCCGGCAGCATGGCGCGCGGCACGCCGATCGCCGCCAGCAGCGTGTCATCCCATTGCAACGTCTTGAGGTTCATCAGCATCGTGCGGCTCGCATTGGTGACGTCGGTGACATGCCGCCCCGTCAATTTCCAGATGAGCCATGTATCCATCGTGCCGAACAACAACTCCCCCGCCTCCGCGGACTTGCGCCATTCGAGGTTGCTGTCCAGGATCCAGCGCACCTTGGGCCCCGAGAAATACGTGGCCAGCGGCAGGCCGCACAAATCGCGGAAGCAATCCTGACCCTCGGAACCGCCCAAGTCGCGCACCAAGCGATCGGTGCGCGTGTCCTGCCACACGATGGCGTTGTGCACGGGTTGTCCCGTGGATTTGTTCCACACCACGGTGGTTTCGCGCTGATTGGTGATGCCGACCGCCACCAGGTCTCTCGCCGTGATCGCGAGCTTCGCCAATGCGCCCCGCACCACCGCCTGCACGTTGGTCCAGATTTCTTCCGGGTCGTGTTCCACCCAACCGGGTCTGGCGAATATCTGACGGTGTTCCTTTTGATCCACCGCGACGATGTTGCCCTCGTGATCGAAAACGATGCAGCGCGAGGACGTGGTTCCCTGATCGATCGCAGCGACGTAGCGGGTCATGGATGAACCTCCAACCAACGTTATTGATTTTTTGCCGCAAAAGTCCAGCCACGATCATCTTAACCGCTTTCTGCGCGATACTGCGCCGATGGAATCAGAGGATTCGAGGCCGGCGATAGAGATCTTGGACACGTTGGCGATCTCCAATTACAGATCGCTGCGGCAATTGATCACGCCGCTCGCCCGAGTAAGCCTCATCACCGGTCCCAACGGCAGCGGCAAGTCCAGCGTCTATCGGGCATTGCGCCTGCTTGCCGACACCGCGCAAGGCGGAGTCATCGCCTCGTTGGCTCGCGAAGGCGGGATCGAGTCGACGTTATGGGCGGGTCCGGAATCGTTCGGATTGGCGGTGAAGCGCGGCCAGAAACCGGTCGAGGGTACCCGCCGCACCGAGCCCGTTGCCCTGCGCCTGGGCTTTCGTGGCGCCGAATTCGGTTACGCCATCGATTTGGGAATACCCATTCCCAGTAGTTCCGCCTTCAGCAGAGACCCCGTCATCAAGACCGAGTGCATCTGGCATGGCGCAACGCTGCGTCCGGCTACGTTGCTGGTCGAGCGGCGCAATTCCGTGGCCCGCATCCGCCGGGAAGACGGCGAGTGGGAGGTGATCGCCAACCACCTACAGCCCTTCGACAGCATGATGGACATCATCGCTGACCCGCAGCGCGCATCAGAGGTTCTCCAACTGCGCGATCAGATCCGCACTTGGCGGTTCTACGATCATTTCCGCACCGATCCGGAAGCTCCCGCACGGCAGCCGCAGGTGGCGACGTACACGCCCGTGCTCGCGCACGATGGCCGGGATTTGGCGGCGGCGTTGCAAACGATTCGCGAGATTGGTGACGCCGCGGCGCTATCCACGACCATCGCGGACGCGTTCCCGGGCGCCGAACTCGACGTCGTCGGTGGCGGCGGGCGGCTGTCGATTGCCATGCGCCAACATGGATTGTTGCGCGCGCTCGATGCAGCCGAACTATCCGACGGCACCTTGCGTTACCTATTGTGGACGGCTGCACTGCTGACTCCGCGGCCGCCGCGCCTGATGGTGTTGAACGAACCCGAATCCAGCCTGCATCCAGACCTGCTGCCGGCACTCGGAAGACTCATCAGCATCGCGGCGAGGAATACTCAGGTCATCGTCGTGTCGCATGCCTCGCGGCTGATCGCCACGCTCAAGGACGATGCCAAGTGCCTCTCCATCCAGCTACAGAAGGAATTGGGCGAGACCACCATCGTCGGTCAGCAAAATCTCGACGTTCCCGCCTGGCATTGGCTCGCGCGTTAGGCTGTTTCTCTCTCGAAACGCCCGCCTACAGCCCGCGACCTCACCCCGCTGTACAATGCACCGATGGTTTCGCGAGGTATCTCATCATGGCATTCGATCTGACTCCCCCGACGGAAGCGCAGCGGCGCGAGATCGTCACCGGCCTCAACGCCCAGGAACGTCACGTGTTGCTGCAACATGGCACGGAAGCGGCATTCTGCGGCGTCTTTCTGGACAACAAGAAAGCCGGCACCTACACCTGCCGGTTTTGCGGACTGCCCTTGTTCCGCTCCAGCGCCAAATTCGATTCCGGCACCGGGTGGCCGAGCTTCTTCAAACCTTACGACAAAGCGCACATCAAACTCATCCGCGATACCAGTTACGGCATGGTGCGAACGGAAGAGGTCTGTGCACGCTGCGGCAGCCATCTCGGCCATGTGTTTCCGGATGGACCTCCGCCCACCGGCGAGCGCCACTGTCTCAACTCAGTGTCCCTGTCCTTCACCGAGGAGGATCACGCGCTGCCGGACATTCTTGCAAGAGGCGCACCCGAGGGACAACCCGCCGAGCCCCAGACGCCATGACCCAAGCAAGAGTCTGCCGCCCGAGTTCGTCAGTCCGACTCGCGATCTACGGCGCCATCGCCGCGGGTGTCGGCTTGACCGTAGCGCCGGTTGCGAGCACAGCAGCGCCTGCGCAACCACTGGCCGTGTTGCAAACATGGAAGGTCGGTGGCGACGGCGGATGGGACTATTTGACGTTCGACGCTACAACCAAGCGGCTCTTCGTGAGCCGCGGCACGCGAGTCGATGTGATCAGTGTCGACACGGGCACGGTGGTCGGCTCCATCCCGGATACGCAAGGCGTGCACGGCATTGCCCTCGCCAACGACCTGCGCCGCGGTTTCACCAGCAACGGCCGCGGCAATTCCGTCACTGCGTTCGATCTCGACAATCTCAAGGTCATCCAGCAGATCGATGTTCCTGCGCGCAACCCCGACGCCATTCTGTACGACCGGTCCGGGCAGCATGTTTTCACGTTCAACGGCACCAGCAAGGACGTGACCGTGCTCGACGCGAATACGTTTGCAGTGGCGGAACGCATCACCGTTCCCGACAAACCGGAGTTCGCGGTCGACGACGGCAGCGGTCAGATCTTCGTCAACATCGAAAGCGAACCGGGCCAGATGGTCGTCATCGACAGCAAGACGCTCGCCGTCAAAGCCACGTGGCCGCTGGCCGGTTGCGACAGTCCTTCTGGATTGGCCATCGATCGGAAGAACCACCGCCTGTTTTCGGTTTGCGACGGCAAGGTAATGGCCATCACCGATTCGCAGAGCGGCAAGCACATCGCCTCCGTCACCATCGGCGAACATCCCGACGCTGCCGCCTACGATCAGCGCCGCGGTTTGGTCTATAGCTCGAATGGCGATGGCACCCTGACCGTGATCCACCAAGACACGGCCGATCGTTACACCGTCGTACAGACCCTCGCCACCCAGCGAGGCGCACGCACCATGGCTCTCGATCCTCGCTCCGGCAAGGTGTATCTCGTCACGGCCGATTTCGCGCCCGCACCCGCGCCCACGGACGCTCAGCCCGCGCCGCGCCCCACACCCATCCCCGGTTCCTTCGTTATCATGGTGGTCGGCCCGCACTGACGCCCTCTCCCGTGCGCGCGGCGCCGATGCGCGCCAGGCGAGTTTGCAGCCAGAAGGGCGACGCGCGCAGCAGCGCCACCGCCAATTTGTAGCGCCAACCCGGCACCTCGTACAGCTTTCGGTTGCGCATGGCCCGCAGTGAATCGTCCACCACCTGCTCCGCCGTGAGCCATAGCGCAGGTGGCGCGAGACGCGTGCGATCTTGTTTCATGACGTCGTGAAAGCCAGAGTACGTGTACCCCGGACACAGCGCCTGAACGTAAACATCGGATCCCGCGGCTTTCAGATCCACGTACAACCCTTCGGTAAAGGCCGTCACCCAGGTTTTGGTTGCACTATAGGCGGTGCTGCCCGGGCGCCGGGCGAACGCCGCCACCGAGGCCAGATTGATGATGGCTCCGCGGTTCCGCGCCACCATCACGCGCAATGCCGCGTGACTCAAGCGCACCAGCGCCGTGATGTGCAGCCGATGCATCTTGTCGAGGACTTCGATGTCCGCCTCCCAGAAAGGCGTCCGATCGCCGAATCCCGCATTGTTGATCAGGAGCGCCAGGTTCGATTCCGTCCCAATGCGCTCCTCGACCATCTTGAGTTGTGGGGCATCGCTCAAATCGGCTGCCAGCACACCCACCTCCGTCCCGACCGCGCGCAACTCCCGCGCGAGCGCATCCAAGCGCGCTTTGTTTCTCGCGATCAGAATCAGATCGTACTCAGCTGCGAGCTTGCGCGCGAACACCTCGCCGATCCCGCTCGATGCGCCGGTGATGACCGCCAGTGGCTTTTGCATCCCATTCCTCCCGCTGCGAATAATTGTCGGCCCGCCGCTCAGCCCGCGAACCCCTCTGCGTACAGCGCCAATACATACTCGCGCAACGCCGCGGGTTCAGCCTGCTCCGGTGCCACGGCGTCCCCGACGTTGACCACCACGCGGCTCCACAGCTTGCGCGGCAGCCGCTGCCATAACTTGCGGCCGTAACGCGAGAACATCGAGCCCCACAAGCCGACGATGGCAATCGGTATCACCGGCACCGGCGTATCGCTCACGATGCGCGACAGTCCCGGCCGGAAACCGGCGATCTCTCCATCGGCCGTCAAACGCCCTTCAGGAAAGATGCACACCAACTCACCGTCCCGCAGCGCCGCCGCCGCCGACTCGAATGCCTGCTCGAACACCACCGGATCTTCCTTGGCCGGGCTGATGGGAATCGCCTTCATGCCCCGCGCCAAACTACGGATCACCGGCGCCTGGAAGATGGCGTTATCCATGATGAAGTGGATCGGCCGCTGGCATGCCGCCGAGATCACCAGCGCATCGACGAAACTCACGTGATTGCAGACGATGAGCGCGGCGCCTGTTTCCGGAAAGCGATTGCCGATTTTCTTCAGCCGATACAGGGTGTGCATCAGCAGCCAGCACACGAAACGCAGCAGGAACTCCGGCACCAGCGTGTAGATGTACACCGCGACGGCCGCGTTCATCGCGGCAGCCAGCAGAATGAGCTGCGTCACGCGCAAGCCGCGCGCCAGACCCACCGCACCTACCACCGCGGCCGCCACCATGAACACGGCGTTCAGAATGCTGTTTGCGCCGATGACCCGGGCCAGCGCTTGCGGCGGAGATCGCTGCTGCACCAACGCATTGAGCGGCACGATGAAGAATCCGCCGAACACACCCACCGCCGCGATGTCGGCCAATGTACGCACGCCGCCATGCATCGCGATCAAGCCACGCGCCGTCAGCACGACGTTTGCATCCGCGTGCGGCGTGGCGATGACCCAATCGACCGCGAACAGCGTCAAGCCGATCGACCCGAACGGCACCAAGCCGATCTCCACCTGCCGGCCCGACAAGCGCTCGCAGAGCAGCGAGCCGACGCCCACGCCCACCGAGAACATGACGATGGTGATCGTCACCAGCGATTCATCGCCATGCAACACGTCGTGACAGTAGAGCGGCAGCTGCGTCAGCACCAGGGCGCCGAAGAACCAAAACCACGACATGCCGAGCACCGACAAGAGCACGGAGCGCGACTGACGCGCTGCCTGCAAATTATCGAGAGAGGAGGTCAGCGGATTGAAATCCAGGCGCTGCCCCGGCGCCACCGCAACCGATTTCGGAATGCCGAGACTCGCCCCGAAGCCGAGCAGCGCTATGGCCACCAGGCTCGCAGCAATCCATGACGTGTTGGCATGCCCGGCGAGCACGCCCGCCACCAGCGTGCCCAGCAAAATCGCGAGAAACGTACCGGTCTCCAGCATGGCGTTACCGCCCACCAACTCCTCGGCGTTCAGTACCTGCGGCAGCAGCCCGTATTTCGCAGGCGCGAAGAACGTAGAGTGCACGCCCATCATGAACAATGCGAACAACAACAGCACGACGCGATGCTCGAGGAAGCCGACGGCCGCCACCAGCATGATGAGGATCTCCAGCGCCTTGACGCTCTGCAAGATGCGCGTCTTGTCGAATCGCTCGCCCAGCTGGCCCGCGATCCCGGAGAAGATCACGAACGGCGCTATGAATAACCCCGCGGCAATGTTCGTGAGCAACTCCGGCTTGAGGGTGCTCCAACGCGCCGCTTGATAGGTGACCAGGATGATCAGCACGTTCTTGAGCAGATTGTCGTTGAACGCGCCAAAAGCCTGCGTGACGAAAAACGGCAGGAAACGCCGCTCGCGCAGCAGCCGGTATTGATTCGGCTCAGCGCGGCTCTTGATGCAGGCGATCTCGGCTGTAGATGAACAGGCAATTCCCCGCGATGCTCACCAGGAACAATGCCAACGAGGCGGGCACCACCTCGAATACCTGATGCAGCCCCAGCCAGTCCACCGGCGCGTTCAGCCAATGCACGAAATCGGCCAGCCTGCCGGTATCCACATCCTTGACGCAGCAACGCGCCAGCACGTCGCGCATCCCTTCGCTCACGCCGATGTGAGTCCACTCGCCGTCACGGAACCAATGATAGACCTGCATGCTCACCAAATAGAGGAAAGCCAACAGACAGCCATAGCCGAGGACGGCGCCGATGCCGCCGGCCACCCGCAACCAGGTGATGCGCGCCTTCATCGCGATCCTGCCGCGGCACTCGGGCAGCCCTTGACTTCGAGACGCACGATGCGCCCGGCTTCGCCCTGCAGATCCCCGGGGTTCAACATGCGGTCGGTGGGCTTCAGGTCGATGTCGATCCAGTACACGCTGCCGATGCGTTTGCGATCCGCGATCGCGGGATTGAGCGACAACGCCTGCGCCTGCGCAACTCTCGCCTGCGCGCGTTTCGGCTCGCTGAAGAGGCCGAGCGAGATCACCGAGGTATCGTTGGGTCCGGGCATTTCCAGCGCATCGTCGATGCCCCCGCCCTTCAGTTTGGCCAGAATCTGCTGTGCTGCCGGCTGCGCCGCGGGCAACGGCAGGTACACCCACACGCCCGCCCACACCTCACCGTCTGCCACGCGTTGCCGCGGATCATACCCACCGCTGCGCAAGGTGCCGGCCGCGCGGGCTGCTTCCGACACGTCGCGAAACGGGCCCACGCTGACGCAGCGCTTCACGTTGCTGAGCAAAGACTGTGCAGCCGCATCGGGCGCATCGGCCGCAGCCTCCGGGGCCGCGGCAGCGATGACGCCGCTGGCCACCGCGGGCGCTGCACTACCGTCGAGGTTTGCCGCAGCGCCGTCTTCAGGCACAGCAGCCGTCGCCGCGGGCGGCGTATTGGGGGTGACGCCGGCTGCCACCGATTCAGACGCCAGCTTGAGCGTCCCCGGCCCCACAACCACGGCGTCCGGCGTCTTCGCAATGCCGTTGTTCCACAGGAAATAGCCCACGTTGGCCAACACCAAAGCCGCGACGATGCCTTTCAAAAGCGTCAAGGTTCACCTTCCATCAACCGCAAACTCGCCTCGCCCGACACGAACCGCTGCACGCGGCCGTCGACCTCGACCAGCAAAGCGCCATCCATATCGGCGCCGCGTGCGATACCTGTGGTGATTTTATCGCCCACTCGCACCCCGACCGGACGCCCGTTCAAGGCATCCAGCGCCGTCCATTCATCCCAGAAGGCCGGAAATCCGACCCGTTCGAACTTGAGCAGCATACTCAAAAGCTCATCGAGCAGGGTTCCCGCGACGTGGTTGCGCGACGGCAGCGCGGCGCAGGCATCCGCCACGGCTGCCACGCGCGCGCCGCTGGCCTCGATCTGCACGCGCGCAGCCGGCGGCAGAACCACATTGAGTCCCACGCCGATCACCACCTGGGCAGGCCCACCCGCCTCGGCTCGAATCTCCACCAACACGCCGCCCACCTTGCGCTCTCGAAACCAAATATCGTTGGGCCACTTCAGCAAGATGCCGCCGGCGCCGGCCCGCACCAACGCGCGCGCCACCGCCACACCCACCCCGAGGCTCAACGCCGGCAACGCCCGGGCAGCATCGCTGAACGACCACGCCACCGAGATCGCCAGGCCCGATCCGAATGGCGCGATCCAGGGGCGCCCGAGGCGTCCACGACCCGCATGCTGCAACTCGCTGGTGCACACATCCGCCAGGCCCAAAGGCGGGGGCGCAGCCGTGAGCAATCGCGTGCTGGTCGAGTCCACCTCGAACAACACTTCCAACCCACGCAGATGCCGGCGCGAGTCCTCGGACAATTCACGCTCGATGCGCTTCGCGTTCAGCAGCTCGACCGGATCCGCCAGGCGATAGCCACGCCGCGCCAGTGCCTGCACACCGATACCAAGTGCGCGCAAACGCTTCACCGCCTTCCAAACCGCGGCGCGCGTTTGGCCCAACTGCTCCGCCAGCGATTCTCCCGAACGCAATTCACCGTCGGCCAGGAGAACCAGCAACTGCGGCGCTTCTACGCTGTCCGTGATCGAAACAGCCATAGACGCCGCGCCCGGCTTTCCTGCCCTGCGCGCATGCGCGCGAGGTTCGCGCGATGGGTGAAGAGGATGAAGACGGCGACGCTGGCGCAGAAAACCAGCAGCGGCGCATCCTTCGGTTCGAACACGAGCACGTAGATCACCATGGCGATCCCGGAGACGATGGCCCCGAGGCCGACATAGCCGGTGAGCACCACCACCAACAACCAGCTGAGCAGCAGCGGCAGCAGCAAGTGTAGGTCAACCGCGCCGATCACGCCGATCATCGTGGCGAAACCCTTGCCGCCGCGAAAGCCGAACCACACGGGGAACACATGTCCCACGATGGCGGCAAAACCGCATGCCACGGCCAGCCATGATCGGGACACGAGTGGGTCGATGCCGATTCCCGGCAGCACCGCCGTGGGCAGCCACCAAACGGCGATCACGCCCTTCGCCACATCGATGACGAGCACCGCCAGTCCGAACCATTTGCCCTGCGTGCGCAGGGCATTGGTGGCGCCGGCATTGCCGCTGCCCATGGAGCGAATGTCCACGCCGCGAAGACGGCCCAGTACCAGGCTGCCGAGCACGGTGCCCAGCAGATAAGCCAGCAACAATTTGATCCCCAGTTCCGCCATGCGCAGATTATGACTTGGGCAGGTGTATTTCCGCCAACATGCAGCGCACGCCGCCGCCGCCGACCGTTTCGATGTGCGGCAGCGCCACCGGCAGCAGCGTGGCGTGCGCTTCCAAGCGCATCAGCTGCGAGGGAGTCAGGCTGCCGAAGGCGGTTCTCGAGAGCACCAAGAGTGGACCGCCGGGCGCCGCCAGTTCCAGCACATTGCCCGCGAATTTGCGCATTTGCGCGCGTGTGATCGTGATGACCTCATGGCCGGTGCTCTGCAACCTGGCGAGCACCGCAGCGCGGCGGCCCGCGTTCGGCAACGCCTCCGCGCACAGCACGGCGAAGCGGCTTCCGACCGCCATCAACACATTGGTGTGATATACCGGCTTGCCCGCGGCATCGAGCGCATCGAAACTCACCACCTCGTAGTCCAGCTGCTGCGCAAAATCGCCGAGCACGTCCAGATCGGTGCGCGGCGAGGAGCACGCGTAGGCCACCCGGTGCTCGCGGTCGAGCACCAGACTGCCGGTGCCCTCCAGATACTTCTCCTGCGCCTCATGGTGCGTAAAATCCACGCTGCGCGATGCACGAAAACCGCCCTCGCGCAACACGAATTCCAAGATCTCTTCGCGCCGCTCTGCGCGCCGATTGGGCGCCAGCATGGGATACAGCGCGACCGTACCGTCGTGGTGAAAACTCACCCAGTTATTGGGGAAAATGGCATCCGGTTTGGGAGGCGCAGCGGTGTCCGCGGCGATCAACACCTCGATTCCGGCCCCGCGCAGGGCGGCCGCCACGGCGTCGAACTCCACCAACGCCTCATCGTCAAGCGGCATGACGGCATGCTGAAATGCATTGCTATCAGCGGTCTGCGGATTGAAGCCGAAACTGGCCGGCCGCACCATCAACACCGCCGGCGCGCTTTGGGGTTCCGGCATGGCGTCATCATACGATGCCCGTTGACAGGGCACGCCACTTTCATCAAGGTTCGCGGGCGCTCGACCATATTCGCCGGCTCCGGACCCTTAAAGGCCTTGTGTTGCAGATTTCGATTGCCAATCCGCTCAAGTTGCTGGCGCTCATGACCATGGCGGCCTGGGCCGCTGCCGCGCATGGCACCGCCGCGCACGTCGCCCCCGCGGCCGCATCCGCACCGCCGGGAACGTACGCGTTCAGCTTCGACACGCTGCTCAAGGATGCCAAGCAGCGCGCTTCGCTGGCTTATGCGCCGCCGCGGCGCTCGAGCCAGCCGAGCGCGCTCGACAAGTTGAGCCCCGAGCAGTACCGCAGTATCCATTTCAATCCGGATGCCGGTATCTGGCGCAACGACCCGCTGCCCTTTCGCCTCGAATTGCTGCGCGCCGGCTACAACCTGCAGACCGCAGTGACCGTCTCGACGGTGGAGGATGGCCGCGCGCACGATCTCATCGCGACGCCCGCCATGTTCCAAAGCTCATTCGACCTGCCGGCGCAATTGGGCAAGGTCACCGCTCTGCCGCTGTCGGGATTTCGCATTCGCACGCGCATCAACTCGCCCAAGGTGTGGGATGAGTTCCTCGTATTCCAAGGAGCGAGCTATTTTCGCGCCGTGGCCAAGAGTCTGCTGTACGGGCTGTCCGCGCGCGGACTGGCCATCAACACCGCGGAGCCGATGGGCGAGGAGTTTCCTGCCTTCACGCATTTCTGGGTCGAACGTCCCGGGCCGCACGCCACCAACCTCGTGATCTACGCCTTGCTGGAAAGCGAATCGACCACGGGCGCGTACAAATTCACGGTGCAGCCCGGCGTGGAGACCACGACCGACGTCGAACTCACGCTGTTCCCGCGCGCCGAAATGCGCGTCGTCGGTATCGCACCGCTGACATCCATGTTTCTGTTCGACGAAACCAATCGCGGCCGGCTCGATGACTATCGTCCCGAAGTGCACGACTCCGACGGCTTGCAGATCACCACGATGAGCGGTGAGCAGATCTTTCGCCAGCTCGCCAATCCCTTGAAATTACAGGTGTCCGCCTTCACCACCACGCCGCCGCAGGGCTTCGGCCTGGTGCAGCGCTCACGCGAACAAAGCGACTTTCAAGATTTCGACGCCCAGTACGAAAGGCGGCCGAGCGCCTGGGTCACGCCGACCGGCGACTGGGGCGCAGGGGCGGTCGAGTTGGTCGAGATACCCTCGGGCCGTGAAACCAACGACAACATCGTCGCGTTCTGGCGCCCTGCGCAAGCCCTGACACCCGGTCACCCGGCAACCTTCGCCTATCGCATCACGTGGTTGGCCGAGCCGCCGTTGCCGAAGGGCTTAGGGATGACGGTCGCAACCCGATCCGGCGCCAGCCTCGATGGCAAGCGTCGCGTCTTTCTGCTCGACTTCATCGGCGCCGGCGACAAGGTAGACGGTTTGCGCTTGGACCTGTCCACGTCCGCAGGGCACGTTTCCAATGCCTCGCTGATGTCGAACAACGCGCTGCACGGGCTGCGCGCCAGTTTCGAGGTCGATCCCAACAATGCCGACTTGATCGAGATGCGTTTGCGCATCATGCGCGGCGACACGCCGGTGACTGAGACCTGGTTGTATCGATGGACCTCCTCGTAAGCCGGGAACTACCCTTCGAGCCGGGCGCTGCCGCGGGCGGGATGCCGCCGGAAGCGCCCTTGAGCATGCCGCCGCAGGATCTGCGCTATCGGCCATACCGGCCGGAGCGCCAGGCAATTCCGCTCGCGGTGCTGTACGCGCGCTTCATTTTGATCGCCGTGACGCTCGGCGTCACCACGTACGGCGTGTACCAAATGCTGCAAGCGGTGCGCTTCTTCAGCATGACCTTCCTGCAGGGCACCATGATCTTCTTCTTCGCCGTGTCCTTGGGCTGGATCGCGTTCGCCGCGGGCTCGGTGCTCGCGGGCGCGTCGAAGAACCGCGATGCTCCGCCGCCGCCCGGCCCCACCAACCCGCCGCTCACCGCCCTGGTGATGCCCATCTACAACGAAGATCCGACCCGCACCACCGCGGCGTTACAGGCCATGGGCGAAGCACTGCAGCGCATCGATGCCCATCGCGGTTTCGAAATCGTCATTCTGTCGGACTCGACCCAGGCGGATGCGTGGATCCGCGAGTCCTTGAGCGTCGATCGGCTGCGCACCGCGCTCCATTCCATCATGCCCGTCTGGTACCGGCGCCGCTGGCACAACATCGCGCGCAAGTCCGGCAATCTCGAAGATTTCGTGTCCCGCTGGGGCGGCCGCTACGACTACATGATCGTGCTCGATGCCGACAGTCTCATCGATGCGCCCACCCTGCAGACCCTCGCGCTCATGATGCAGACCGATGCCCGGCTCGGCATGCTGCAAACGGCGCCGCAGCTGATCGGAGCCAGGACTTTCTTCGGCCGGCTGCAGCAATTCGCCGCCTGCGTCTACGGCCCCGTCATCTCGCGCGGTCTGGCCGCCTGGTCCGGCGACAGCGGTAACTATTGGGGACACAACGCCATCATCCGCGTCAGCGCCTTCGCGCAGCACTGCGGCCTGCCGAGTCTCACGGGGCGCAAGCCCTTCGGCGGACATGTGCTGTCGCATGATTTCGTGGAAGCGGCACTCATGCGCCGCGCCGGCTTCAAGGTGCGCATGGTCACCGACTGCGGAGGTTCGTGGGAAGAATCGCCTCCCTCGCTCATCGATGTTGCCGTGCGCGATCGACGCTGGGCGCAGGGCAATCTGCAGCACCTGAAGATCATCGGCACCTCGGGCTTGCGGCTGGTGAGCCGCATGCACCTGGGTGTCGGCATCATGAGCTATCTCTCCTCGCCGCTGTGGCTGATCATGCTCGGCATCGGATTTGCGCTCGCCGTGCAGTCGCGCTTCATACGACCCGAGTACTTCAGCCACGATTTCCAGCTGTTTCCCACCTGGCCGCGGTTCGATGTCGAACTGATGATGGCCCTCTTCTGGTTCAGCATGGTCGTACTGTTGATACCGAAGACGCTGGGCTTGATTCGCGCGCTGCTCTCCAAGCGCATCCGCCGCGGTGCCGGCGGCGTCATCGGCGTCAGCGCCAGCTTTCTGGTCGAGACGATTCTCTCGGCGCTGTACGCGCCCATTCTCATGATGATCCAGAGCCGTCATGTCGTTGAGGTGTTCTTGGGGCGCGACTCCGGCTGGAAACCACAGCGCCGCGACTCCGGCAGCACGACGTGGAAAGACGCCTGGATCTATCACCGGCGCCACATGATCATGAGCGCCATCACCTCGGTGATCGTATATTTCATCTCGCCGCCGCTGCTGGCGTGGCTCTCCCCGGCACTGCTCGGACTGTTCCTGGCAGTGCCGCTGTCGCGCCTGAGCGGCAGCGAATTCTTCGGCCGTGTTCTCGAAAAATTTGGACTGCTGCGCACGCCGGAGGAGCTGGAAACGCCGGCGCTGGTGGCGCGCCGCGAGGAACTGGCACGAACCAGCGCGGCACTGCCGGAGGACGGTCTGCGTTACCTCGCGCGTCATCGCGATGCCCGCCAGATCCACATCGAGGGCAATCTCGCACGCCCCGAGGATCCGCGTGGCCAGCCCGACCCACACGCTTTTACCGCCGCGCAGAAACTCAAAGACGCGCGCTCGCTCGACGAGGCACTGCAATGGCTCACGCCGGTCGAGCGCGTCGAAGTCGCGGGCGATGCGCGCCTGCTCGATCAGCTGGCCTCGCTGCCTGACGCAGCCGCAGCCGCAGCCGCCCACTCGATTTAGATTTCTGAGCGTACGCACCGCATTCAAACGCCCGCGCGCCCGACCGCTTCACATGATCGTGCGCATGCTATATTTTCTTGAAGGAGCAACATGGTTGACCGACGACACATTTTGAAAACGGCGGTGGTGCTGGCGGCCGCACAACTCCCCTTTGCCGGTCGGGTCTCGGCGCAAGCCGCCACGGGCACCGGGCCGGCCAAAGCCTTCGACTATGCCTGGCTCAAAGGCCAGGCGCGCTTTCTCGCCGGCAACCCCTTCCAGCCCAGCAAGGACACCCTGCCGCCCGCCATGGCAGCACTCGGCTACGATCAGTATCAATCGCTGCGCTTCAAGCCCGAGCACTCGCTGTGGGCCGATTCCGGCACCGAGTTCCGTCTGGCATTCTTTCACGTCGGACGCAGCTTCTCGCAACCGGTCCATCTCTATGAGGTCGTCGATGGTCAAGCACGCGAGATCCTCTACGACCCCGCGATGTTCGAGTTCGACAAGAGCGGCATCGACCCGAGCCTGATGAAGGATCGCGCGGGATTCGCCGGTTTTCGGGTGCAATTCGTGACGGACTGGCGCGCCGATGTGGCCGCATTTCTGGGCGCCGCCTATTTTCGGGCGGTCGGCGGCGACACCCGGCAATATGGCTTGTCGGCGCGCGCGCTGGCGGTCGATACCGCGTTTGCGCGTCCCGAGGAATTTCCGCGCTTCACCTCGTTCTGGTTCGAGCGCCCCGCCAAGGGTGCCGGCGTCATGAATCTCTACGCCTTGATGGATTCGCCCAGCGTCAGCGGCGCACTGCATTTTCAAATCGCGCCCGGCGGCACCACCGTCATGGACATCGACTCCGCCCTCTACCCGCGCAAGCCGATCGAACGCTTAGGGGTGGCGCCGCTCACCAGCATGTTCTTCTACGGCAAGAACGACCGGCGCGGCGCCAACGATTGGCGCCCCGAGATCCACGACTCCGACGGACTGTCGATGTGGACCGGCGCCGGCGAATGGATCTGGCGTCCGCTCACCAATCCCGCGACGCTCCATTTCAATTCCTATCTGGATGAAAACCCCCGCGGCTTCGGGCTGCTGCAGCGGGATCGCGATTGGGATCACTACCAAGATGATGGCGTGTATTACGACCGCCGTCCAAGCCTGTGGGTCGAACCTCGGCCGGGCCCAAAGGGCGGCTGGGGCAAGGGTGCCGTGCAGCTCGTGGAAATACCCACGGTGGACGAAACCTTCGACAACATCGTCGCGTTCTGGAATCCCGCCGAGAAGATCCTCGCCGGCCAGGAACTGCTCTACAGCTACCGCCTCTACTGGGGCACGCGCATGCCTTTCTCCTCGGCACTCGCGCAGGTGATCGCGACGCGCACCGGCATCGGCGGCACCGTGGGTCAAAAACGCACCTACTATTCATGGCATTTCGCCGTCGATTTCGCCGGCGGCGAGCTCGGCGCCTTGTCCAAGGACGCGAACGTCGAGGCGGTGATCACGACCTCGCACGGCACGACGGAACATGTCACCGCGCACTATGTCACCGAGTTCAAAGGCTACCGCGCGCTGTTCGACATCCGCCCCGCCGATGACAATCTCGATCCCATCGATCTGCGGCTGTATTTGCGAATCGACGGCAGGCCATTGACCGAAACCTGGATTTATCAATGGACGCCGCCGTCCATCAAGGATCGCCGGGCGGCCCTGAGTTGAAGCGAACGCGCCGCCGGCCGTGACCGGTTACGCGAGCCGCTGTACCAGCATGATCGTTCCGAGCACCGCCGCCGTGGCGGACGGGAGGCGCGGCCAGAGCGCAACGCCTCTCGTCCGCAGAAATCGGCGGCCGAGCGCCAGCAGCGCGAGCACGGCAATTAGGAAGATGCACTGACCCAGCTCGACGCCGAGGTTGAAGCCGGCCAGCGTGCCGAGGCGATGCCGGCCATCGAGCCCAATCTCGCTGAGCGCTGAGGCGAGGCCCATGCCGTGCAACAAGCCACATGCGAACACCAGTGCGATTCGCCATCGCCCGAGCGCGCCCGGATGGATCAGGTGATGCAACGCCATCAGCACGATGCTCGCGGCAATCGCCGG
>Ga0116229_10001360_pt1 | contig 38039 bp, 24 predicted proteins | sample S1TSphgellanicum_3_FD_87313 | JGI IMG/M metagenome (GOLD analysis project Ga0116229, IMG submission 87313) | Host-associated microbial communities from peat moss isolated from Minnesota, USA - S1T2_Fc - Sphagnum magellanicum MG | ecosystem: Host-associated > Plants > Peat moss > Unclassified...
ACCGCAGAAGAAGCCTTGGCGCTGCACGCCTCTGGCCGGCCGGGCAAGCTGGAAACGCGAATCAGCAAGCCGCTGACCACCGCGCGCGACCTCAGCCTGGCCTATTCGCCGGGGGTTGCCGAGCCCTGCCTGCGCATCCAGAAGAACCCGGCCCTCGCCTATGAATACACCACCAAGGGCAACATGGTGGCGGTGATCTCCAACGGCACCGCCGTGCTGGGCCTGGGCAATCTCGGCGCGTTGGCCAGCAAGCCGGTGATGGAGGGCAAAGTGGCGCTGTTCAAGCGCTTCGCCGATGTGGACGGCATCGATCTGGAACTTTCCACCGAAGACGTTGAAGAGTTCATCAACTGCGTGCGCTTCCTCGGGCCCGGTTTCGGCGGGATCAATCTGGAAGATATCCGCGCCCCTGAATGCTTCATCATCGAGCAGCGTCTGCGCGAGCTGATGGACATACCGGTGTTTCACGACGACCAGCACGGCACCGCCATTGTCGCCACCGCCGGCCTGATCAATGCCTGCCACCTGACCAACCGCGACCTTGCCGACACCAGACTGGTGGTGAACGGCGCCGGCGCCGCCGCCATTGCCTGCGTGGAGCTGATCAAGGCGATGGGGGCGCGTGCCGAAAACATCATTTTGTGCGACACCAAGGGCGTGGTGCATCGCGGCCGGAACGACCTGAATCAATGGAAATCCGCCCATGCCTCCAGCACCAGCGCCCGCACGCTGGCTGAGGCGCTGGAGGGGGCGCATGCGGTTTTTGGCCTCTCCGTGAAGGGCGCCATTACCCAGGATATGGTGCGCGCCATGGCCGATCAGCCGGTGATCTTCGCCATGGCGAACCCCGATCCTGAAATCACCCCGGAGGAGGCCCGGCAGGCCAGCCCGGACGCGATTATCGCCACCGGGCGCAGCGACTATCCCAACCAGGTGAATAACGTTCTTGGGTTTCCGTATATTTTTCGCGGGGCGCTGGATGTGCGCGCCAGCACCATCAACGATGCGATGAAGATCGCCGCCGCCCATGCGCTGGCCGCTTTGGCGCGGGAAGACGTGCCGGACGAAGTGCACGTGGCGTCAGCGCGCCAGGTGTATTTCGGCCCTGACTACATCATTCCAAACGCCTTCGATCCGCGGCTGATCTTTCGGATTCCGCCGGCGGTGGCCAAAGCGGCGATGGATAGCGGCGTGGCACGCAAGCCGATCGTTGATCTGCGGCGCTACACGCGCGAACTCTCTGGCCGGCTGGACCGCACCGCCAACGCGCTTGACATGATCATGGAAAGCGTGCGGGCAGCGCCGAAAACCGTGGTTTTCGCCGAGGGCGAGGATGAAAAGATCCTGCGGGCAGCGATCGCTTTCCACAATGCCGGCTTCGGCCGGCCGGTTCTGATCGGCCGCGAGGACCGAATCGCCACCGCGCTGAAGCATCTCGGCCTGCATCTGCCGGACGGCATCGAGATCCATAATGCGCGGGTTTCCTCCAACAATGCCCGCTATACCGACCTTCTGTATGACCGCATGCAGCGCAAAGGCTTTTTGTATCGCGATGTGCAGCGCCTGGTGAATCAGGATCGCAACGTGTTTGCCGCGGCCATGCTGGCTTCGGGCGATGCGGATGCGATGGTCACCGGCCTCACCCGCGCGCGTTCTGTCTGTCTTGAGGCCATCAACATGGCCATCGATCCGCTGCCCGGCCGCACCGCGTTCGGCCTTACCCTGATGCTGGGCGGGCGGGAAACCATTTTCATCGGCGACACGCTGATGCATGAGCGCCCGTCGCCCACGCTTCTGGCCGACATTGCCGAAGGTGCGGCCGCCCATGCCCGCCGGCTGGGCCACGAACCGCGTGTGGCCCTGCTCTCCCACAGCACCTTTGGCCAGCCTATGCATGCAACGGTACATGGTATCCGCGAGGCTGTGGCTATTCTGGAATCGCGCAAGGTGGATTTCGAATTCGATGGCGACATGTCGCCGGACGTGGCGCTGGAACCATCGTTCCGCGCGCTCTACCCGTTCTGCCGGCTGACCGGCAACGCGAATGTGCTGATTATGCCCGGCTTGCATTCGGCCCATATTACCAGCCGCCTCGCCCCCCGCCTGGGCGGCGGCAGCTCGATCGGGCCGTTGCTGCTGGGAATGTCCAAAGCCGTCCAGCTGGTCTCAATGGATGCCTCGGTGAGCACCATCGTCGATATGGCGGCGCTGGCGGCACACCAATCAGCGGACAGGCAGGACGCGCCTGCCCAGGAACTCTAACGCTTTACGTTAACAGCGCGGATGCCCATGCCCAGGCAACTCATGCAGCCGGGGTATCAGCAATAGGCTGACAAGCACCGAAACGCCGACAAGGCCAGCCACGAACTCCAATGGATGCGACCGTACCCACATCATCATCAGCTCGACCATGACAAACCCCTGACAAACCTAGGTTTCACCTCCCCAAGGCAAAACCAACACCGGATATCGCCCGAAGCTACGGGAATTTTGCTGTCAAGTCACTTTTTTTGTTGCGTTGCACCGCAACAAAAATCTCATTTGTTGCGCGGCGCGACCCGCACGACCTCTTTCGGCCATCGGCGATGCAGCCATAGCCAGGAGTCTGGCCGCGCCCGTATCCAACGTTCCAGCACGTCATTCACCTGCTGGGTCAGCGCCTGCACATCCTGAGCGCGGTTGCCGCTTTCCGGCAAAGCCAAAGGCGGCTCTATCACCAGGCGCAGCCGGGCGGGGCCGATCCGCTCGGCCAGAGCCGGCACTACGGGGCAGCGGAAATGCAGGGCGAAACTGGCAACCGCCGGCGCGGTCATTGCCGGCATGCCGAAGAACTGCGCCTCTATGCCGTCATTCAGTTTCTGGTCTACCAGCATGGCCAGAAAGCCGCCGCGCCCCAGATGCATCAGCGCCTGGCGCGCGCCTTTCGCACCCTTGGGGAACAGTTTTAGCGCCTGGCCGGTAGCGGTCTGGCGAATCTGGCCGATCAGTGCATCGACCTGGGCATTTTGCGCTGCCCGATAGAAGCTGGCGCAGGGCAAACCGTAAAAGGCAGAGGCACGCGGCAGGATTTCCCAATTGCCGATATGCCCGGAGAAGAAAATCACCGGCCCGCCGCGCGCTGAAAGCTCCGCGAGGATCGCCTCGCCCTGCACCTCCCAGCCTGGGCCTGAGGCACTGTTATGCGGCAAGCGCCCGATATGGGGAAACTCGCCGGCCGTACGGCCCAACTGGGCCCATACGCCGCGCACGACGCGCCGACGCGCCGCCTGGGTGAGGTGGGGTAAGGCGGCCTGCAAATTGGCATGCGCCACACGCGATACCGGCAGCAGCGGCCCGATCGCCGCCGCCAGCCCACCCGCCACATTTGAGGACGTAGCGGGCGGCAAGGCACCCAGCACACGCAGCAGCGTGGCCACGAGTGCGGCCTCGAGCCGCCCGAGAAAACTCATGTGAAGGGCGGAACCGCGCAGGCCCGGTCGAGCAGCGCTTCCAGGGCCTGCGCATCCTCCCAGATCATCGACACGCCCACCGGCTGAAAATGCGGCTTCATCGCCGATGGGATGCGCACGAAATCCTTTGGCGTGGTCACCGCTATTGCATCCAGATCATCGGCCAATTGCCGCAACTCGGACAGGTCGCGAGCGGTGAAGGGGTAATGATCGGCAAACGCCACGCCGCGCACCACGACCACGCCGGCGTCGCGCAGCATGGCGAAAAATTTCTCCGGCCGTCCGATGCCGGCAAAGGCGACCACGCGTGTGCCGGCCAGAGCCGCACTCCCTGCTCCGGGCACCAGACGAGCCGCAAAGACCGGCAAAAATGCCGGCAGGCTGGCCAGTGCGCCGGCCTGATCGGCGCCGATCAGCACCGCGGCATTCGACCGCGCGGCGGCCGCGCGCACCGGCTCCCGCAACGGGCCGGCCGGCAGCACACGCCCATTGCCAAACCCGAACCCGCCATCGATCACCAGCAGAGAGAACGATTTGATCAAGGTGGCATTCTGCAGCCCGTCATCCATCACCAATATCTGCGCGCCGGCGGCGATGGCCTGATGCGCGGCGGCAGCGCGATCGGCCGAGCGCCAGGTTGGCGCCATGTCGGCCAGCAGCAACGCTTCGTCGCCAACCGCCTCGGCATCATGCACAGCCGGATCGACGCGGATGACGCCGGCGGCCGAGCCGCCATAGCCACGGGTGAGCACATGCACCGCCAGCCCGCGCGCCTGCAGCCGCGCGGCCAGATCGAGCACCAGCGTGGTTTTTCCCGCGCCGCCAACCCCGGCATTGCCGCAGCAGATGACCGGCACCGGTGCGCGCCAGCCGGTGCGCGCCACCCGGCGTGCTGTCAGCCCGGAGACGGCGCCGGATAAAGGCGACAGCACCAGTGGCAGCAGGCTGCCTGAATCGTGCCGCCAAAAAGCGGGAGGCTGCGCGCGCGCCCCCGCCTTGGGGGCGATGACCTTTCTCGCTTTGGTGGGTTTCGGTGCGGCCGAACGGTCCCGCGCAGGTGGCGCAGGCGGCTTGGACGCCCTTGGCGGTGGTGTTGTGGAGGAAAGCGGCCCCATCAGCGCCACCAGCTTCGCCGCCAGGAGCGAGGGAAGTGTGCCGACCGGTGCCAGGGTCGCGGCGGGCGCGGCACGACGCAGCCTGGCATCCAGCCAGGTGATCAGCGCTTCCTCGTTTTCCACCACCGTGAGCGCGCCGGCAGCCACCGCCATGTCGCGCGCCTGGGTAAAATTCTGTGTTGCCGGCCCGGTGGCCACCGCGCAGCCAAGGCGGGCCGGCTCCAGGAAATTCTGCCCGCCGCCGCCGGAAAAACTCTTGCCCATGAACACGATGGGAAACACCCGGAACAGCAGCCCGAGTTCGCCCAAGGTATCGGCAACCCAGGCGCCGCCATGTTCGGGAAAATCCTGACCCAACGACCGCCGCGGTGCCCCGCCCATCACCGCGGCAACCGCGGCACCACGCTCCGGATGCCTGGGTGCGACCGCTGTCAGCAACCCCGCGTGCCGCTCCGCCAAGGCGCGATGCACCCGTGCCACGATGGCATCGTCGGCCGGATGGGTGCTGGCGGCCAGCCAGCGCGGGCGGCTGCCGAGCAATGCTGAAAGCCGCGCCACCTCCGCCGGATCGGCGGGCAGGTTGGGTGCGGAAAATTTCAGATTGCCGGGCACCTCCACGCGTTTGGCGCCGAGGCTACGCAGCCGATCGGCATCGGCGTCGGATTGCGCGGCGATCCAGCTGAACGCACCGAGCACCTGGCGCGCCAGGCCGGGCGCGCGCCGCCACGCAGCCGCGCTGCGCGCGGAAAACCGGGCATTGACCAGCGCCACCGGCACCCGGCGCTGGGTGCAGGCGGCCAGGATATTCGGCCATAGCTCGCTTTCCAGGAAACAGGCGGCATCCGGCCGCCAATGTTTCAGGAACCGCTTGGCCCAGGCCGGCACGTCCAGCGGGACGAAGCGTTGCACCACCCGATCCTGCAAGCCGAGTTCCGGCAGCCTCGTCTCCAGCAGCCGGGCGCTGGTGACCGTGCCGGTGGTGAACACGGTGAACACATCCGGCGGCAGGGCGGAGACCAGCGGCAGGGCGGAAATGGCCTCGCCAACGCTGGCCGCATGCAGCCATAGCACCCGGCCGGCCGGGCGTTTCATTGCCTCGATGCCACGCCGTTCACCGAGACGTGCCGCCAGCTCCTTGCCGCGATCGGCGCGCCGCCGGAGCATGAGTCGCAGCGCCGGCCGGGCGGCCGACGCGGTGATTGCCCAGACCAGCCCGGTTATCGCGCGCATAAAGCATCCGCCCGATCGGCCGCCTCGGTCAGCGCCAGTTCGATTTGCGACAGGAAGGTGGCCGCATCCTGTGGCGGCACCAGGATCGGCGGCAGGCACACCAGCGCCCCGCGGCCGAACGGCAAAGGCAGGCCCATTCGATCCCAGCTGCGCAGGGTGATGCGGCGCCGCACCTGGCCGGAGGCGGGCAGCACCGGCACCTGCGCCAAAGCGGCCAGTTGCGCGACCCCGGGTGCCGCGACACGGCGCGGCCCGCGCGGGCCATCCGGGGTGATTACCACCGCCTGGCCCTCGACCAGCGCCGCAAGCAAGGCGCGCAGCCCCGCCGCCCCGCCACGATCCCGCCGCTTGGCCCCGTTGGCACCCGGCTTCGCGCTGGCCGACGAGCCATGGACAATCCGCACGCCAAAATTTTCCAGCACCCCGCCGATGAATCGCCCATCGCGATGCCGGCTGGCCAGGGCCGCCACATGGCGGTTGGGGTTGGTGGCCTGCGCATGCAACCAGAGGGCGGGTACCACGGGCAGCCTTTCATGCCAGAACGCGACGATCACCGCGCCGCCACCGATATAGGGCGCCACATGCGCCTGGCCTTCGATGGTCCAGCGCGTGCTGCGGAGCGCGAATTTCAGATACAGGCTGATCAGCGAGGCCGCCGCGTGCTGGAGCGCCTGGCTTTTCAGCAGACGTCGGAACATCGGTGTTTTGATGCGGGCACCATAAGGCGGTAGCACGCTGGAACCAGGATCGACAACGCCCAACCCTGTTGACCAGGCCGCAGCGGCTGCGCAGTATTGAGGATGTCCCGCATCGCCCATCACACCCTGCAACAAGGTCTCGCTTCAGGCGCGGCCTTGGCGGGCATGTGGCGTGAAGGCAGCAAGGCGCAGTAGCCGCCTGGCGCTTTTCACCACCCAGTTACCCAGCCCGCCGCATCATCCGGCGGGCTTTTTCATGGCGCGCCGGTCCCCCCAGACCAGGAGCCCGACCATGCGCCATGTTACCCCGTTCACCTCTGAGTCCGAGATTGCCGCCATCGGCAACGGCCTGATCGACCGCAGCTTGCCCAGGCCGGCCTGGACCCATGAAGCCCATTTTGCCGCCGCACTCTGGTTGCTGTCCCGCCACCCGCACCCCGTGGTCGCGGAAATCATGCCCGGCTTGATCCGCGCCTACAACGTCTCTGTCGGCTGCGAGAACACAGAGACAAGTGGCTATCACGAGACGATCACCCAGGCCTCGATCCGCGCCGCTTCGGCCTGTCTGGCGGCTGCCGGCGCGGCGCCTTTGTTGGAGGTGTGTAACGCGCTGCTGGCCTCGGCTTTGGGTCAGCCAGATTGGCTGCTGGCGTATTGGTCGCGTTCGCGGCTGTTCTCGCCGGAGGCGCGCGGTGCGTGGGTGGCACCTGATATCGAGGATCTGCCGTTCTGATGGGCAGTGGTTAATCATTGTCGCGGGTTCTGACGGGAGTGCGCCAAAACCGAAAACTTGCCTTTATTTCGCAGCCAAATATGAAAATTACATTTATTCTGTCTAGCGATAAAGAACGCGGCGTTTCTTTACGAATTTCGCAACGTTTTGGCCCCAATTCTCACATCACGGCCAAGCACCGCCTGCCGGTGCGGCCGTTGTGATGGGGAGAACTTCGCGATGCGTGGGACGCTGTACTTGATTGCTTTGCCGCTTTTGTTCGACGTTTTTTTCGCTTGGGTCCTGACGGCGCCACCTGCCCCTTAAGCTTATCGACATCTCCTTGGCCGGACGTCACTAAGGGCCCGTTCGACATTAACCGAATCGGGTTACGGGGTCGAACGGGCCCTTAGCCTTTGTTTGAAGCGGCATCTTTGTCGGCATGCCGACGCACTTATGTGCCGACGATGACTAAGTCACAGAGACACGGAGAAGGGAGAGCCATAAAACTCTTGTTCATTAAGGCGGCGGCCTCGCCTATTCTGCGGCGCAGAGCAGGATCGAGAGCCGGGTATGAATTTGAAGTTTTTGGGTTTTTTGGCTGGTTGGGCGGTGTGCGTGGGGGCCGCCCAGGCGGCGGCGCCTGATCCGCTGGTGGCGTTTGCGCCGCTTACCCTGCCGACCCCGCCGGGGCCGACACGATCCTCGGGGGGGCTGCCGGGGGCCGGTTACTGGCAGAATCGGGCCGATTACAGCATCAAGGCGAGCATCGATACGGCGGCCAAGACGCTGCATGCTACCGAGACCATCACCTATACCAATAACAGCCCGGATACGCTGGACGTGCTGTGGGTGCAGCTGGATCAGAATATCTATCGGCGGGATGCGCGGGAAGCGGCGATGCCGCAATACCGGCCGCGCACGCCGGACCAATATACCGATGGATACCAGATCGAAAGCGTAACCGTGGATGCCGGCGGGAAATCCTATACGCCGGAAAAAATCATCTCCGACACCAGGATGCAAGTGCGGCTGGCCACGCCGCTGATCGCCAAAGGCGGGCTGCTACATATCCATATCGCCTATCACTACACCGTTCCCGGCGCATTTGGCGGGCGCACCGCCGTTACCTCCACCAAGAACGGTGACATGTACGAGATAGCCCAATGGTTTCCGCGCATGGCGGTATATGATGATCTGCGTGGCTGGGACACGGCGCCCTATCTTGGTTCTGAATTCTACCTTGAATATGGCGACATCGATTATGCGGTGACGGTGCCGTGGAACTATATCGTTGCCGGTTCTGGCAGCTTGCAAAACCCAAAGACTGTGTTGACGCCCACCGAAATCGCCCGGCTGGCCAAGGCGGCCAATAGCGATGCAACGGTGCTGATTCGCTCGCCTGAGGAGGTGACCGATCCGAAAAGCCGGCCAACCCAAAGCGGCGTGCAGACCTGGCAGTTTCATATGTCGCACACGCGCGATGTGGCGTTTACCGCCTCGCCGGCCTTTGTGTGGGATGCCGCCCGCATCAACCTGCCGAAAGGCGGGCACGCGCTGGCCATGTCGGTCTATCCCGTCGATGCGGTTGGCGCGCAGAAATGGAGCCGCTCGACGGAGTATGTGAAATTCGCCATCGAGCATTTTTCCGGACGCTGGTTTGAATATCCCTGGCCGGTGATGGTCAATCTCGGTGGCCATGGCGCGGCAATGGAATATCCGGGGATCGTTTTCGACGACATGCACGATGTCGGGAAAGAGTTGTTCTGGGTGACGGTTCACGAGGTGGGCCATAGCTGGTTCCCGATGATCGTCGGGTCCAATGAGCGGCGTGATGCCTGGATGGATGAGGGGTTCAATACCTTCATCGACGTCTATGCTTCGGACGCGTTCAACAAGGGTGAATATGCCCCGAAGCGCGACCCGGAATATGCCGAACATGGCGGCAATCCGGTGGACGAAATTCTGCCCATCCTTGCCGACACCAACGGCCCCACCATCATGGCCCCGGCTGACCTGATCACTGAAAAATACCGGCATTCGATCAGCTATTTCAAACCGGCTTTGGGGATGGTGCTGTTGCGCGAGCAGATACTGGGCCCTGACCGGTTCGATGCCGCGTTCCGCCGCTATATTGCCGCCTGGGCCTATAAGCACCCGGCGCCCTCGGACTTCTTTCGGCTGATGGCGAGCGAGGGTGGCGAGGAGCTCTCCTGGTGGTGGCGCGGCTGGTATTTTACCAATGAATCGCTCGATCTTTCGCTCGGAAAACTGGCTTATGTCGGTGGCGATTACCATAAGGGGCTGCATATCGAGGTCTCCGCTCTCGACCCTCTGGTTATGCCAGCCGTGATCGAAATCGCGTTTGCCGACGGCGGCAAGCAACGCATTACCTTGCCGGTGGAGGCTTTTTACAAGGGTGCCACAGCATCGTTCGACGTGCCCACGGTCAAACCGGTGAAATCCGTAACCATCGACCCGGACCATGTTCTGCCGGATGCGGATCGCAGCAATAATGGCGCCGCGTTCAAATGATACCGATGCTGAACCGGGCCTTTGCGGCTGTGTTGGCAAGCTTGCTGATTGCGTCAACCGCTTTTGCCTCCGGCCAAGATATAGCTTACGGCCCCGATCCAGCGCAAAGACTGGATGTGTGTACTCCGCCTGTGATGCGTGGTGCCGCACCGGCCCTGCTGATGATTCACGGCGGCGGATGGCATGAAGGCAGCCGTCTGGCGTTGCGCCGGGAATGTGAGGCCTTCGCTGAGGCCGGTATCGTTGCCATACCGGTGGACTACCGGCTGGCCACCGGCGCGGCTGGCACCACCTGGCCTGCCCAATTCAACGATGTGCAGCTTGCCATGCGCTGGGTGCGCGACCATGCGCGACTTTATGGAATCGACCCTTCCCATATATGTGCCGAAGGCGATTCCGCCGGCGGCCAACTGGCCCTGCTTCTGGGGGTGGTGAACACCATCGATCCTGGCGACATGCAGACAGAGCTCTCGGGGGTTTCACCACATGCAAATTGTGCGGTTGCCATTTCCGGCCCGGCCGATCTGGCACGTTTGGCAATGGTTCACCCTGCCATGGTCAGCCGACTGGTCGGCCAAGGCGATGCGCAGGGCGTGAGAGAGCGCGAAATCAGCGGCTCCCCGGCGCTGCGGGTGCAAAACGGTGCAGCGCCAAGCTTGATGATCCACGGGCTTGACGATCCCTGGGTGCCGTTTGCGCAAGCCGTGACCATGCAAGCCGCGCTAGCCCGGGCGGGCGTGAATGCCTGGCTGGTCAGCCACCAGGGGGGCCATGAGTTCAAGGGCATGACGGCACAGCAAGGCACGGAGGCCTGGCTGTTGATCCAGCACTTCACCAGGTCGATGCATCTGGCTGGACCACCGGGCGAAGTTTCGCTGGAGCAGGCTATCGGCCGGGGCCTGTGAGTAGTGATGCCATCATGAGGGTTTGAACCGGCCTTGCAGGCGGAAGCGGTGGCCTGGGTGGTAGAGCCGGGCGAGGGAGGCGAGGCGGTTGGCCGACCAGGTGCGGCGGGTGACCAGAAGACAGGGTTCGTCCGCCTCTAGCCTGAGCAGGTAGCTGATATCCGGCATGCAGGTCGCCGCCTGCACCACATGCTCGCCTTCCTGCAGCGGCGCGACACGGGTGAGATATTCGCTTGGCGTGGACAGGGAGAAATCCTGTTGCAGGTAGAGGGGCGCCACGGCCGGATTGACGAAGCGATCTTCGATCTGCAACGGCAGACGGTCTTCGAAATGCAGGATTTTCGAGTGGAACACCGGCTCCGCCGGCTTCAGACCAAAGGCTTCGGCAATTTCCGCCGTCGCGGCTACGCTTTCCAGGGCCAGCACCTGTGCCGCGTGATGGTGGTGGCGAGACTGGATTTCGGCGGCGATGTTCCTGATCTCCACCAGCGCCGATTGCGCCGCCGGTTCGGCCACGAAACTGCCCACGCCGGGCACGCGGCGGATGACATTCTCATTGGCCAGTTCACGCATGGCGCGGTTCACCGTCATCCGCGAGACGGAGAAACTGCGGCAGAGCGCATGTTCCGAGGGCAGGATTTGGCCGATGCGCCATTGGCCCGATGCGATCCCCTGCTCGATGCTGCGCTTGATGACGCGGTAGGGGCTTTCGGTCATCTCAAAATATCTTTTGCAGCGCCCGGCGATAGGCTGCGGTGATCGCCTGCTGCCGGACATGCGCGCCATCCCGCACCACCCAATGCCCACCTGACATCACGTGACGCGCCGGCTTCTGGTCGGAGGCGAAGATTGCGGCATCCAGCCAGAAGTCGGGATGCATGGCATGGGTTTCCGGCGTCGGTTCGATCACCACCAGATCGGCGCGGTTGCCCGGCGCCAAAACGCCGATTGGCCGCCCCGCCGCCGCGGCACCGCCTTGCGCGGCTGCCTGCCACAAGATGCGGCCGGTATGCGCATCGGGGCCGGCGAGCACGTTGCGTTTTTCCGCGCGCAGCCGCTGGCTGTATTCCAGCAGACGCAGTTCGGCGAAGGCATCCAGGCAGACATGGCTGTCGGTGCCGATGCCGAATCGGCCGCCGGCTTCGGTAAAATCGGGCAGGTTGAAAATGCCATCGCCCAGATTGCCTTCGGTGCTCGGGCAGAGGCCGGCAATGGCGGCGCTGGCGGCGATGCCGTGGCGTTCGGCTGCGGTGGTGTGGGTGGCGTGGATCAGGCACCAATTCGGCCCGACCGGCGCGTTGTGCAGCAGCCATTCCACCGGGCGGGCGCCGAGCACGGCGAGGCTGGCGGCGATCTCGGCCTGCTGCTCGGCGACATGGATGTGGATCGGCGCCGAGGCATCGAGCGCCGCAAGGCCGGAAATGGCGGCGTGCAACGAGGCGGGCGGCACGGCGCGCAGGCTGTGGGGCGAGAGGCCGAAGCGCAGATCGGCGCCTTGCTGGGGCAGCGCATCGGCAACCATGGTCAGGGCGGCATCGGGCGAGGTGTTGAAGCGTTTTTGGCCGCCTTGCAGGGGCGAGCCGTCGAAATCGGCGGTTTGGTAGATGCCGAACAGCATGGTCAGGCCGATTCCGGCTTGCTGCGCCCCCTCGATGATGGCTTCGGCCATGGCGGGCCGGTGGGCATAGGGCGTGCCGTCGCGGTCATTTTGCAAATAGTGGAATTCCACCAGGGCGGTGAACCCGCCTTGCAGGGCGGCCATGCCGAGATAGGCGGCGATTGGCGCCATGGTATCGGGGCCGATGGTGCCGGCCGCGCGATACATCGCCTCCCGCCAGGACCAGAAATCGCTGCCGCCGCCGGAAAATTCGGTGCGGCCGGCAAAACTGCGCTGGAAGGCGTGGCTGTGCAGGTTGGGCAGGCCGGGCAGGATGGCGCCGTGGAAATGCGTCTCCCCCGGGCCGGCACCTTCTGTTACCGCAAGAATCTTGCCGTGATCATCGAACGCGATCAGCGTGTCTTTGCACCAGCCATGTTTGAGCAAGGCCCAGGAAGCGGATATGGTCGCCATGGTTCAGATAACCTGTCTGGGCAGGGTGACGGTAGTGCCTGGGCAAGCACCGAACAAGCGTTTTGGCTATGACAGATGCGTGCCCGGTGCCGGATCCCGGCGACGGCGCCAGGAGTTATGCTATGGTGTGGTGGAGAAGCTTTGCAGGATGCAGCGTATGAACCATGTCATCCCCCGGTTTTCCGGCGCTGCGCTCGCACTGGCGCTGCTTTGGGTTGGGCCGGCCGCGGCCCAGACCGCCACGAGCGACCCAAACCAGCATTACGACCTGAATGTGTATCCGGTGCTGGCAGGCCAGAGCGGGCTGTACGATCTGAAGGCGGCGACGACGCAGAGCGGCCCAGCCGGGACGATCGCGATGACCAGCGCCTCGCCGCCCGCCGCCTATAGTTTCCAGGACATATTGGCGAATACCCATGGCTATGTGGAGGCCGGCGTTTCCTCGCGCAGCGGGCATAGTTTCTCGGCCGGGGTGACGATGCCGATCGTGCCAGGCAAGGCGGATCTCGATCTGGCGGTGGGAACCGAGCAGTTCAGCCCGTATCGGGCGGTTGCGGGCGGGAAAGCGCCCATCGTGACCTCCGACAGCTATAGCGCCGGGCTGCATCTGCACCCCTCGGATGATCTGGACGCCTATATCGGGTTCACCGGCCTGCGGATTCACGGGTCGGGATTGTCGCCTTACGCCTATCCCTGATTTCCTGGAGGCGCCTGGGGTTTGGAGTGGGAGTCGGCCGGCATCGTGGTGCAGGCCTCACCGTTCGGCGAAGGCGATGCTGTCGCCGCGGTGTTCACCGAGGATCACGGCGTGTTCCGCGGCCTGGTACGCGGCGGGTTTTCACGCGCGCGGGCCAATCTGTGGCAGGTGGGAAATCTGGTGGAGGCGCGCTGGGTGGCGCGGCTGGCCGACCAGCTTGGCAGTTTTTCCGCCGAGCTGGTGCATCCGGCGGCAGCCTTGGCGATGCAGGATGCGGTTGAGCTGGCGGTGCTCTCCTCGGCGTGTGCGGTTGCCGAAGGTGCGGTGCCGGAACGCGAGAAACAGCCGCGGATTTTTCGGGGATTGCTGCATCTGATCGTGCATTTGCGCGCCGGCGACGCGGTGGCCGAGCTGATACGATGGGAATGCGGGGTGCTGGCCGATCTGGGTTTCGGGCTGGATTTGTCGGTCTGCGCGGTGACTGGCGGCGCTGGGAATTTGGCCTTTGTCTCGCCCAGAACCGGCCGCGCGGTGAGCGAGGAGGGTGCAGGGCTGTGGCGCGAGCGGCTGCTGCGCCTGCCGCCCTTCCTGACCGGAGGCGCGGCGCCCAGCCAGCAGGACCTGGCGGACGGCCTACGGATCACCGGGCATTTTCTGGCGCGCGACGCGTTCGGCGCCCGCCACCGGCCAATGCCGGCCGCGCGGATGATGCTGTTCGACCGGGTTTTGGCGGCGGCTGAAGAGACGCCAGGCGGCTGAGGCATCTGCCGGACCGGGCGGCGGGAGCGGTGGGCCAATTTCCCGGCGATTCGCGGCCCACTGACCGCCGGCCGGTCTATACGTGATCGCCGAGGATCGCCCGCTTGGCGGCCAATAGATGGCTGCGCATGACCGCGGCAGCCCAATTGGCATCGCGGGCGCGAAACGCCAAAGCGAGCTCGCGGTGGTGCCCGGCGCTGCGCAGAAGATCATCCTGCGAATACACACGCAGCGTGCGCATCACCAAGGGCAGTTCCACCACACTGGCGATCATGCTGGCCAGGCGCGCATGGGCTGCCGCGTTGACGATAATCAGGTGCAATTCGCTATTCGCCGCCGCCACCGCCTGACGAAATCCTTCCGGCCGTTCCATCGCCAGGCTGTAGGTTTCATCGGCAAGAATGGCGATGCGGTCGATCTGCGCCTCGGTCAGCCGGGCGGTTGCCAGCTCGGCCGCATAACTTTCGAGCACAGTGCGCAGCCCGAACATCTGGTCGATATCGGCGCTGGTCCAGCCGGTGACATAGGCGCCCTGATTGGGCACAACCCGGACCAGGCCTTCGGCATGCAGGCGGCGCAACGCCTCACGCACCGGGGTGCGGCTGACCCCCACGGCTTCGGCCAGGCGCTCACCGGACAGGTGCTGGCCGCTGGCGTAACTGCCATCGATGATGCGTGCGCGGATCGTTTGATAGGCGGCTTCTACCGCGTCGCCGGCTTTTTCAGCGTCGTTCATGGCGGCTCATGCAACGGCCGCAGGCGGTGGAAACAGCCCGGCGCGCCCCAGCATGGCGGGCACAGTGTGGCCCACCAGACCCTGCACCCAATCGGCAATCCCGATCAGGGCCGGCAGATCGATCTGCGGCACATATCCCATCCGTTGCAGCATATAACAGAGATCTTCGGTAGCGATGTTGCCGGTGGCGGCGGGTGCGAAGGGGCAGCCGCCGATGCCGCCAATGCTGGCATCCAGCACCCGCACCCCGCTTTGCAGCGCCGCATAGGCATTGGCGATGCCGGTATTGCGGGTGTTATGAAAATGCGCCCGCAATCTGATTCCGGGTGCGGCCGCCGCGGCCGCCGCGAAACGCGTACTCACATCGCCTGGCGAGGCGACGCCAATGGTATCGGCCAGCGCAATCTCATCCGGCGCCTGCGCGGCGATCTCCTTTACCAGCGCGCCGATTTGCGCCACCGGCACCTCGCCTTCGAACGGGCAGCCAAAGGCAGCCGCCACCACGGCGCTGACCGCCACATGCTCCGCCTGTGCGATGGCGGCGATATCGGCCCAGGCCGCCAGGCTCTGCGCCACACTCGCCCCCTGGTTCCGTTGGCTGAAGGTTTCCGAGGCGACAACCACGACATTCACCTCGTCCACGCCGGCGCGCAGCGCCCGATCCAGGCCGCGCCGGTTCAGCACCAGCCCGATGCGCCGCAGCCCCGAGCGGCCGGCAAGCCCGGCCACCACCGCCTCGGCATCCGCCATTTGCGGCACCCGGGTGGGATTGACGAAGCTGGCCACCTCTATCCGGCGCAGGCCGGCCGCCAAGGCGCGATCGACCAGGGCGATCTTGTCGGCGGTGGACACCAGCGCCCGCTCGTTCTGCAGGCCATCGCGCGGGGCGACCTCGACGATCTCGATAGGCTCGGACATTGGTCGATTGCATCCAATTTGCAGGCATCTCGGAGATATACCGGCTCGGCGCGGATACCGGCCAGATCTCCCGTTCCCGCGATAATAACCCTGTCTTCCAGGCGTAAAAGCAAATTCTTTGGGCCGGTTTGCCCGGCCCTGCTGTGGCATTTCGATTGCAAAGGGCTGGGATGTTGCATACAGTCTGTTCCGATATTGGAGTTTTCCGCGGTGTCAGACCTGCCCTTCGGGCCGCTTCAGGGCGTTCGCGTGATCGAATTCGGCCAGCTTCTGGCCGGGCCGTTCTGCGGCCAGTTGCTGGCCGATTTCGGCGCCGAGGTGATCAAGGTGGAAGTCCCCGGCACCGGCGACCCGTTGCGCGACTGGGGCCGCGAGCGGGCGGGAGGGCGGGCGCTATGGTTCCCCATTGTCGGCCGCAACAAGCAATCCATCACCATCGATCTGCGCCAACAACCCGGCCAGGATCTCGCACGCAAACTCATCGCCACCGCCGATATCGTGGTGGAGAACTTCCGCCCGGGCACCATGGAGAAATGGGGACTGGGCTATGAGGCGCTCTCCGCCGGGAACCCGCGTCTGATCATGGTGCGGGTCAGCGGCTTCGGCCAGACCGGCCCCTATGCCGGCCGCGCCGGCTTTGGCGCTGTGGGTGAGGCGATGGGCGGGCTGCGCTACGTGGTTGGCAACCCTGACGGCGCGCCAAGCCGCGTTGGCATTTCGATCGGCGATACGCTGGCCGCCACCTATGCGGCGCTTGGCGCGACGATGGCGTTGCACGCCCGCACCACCACCGGCCGCGGCCAAATAGTGGATAGCGCGATCTATGAGGCGGTGCTGGCGATGATGGAAAGCCTGATCACCGAATACCAGCAGGCGGGCTATATACGGGAACGCACCGGCCCCATTCTGCCGGGCATCGCGCCATCGAATGTCTATCCCACCATCGATAGGCAAATGATCCTGATCGCCGCCAATCAGGATACGGTGTTTCGCCGCCTCGCTGCCGCCATGGGCCAGCCTGGGCTGGCGGAAGATCCGCGCTACGCCAGCCATGTTGCCCGCGGCGAGCGCCAGGCCGAACTGGATGAGCTGATCGCAAGCTGGACCCGCACGGTATCTGCCGAAACCCTGGAATCGATGCTTGAAGAGTCGGGCGTTCCCGCCGGCCGGATCTATCGCGCGCCGGAGATTATTGCCGACCCGCATGTGCAGGCGCGCAATGCCATCATCCGCATCCTGCATCCTGACTATGGCGAATTGGCAATGCAGAACGTTGCCCCGCGCCTGTCCGAAACACCGGGCGGCGTGCGCCACGTTGCCCCCGCTTTGGGTGCCGATACCGAAAGCGTTCTTACCAACCTGCTCGGCCTGAGTGGCGCCGCCCAAAAAGCCCTGTCCGAGCAGGGTGTGATTTAAAGTCAGCCGTTATAGAAGGAGACCGCGATGCGCCCACGCCCCGCCACCGCTGCCCAGTTTCTCTCCGCTTTGCTTGCCTCCACCGCCCTGCTTGGCGGCAATGGTGCCGATGCGCAAACAGCCCCGCTGGCGCCGGCGCCAAAAGCCGAGGAAGTGATCGTTACCGGCCAGCGCAAGGTGCAGACCCTGCAGAAAGCCCCTGTCTCAGTGACCGTTCTCAACAAGACCACGCTGCAACAGGCGATGGTGAAGCGCGCCGCGGATTTCGTCGCCCTCACCCCGGGTGTGAGCATTGTGGCTGATACCGCCGAAGTGGGAGATGTTCAGTTGAACATACGCGGGGTGAACAGCGCCCGCGATGTCGATCCATCTTTCGCTTTTGTTCTCGACGGCATCGTCTATCCCAACCCGGGCGCGTTCAACCGCGAATTCGCCGATCTGGACTCGATCGAGATTCTGAAAGGCCCGCAAGGCGCCATTTATGGCCGCAACGCGGTGGGTGGCGCCATCGTGGTGAATACCACGCCGCCTTCCGACAGGCTGGAGGCCTCGGTGAAGACCGGCGTTGGCGAATATGGCGATTTCTATAACCTCTCCACCGTCTCCGGCCCGCTCATTCCCGGCATTCTCGCCGGCCGCCTTTCAGTGGATTATCGCCAGTTCAGCGGTTTCGATACCAATGTGTTCCTGCATAACCGCTCGGTGGACGACAATGATGCCGCCGATGTCGATGGCCGCCTGCATTACACACCCACCGACGATTGGAGCTTCGATATAAAGGGCAGGCTGGGCCGGGTGAGCGCCGCCTCCATCGACTACAATGCGGTGTTCGAATTGCCTGGCTTCACCTCCATCTTCGGGCCGGCGGTGAACGAGAATGTCAATGCCCATCAATTCGACTACGTGAACAACATCCAGCCAGAAAACCACCAAGGCAGCGCCGAATTCTCGATCAAGGCCGACCACGATCTGGGCTGGGCCAAGCTTTCCAGCTATGTGCTTTACGAGAACATTACCAATAATCTGCTCTCCGACGGCACGCTCGCCACGTTCGGATTTTTCAACAATGCCAACAACGTGACCGGCAAGAACCAATGCGCCCTCAGCCAGGCCGCGGCGCTGGCCGGCGGCCTGAAATACCCTGCCCCGCAAAACCCCGCTTTCGGCTTCCTCGGCCCCTATACCGCCTCCACCTGCGACGGGTATCAGTATCAGGTTCGCAATGAAGACGATATCAGCTACGAAATTCGTATCGCATCGCCGAGCGGCGAGCGGCTGCGCTGGGCGGGCGGCTTCTACTACCTGCACACCGACCGCCATGTGGGTGTCTCCGTAGGTGACGATACCGGCAGCCCGATCCTGCAAAACCTCGATAACCCGATCGCTTCCACCAGCCCGACCGCACAGCTCTACAACGACAAATTCACCAACAACGCTTTTGCCGCCTTCGCCTCCAGCGACTACGACATCCTGCCCAATCTGGTTGCCTCCGCCGCCATCCGCTACGACGTGGAAATCCGCGACGACGACAATTTGGTGCCGGCCGGCAATCTGCAAGACTATATCAACGTGGTTGCCGGTGGGGCGGCGAACGGAAAATTCTTCCCTCTCAATCCCGGCCTGATCGCCGATCCAAATGGCATCCCGGCCAAATCCGCCACCTTCCAGGCGCCGGAGCCACGCGTGAGCCTCACCTGGAGCCCGGCCTCCACCCTGACCCTCTATGCAACCTTCGGCGTCGGCTTCAAATCCGGCGGCTTCAACTCGGCCGGCACTGAAGCGACGGTAAACAATATCGCCAAGGAAACCGGCAGCGACGTGCATGTGGGTGACCAATACGGCCAGGAAACCGACGATGCGTTTGAAGCCGGCATGAAAGGCAGCCTGCTCGACCGGCAGATCGCCTATCAGCTTGCCGCTTATTTCACCGAAGTGCATGGCATGCAGTTCAATGAATTCTTCTCTACCAGCCAGGGCCTGCTGCGCGTTGATTCCAATATCGACCGGGTAGACCTGCAGGGCGGCGAAGGCGCTATCCAGGCCCGCGCGACCGATTGGCTGGACCTGACGGCGGGCGCCAATGCCACCGGCAGCGAAATCCTGAAAAACGCCTCCCGGCCCGACACTGTTGGCAACAAGGCGCCGTATACACCGGCTTTCACCGCCAATCTCGGCTTCGCCACCCACTATAAACTTACCGACACATTCACCCTTCTCGGCCGCTGGGACACGAATGTTGTTGGCCCCACCTGGTTCCACACGGTTCAGCGGCAATCCGTGCCGACCATCTTTGGTGCTGATGGCTATTACGGTGGCGCGGAACGCCAAACCTTCTCCACCACCAATGTGCGCCTGGGCTTTGCCGGCCCGCATTTCGAGCTGATGGGCTTCATCGACAATATTTTCGACAAGCGCTATCTGGCCGAAGTGATTCCCGCCCCGGAATTTGGCGGCTCGTTTGCCTCACAAGGTCCTGGCCGGTTGATCGGCGGCGAGCTGACAATTCATCTTTAAGATCACAGCCGCGCGCTGACTTACGAAGGGCATAAACATGGATATCGGCGTTTTCATCCCCATCGGCAATAATGGCTGGCTTATTTCAACCACCTCGCCGCAATACAAGCCAAGTTTCGCGCTCAACAAGGCGGTGGTGCAAAAGGCCGAATCCTACGGCTTCGAATTCGCGCTCTCGATGATCAAGCTGCGCGGCTTCGGCGGCGATTCGGAATTCTGGGACCACAATCTGGAATCCTTCACGCTGATGTCGGCCTTGGCCACCGTCACCAGCAAAATCCGCCTCTACGCCTCGGTTGCCCTGCTCACCATTCCACCCGCCATCATCGCCCGCATGGCCGCCACCATCGACGATATTTCCGATGGCCGGTTCGGGGTGAATATCGTCAGTGGCTGGCAAAAGGCCGAATACGACCAGATGGGCCTCTGGCCGGGCGACGAACATTTTGCCCGCCGCTACGATTACAGCAGCGAATACACCCAAATCCTGCACGATCTCTGGACCACCGGGCGCTCCGACCACAAGGGCCCGTATTTTCAGATGAATGATTGCGTTCTGAGCCCGCAGCCTCAGCACAAGGTGAATATCGTCGCCGCCGGCCAGAGCCCGCGCGGCATGCGCTTCGCGGCCGAATATGCCGATTACAATTTCATTCTCGGTGTCGGCGTGAACACCCCCACCGCCTATGCGCCGAGCAACGCCAAACTGCTGGAAGCCGCCGCGGTGACCGGCCGCAAGGTTGGCAGCTATGTGCTGTTCATGATCATTTCCGACGAAACCGACGCCCTGGCCGAGGCGAAATGGCAGCATTACAAGGATGGCACCGACGCCACCGCGCTGGCCTGGATGGCCGACCAGGGTGCGGCGGATACCACCGCCGATCCAAATTCCACCGCGCGGCGCATCAACCTTCCGGAGGGTGCGATCAACTTCAACATGGGCACGCTGGTCGGTTCCTACGCCAGTATCGCCGCCATGCTCGATGAAGCCGCCAGCATCGAAGGCACTGCCGGCATCATGCTGGTCTTTGATGATTTCCTTGCCGGCATGGACGCCTTCGGCACCCGCATTCAGCCGCTGATGAAATGCCGGGCGAAAGCTGCTTCATCCGCCTGAGCATCCGCGCCGATCCGGCCCCATGCGCTTGCCGGGGCCGGATTGCGCGGGATCTGCGCACCGCAACGCTTTGTTAATCTAGAGGGCATCTTCTGCCCTGCGGGATGTGCCCGCCGAGGAACAACCGGCCGATCCCGAAAGCCCCCTGGGCGCGCCTGGCCAAGGGTTTTCCGCGCCTGGTTCCCCGGCACGGCAGGTGCACATCCCGCATCGGCCATGCGCCGCGCGGCAGAAGGAGCGTTCGATGCAAACCCCACCAGCCACCACGCGCCATGCCTTCGCCCGCGCACCCGTGATGGGGGCGGCGATTGGCGGCGCGCTGGTTCTGCTGGGCATCTGCGCCAACACCAATGTGCTGGTCTCGTTCTTCAGCCTGAGCGCGCTGATTATTGTGATCGGCGGGGTGATTGCCGTGGCCTTCATGAGTTTCGAATCCGGCGATGTGCACAAGGCGTTGGAAGCCATCCTTTCCATGCTATGGGCCTCGGAGCCCGCCGATGAGAATTTGCGCCGCGATATCGACAATATTTTGGAATGGGCGCGGCTGATCAAGGAAGGCGGCAAGCGCAAGCTTGAAGGCAGCGTCAGCCAGTCCAGCCTGGAAGACCCGTTCGTAAAATACGGCCTGAACATGCTGGTGGGCGATTACCCGGCGGACGATGTGCGGGTGATGATGCAAACCGCCGCGGATGCCGCCTATGACCGCGATAGCGTGCCAATCGATGTGCTGCACGCAATGACCAGCCATGCCCCTGCCTTCGGGATGGTCGGCACGCTGGTCGGCATGGTGGCCATGCTGTGCAATCTGCACGACAATATCAGCTCCATGGGATCCACCTTGGCGGTGGCATTTCTTTCCACCCTCTACGGCGTGATTTCCGCGCGGATGATTTACATGCCGGCTGCATCCAGGCTGCAGCAACAGGTGGATAGAAGCTATTTCCACAAGCATCTGATAACCGAAGGCATTGTCATGCTGGCCAATGACAAGCCGGGGTCCTACATCAAGGATCGCCTGAACGGGTTTTTGCGGCCTGAAATCCACGATTATTTCGATTCGATCGCGCGGCCGGACAAGCCGGATGCGGCACAGCAGCAAGCAGGCGGCCGCAGCGCCGAGTCCAATATCGAGTACGGCCTGCGCCGCCTGAAAGCCATCACACGATGAGGCGTCCGTCACGCCCCGCCCGCGCGCGGCCGCTGCATACCGATGACTGGCTGATTACCTATGCCGACACCATCACCTTGCTGCTCTGCCTGTTCATTGTGCTGCTCAGCGTCACCAGCAAACAGGGCGGCCCTGCCCCCGCCACGAATGCGCCGCCACAAGCATCCCTGCCGCCGGCGAAACGCCATGTGTTCGAAAGCAGCCAGCCAACGCTTGGCCTGGCGCCGGCAAACTATCCGAACGAGGACAAGCCGGCCATCCTGCCGGAAGCCGCCCTGGTGCACCCGATCGTGCCGCCCGCGGATGATGCGGCCGAGGCGCCCGCCGCGGACACGGATCTGGCGGAAAATGCGCCGCCCGCCGGCGCCAAGCACCACCATCTGATGCTGCTCACGCCACCACCTCCGCCGGTATCGCTGCCGCAACTCGTGGCCCGGCTGAAGCCACAGCAGGCGGCCAGCATCGAGCAGCATGGCGACCGGCTGACCACTGTGCAGATCAGCAACACCGCGTTTTTCGGGGCGGGCTTCGCCACCATCAGCGCGCCGGGCAGAGCCATCCTGCAAGACGTGGTCGGTATCCTGACATCGCCAAAATTCAAGGATTTTCAGATCACCGTGGAGGGCCATACCGACGACTCGCCGATCAGCAACCTGCAATTTCCTTCCAACTGGGAGCTCTCCACCGCCCGCGCCGCGGCCGTGGTGCATTTCTTCCTCGACCACGGCATCCCGGCCCAGCGGCTCCGCGCCGCCGGCTATGCCGACACCTTCCCCCTGGCCCCAAACCGCGACGCCACCGGCAAACCCATCCCCGAAAACCAGGCCAAAAACCGCCGTGTGGTGATCAAGCTCGAAAAAATCGAGAAATCCCGGTAGGTTGGTATGCCCGTTGACATCCCGCCGCAGGCACAGCGGCAAGATGGACGCACCGCATCATTGTTACGCCCAACGTGGCCGCCGCGCGAATGCCCGGGCAATGATCCACGCCGAGCTGGCCCATAGCACAACGCCTGCCGGAAAGCAGACAGCCGCAATGCGCGCCTGCGGTGGCGCCAAAAGCCCGAAGGCAGCGGCGGCCACCAACCCTGCTGCCGTCAGGTAATACACTGGAACCGGAATCCCGCGCGCGAGCGGAATGAAATGCAGCCCGACAATTACTGCCAGCGCCGGCACGATGTCGTCGGTCAATCCAATATTGCGCAACACATTGAAGGCGATGGCGAACGCCACCCCCTCGGCGCCACTCCAGATGCCGATCAGCCGCCCCACCCGCGACTCGTCTTCTTTTGTGCGGGGCGGCACGAACCGGCTGGCGCGAATCGCCGCCAAGATCAGCGTGACCGAGAGCACAACCGGCAACGGCAGCAGCCAGAGCGGCGCGGGCAGAAACACCAAACCCAAGCCACACCAGATTGCCGCGAACACATTCAGAACAATCGCGCCACCGACCATCGCGCTCCCCGTTGTGTAACAGCTTGCAGAATGTTGCGGTATCGGCCGGCGCGTCAACCGGCTACCCGAAGGCGAACCCGAACAGCATCAGATACGCCACGCCGCCGGCAAACGCATGCAGCAACAGCACCAGCCCGGAAGGCCGCCGGCGCCGCCAGCCATAGGAGGCCAGCAGCAAGCCGCCGCAAAACCCGGCGGCCAGCAGCACGAGCACATCCACGCCCAGCTTGCCGGAAAGCGCCCCGGCTCTGAACGCCAGCGCCAAAACCGCGAGCCCGGCGGCGCCGCTGACCCCATGGATGATCGGCAGCCACCCTCGCCGCCCGGCCACCAGCACCGCCCCCAGGCTGACGGTCACACTCAAAATCGCGAAACACACGATCAGCATCAGGCTTCCCCCGCACCCCGGCCATTCTAAACCGGCGCTTCTCCAAACGCAGCATTTCAGCTAGAGGAGCTTCAATCATCCCTTCAGTCTGTCCCATCCAACCGCCGGCCCAAGCCGAGGAGAGGTTTTGGCGACTGCCACCCTCCTGCCGGATTTTGCTCCACATGGCCGACGCGTCCAGAAACCCCGCCTTAGACCAAGCCCTGACCGAGCGCGGCTATACCGAGCTCACCCCGGTCCAGTCCGCAGTTCTGGAACCTGGCGCAGAGGGCCGCGACCTTCTCGTCTCCGCGCAAACCGGCTCCGGCAAGACCGTGGCCTACGGGCTGGCTTTCGCGCCCACCCTGCTCGGCGGCGAAACCCATTTTTCCAGGCCTGCCAATCCGCTGGCGCTGATCATCGCGCCCACCCGCGAGCTGGCGATGCAGGTGCACCGCGAGCTTACCTGGCTCTACGCCCATACCGGCGCCCGCATCCTTTCCTGCATCGGCGGCATGGATGGCCAGAAGGAAGGCCGCGCTTTGGAAGCCGGCTGCCATATCGTCGTCGGCACCCCCGGCCGCCTCTGCGACCACCTCCAGCGCGGCCGCCTGAGATTGAACGATCTGGCCGTGGTGGTGCTGGACGAAGCCGATGAAATGCTCGACCTCGGTTTCCGCGAGGAACTGGATACGCTGCTGGATGCCACGCCCGAATGGCGCCGCACCTTGCTGTTTTCCGCCACCATCGCCAAGGAAATCACTGCGCTCGCGCGCAAATACCAGAAAGATGCCCTGCGCATCGACACGCTGGTGCGCAACCAGCCGCATGCCGACATCGAATACCGTGCCATCCGCACCCCGCCGCGCGAGATCGAGCACGCCGTGGTCAACATCCTCCGCTTCTACGAAGCACCCACCGCCCTGGTGTTCTGCGGGACCAGAGAGGGCGTGCGCCACCTCCATGCCAGCCTCCAGGAGCGCGGCTTTACGAGCGTGGCGCTCTCCGGCGAACTGACCCAGAACGAGCGCACCCGCGCCTTGCAGGCCATGCGTGACGGCCAGGCGCGCGTCTGCGTCGCCACCGATGTGGCCGCGCGTGGCCTCGATCTGCCCGATCTGGGCCTGGTGATCCATGCCGACCTGCCGACCAACAAGCAAACGCTGCTGCATCGCAGCGGCCGCACCGGCCGGGCGGGACGCAAGGGTATCTGCGTTCTGATCGTGCCGGCCAACCGCGCCCGCGCCGCGGAAACCCTGATATCCTCGGCCGGCGTTTCCGCCGGCTGGGCCGGCGTGCCGATGGCGGAAGACATTTTTGGCCGCGATGGCGAGCGCCTGCTGGCCGACCCCGTTCTGACCGAGGAAATCACCGCCGACGACCTCTCTTTGGGCCGCCGTCTGCTGGAAGGACGCTCTGCCGAAGATATCGCCGCAGCGCTGGTTCGCCTCTATCGCTCTCGTCTGCCTGCGCCGGAAGAAATCACCACCCTCGCCCCACTCCCCGGCACCAGGCGCGAACCCGCCCGGCATAGCGCCGAGCCAGGCCGCCAGGAGCGCGATGCGGGCGCCCGCATCGCCACCGGCCCGATGGTCTGGTTCAGCCTCAATATCGGCCGCGCCCAGAAAGCCGACCCGAAATGGCTGCTTCCGCTGATCTGCCGTATGGGCGGGGTGGAAAAGCGCGATGTCGGCGCCATCCGTATCCAGGACCGCGAAACCCGCTTCGAGATCACCCAGGCAGCGGCGGAAAGCTTCGCCGCCAACCTGCCGGACGACGCCGACGACAATGTGCGCGTGACCCGTGCTGAAGCCCCCGGCCCAACCCAGCGGCGCGACCCCGCCGCGCCCAAACGCTTCATCAAATCCGCCGCCCCCCGCAAAGCCGGCAACGAATCCAACGCCCGCCGCCGCAAAGGCTAAGGCATCGTCGGCACATAAGTGCGTCGGCACGCCGACAAAGATGCCGCTTCAAACAAAGGCTTAGGGCCCCGGGGCGACGGGCCGTCGCTTAAGCTTGCGGTCATGTTTGTGGGTAAAACTGCCGCGCTCATGTGCCGCGCTCCTTACCCACGCGCATGACCGCGCATCTCAGGCCTGCAGAGGTGGAGGCCGCGCTGATCGCGCCGCTCTATGCGCGCACGGGCACGCTGTTGATCGGCCACGCCGCGAGCCTGATCCTGAGCGGCCTGGCCGTGCTTCGCCTGGGCGGCGCGCTACCCATCTGCCTGCTGATCGCCAATCTCTGCCTGTCGGCCGGCCGGTCCTGTGTGCTGCTGCGCATGCGCCCGGCGCTGGCGGCGTGTACGCCGGACAAGTTGCTGGCCTGGCGCCGACCCTATCAGGCGCTTGGACTGGCCTGGTCGGTTATCTGCGGCGCCACCTGCGCCGAGTGTATCGCCTGCGGCCAGGACGAACTGACACGCCTCTGGGCGGTGGCGCTCGCGCTTGGCACCGCCGCCGGCATCACCTCCCGCAATGCGGGCACGCCCCGCTACGCCCTGGCGCAAATCGGCCTCTGGCTCGCCCCCATGCTGCCCGCCTGGCCGATGGCCGGATCGTGGGGATGGGGCGCCTCGGCCATGCTGTGCCTCTATATCGCGGCAATGGCTTCTATCCTGCGCCGGCAGCATGGCGAACTGATCCAGCTGATCAGCGCCGAGCGCCACAGCCGGGCCATTCAGCAAGACCTCGCTGAGCGGGAATCCGATCTGCAAACGATTTTCAATAACGCCTATGCGGGCTTTGCCGATATCGATGTGATCAGCGGCAAATATGTGCGGGTGAATGCCGAATATTGCCGGATGACCGGGCGAAGCGAGGCGGAATTGCTCGCCTTGCCCGATTCGTCGCCTGTCGTGCATCCAGACGACGTGCCGACCGCCTGGGCCAAATGGAGCGAGTTCCACCGCACCGGCCAGCCCTATGAATCGGAAAATCGCGTCATCCGGCCCGATGGCAGCGTGATCCACTGCAAGATCAGCGTCTCTGCCGCATCGACCAGCGAAGGCCACCCCATCCGCTCGTTCTTCATCGTGCAAGACGTCACCGCGCAGAAGGCGGCGGAAGCGGCGTTGCGCGACAGCGAGGAAATGCTGCGCCTGTCACTCGATATCGGCAGGATCGGCAGTTTCAGGCGCGATCTGGTCTCCGATCTGATCTATTTCGGCGCCCAGACGCGGGTGATGCATGGATTGCCGGCGGGGGACGCCCCGATCCCGAGTGCGGAGCTGCTCCACATGCTGCTCCCCGACGATGCGCAGCGTGCGGAACACGAAACGCTTGCCGCCTTGGCCAGGCGCCAGCCGATTATGGTGCTCGACTATCGGTTCACCCATCCCGACGGGGGCGTGCGGCATTTTGAGACGCGCAGCAGGATCGACTACCGGGCCGATGGCACGCCCGTTTCCTGTTATGGCGTGATGATCGACGTTACCGAGCGGCGGGCAGCGGAGGCGCGCATTGCCCATCTGGCGCATCACGACCCGCTGACCGGGCTGGCGAACCGGACGCTGCTGCGCATTCGCCTCGATGAAGCGCTGGCCCGCGCCATGCGCGGCGAGCGCTTCGCGGTGATGTGCCTCGATCTGGATCATTTCAAGATCGTCAACGATACCCTTGGCCACCCGGTGGGCGACAGCCTGCTGCGCGCGGTTACCGCGCGGTTGCAAGCGGTGATCCGACCCACAGACACCATCGCCAGGTTGGGCGGTGACGAGTTCGCCTGCATCATGTCCAGCCTGAAAACCGCCATCGACGCAAGCACGCTGGCCGAGCGGCTGATCACCACCCTCTCGGCACCCTATGAGATCGATGGCCACCGGGTGATTATCGGCGCCAGTATCGGGCTGGCGATCGTGCCCGATGATGGTGTCGATCCAGACATGGTTTTGCGCCACGCGGATACCGCGCTGTACGGCGCCAAAGCCGCCGGCCGTGGCGGCTTTCGGTTCTTCGAGGCGGAAATGGATGCGCGGCTGCAAGCCAGGCGCAGCCTTGAGATGGATTTGCGTGCCGCACTGGACGACGAAGCGTTCGAGCTGTTCTATCAACCCCTGGTCAACGCCGCGAGCCGCGACCTGCTGGGCTTCGAGGCGCTGCTGCGCTGGCGCCATCCCACGCGCGGGCTGGTTCCGCCAGACAGGTTTATCCCCTTGGCGGAATCGATCGGCCTGATCGTCCCGATCGGCGCGTGGGTTCTGCATCGTGCCTGCGCAGAGGCGGTAACCTGGCCGGGCACGCCGCGCGTGGCGGTGAATCTGTCCGTCGTGCAGTTCGGCAGCCCCACTCTGGTGGAGACCATCGGCTCCGCGCTGGACCGGTCGGGTCTCGATCCAGCGCGGCTGGAACTGGAAATAACTGAATCCGTCATGTTGAAGGACACGGAAATCGTGCTGAAGACGCTGCACCGGCTCAAGGCGCTTGGCATTGGTGTGGCGATGGATGATTTCGGTACCGGCTATTCCTCGCTCAGCTACCTCCAGCGTTTTCCGTTCGATAAAGTAAAGATCGACCGTTCCTTCATCGCCCATCTCGGCGAGACGCGCGAGAGTGCGGCCATTGTCGGCGCCGTGATCGATCTGTGCCGCAGCCTGGACATGCGCACCACCGCCGAGGGCGTGGAAACCGAAGCGCAACTCGCGGCACTGATCCGCACTGGCTGCACCGAAGCGCAGGGCTACTTGTTCAGCCGCCCCCAGCCGGCAAGCGAAATACCCGCCCTGATCGAGAGCTTTACAAAGGCGAGCCGTGTCACTGAAAGCGATCGGTACGCCCCTGCCAAACTGGCAAGCTTTGGGAACGTGTAACTGGCCTTTCCTGCGCCGCGCCGGGTCAGTAGTCGAATTGGTAGGAGAGGCCGATGGTGGAGCCGGGGTCGTTGTCGGGGGTGGAACCCTGGACGCTGCCTCCGCCGGTGGCGAGCTGGGCTTTTGCCTTCAGGTGGCGGGTGAGGTCGATTTGCACCTCGGCCGCCGTGCCGCTGCCGGAGGTAGCCTGTTTGGCGCCGATATAGACGCCGCGGGCCACGTAGCGCCCCGCCTCGACAGTGGCGCCGGAGCCCGAACCGCTGCCGGCGCCCACCGACAGGCGATCCAGGCCGAGGCCCTTGCGGACGGCGCCGAGAGGGTCGCCGCCGCCGCCGGTGACGCCTGACAATTCCGCCAAGGCCGAGCCGATTTCGGCGATCTGGATGGCGGAAAGGTCTTTGATGCTGGTGCCGAACAGCAGATGCGCCAGCACCTCGTCCTGCGGCAAATCGGGCACGCTGGAGAGGGTGATTTTTGGCGCATCGGCATAGCCGCCGACAGTGAGGGTGGCGGTGACGCTGCCGGAGGTGCTGTCGGCGACGAAATCCAGCGTTGGGTCGATCTTGCCGGTGACGCCGGAGCCGTCGAAGCCGATTTCGCCCTTGGAGAAATTCAGCGTGGTGCCGGCCACACTGATGCTGCCGCGCCGCATCTGGAAGCCGCCATCGATTTGCGGTTGGGCCGCGCTGCCGCCGATGGTCAGCTTGCCGCCGAGTTCCGCATCCAGGCCGTGCCCGCGGACGAAAATGGCGCTGGGCGCATCGACGGCGATGTCCAGATGGATAATGCCAGGTGGCGCGGTGTTTGGTGGCGGCGGCTTGTAGCCGGGGCGGCGCAGATTCAGCACGGCGACACTGGGAGGAAGCGCGTTGGGGATGTTGATGTCGGCGCGGCGGATGAAGATTTTGCCCGCCGCCTGCATGTCGCCGGCGGCTTGGCCCTTGACGGAGATGTCGGCGTCGAGAAACGCGGTCAGCAAATCGCTGGAGAGCGGGCGGGCATTGCTGGCGGTGAAATGGAGGTCCACAGGCAGGCCGGGGGCGAGAACGCCGACCGAGCCGGTGAGGGCGAGCGTGCCAGGGCCGGCTTTGGCGGAAAAATCCTGGATGGTGAGCGTGTCGCCAGCTTCGGCAAGGCGGGCGGTGATGCCGGTGAGTCGCAGGCCCTGGGCGAAATCCTGCACCTCGCCGCCGGCCAGGGTGACGTCACCGTCGATGCGCGGTGCGGCGCTGGTGCCGCTGATGGTGGCATCGAGCGCCATTTGGCCGGCGGCGCGCCTGCCGCTGGCACCGAGAATGGGATCGAGAAGGGTGAGGTCGAAGCCGCCGGTGGCGTGGATGTCGAGCGGGGCGCCGGGTTTCAGCGGGGCGGTGCCGGTGGCGGAGAGATGGAGTTTCGGGCCGGCGAGGATGCGGGCGTCGATCCGGGCGGTGCCGCCGTTCAGGCCGATGGTGGCCAGAACGCTGGCGGCGGGCACCGAGGCGGCGGGGCCGCTGCGCATGCGAAAGCCGGTGGCCTGGAGCCGGATATTGCCTTGCGGTGCCGCGGTGGTGCCGGTGAGCCGCGCATCGGCCGTGAGTACGCCGGCGGCGGATAGACTCGGCGCAAAGGGCTTTGCCAGGTCGGGGGTGACGTTGCGGAGCGAGGCGGTGAGATCCAGCGCGGGTGAGATCTTGCCGGAGAGGTCCAGCGTGGCGGCGCCGAGATTGAGGCGCAGCCGGTCAAGGCCGATGGCGCCGCCGAAGGCCACACGGGCAGGTGCTGCGAGGCGGAGGGCTTCGCCTTTGTAATCGGCGGCGAGGCTTTGCAGGGTAAGTGTGTGGCCGGCCAGGTTCAGCAGCGCCTGGGTGGCGAGTGTGCCGGGGGCGCCGGAGGCCAGGACATCGCTGGTGGCGCGGATAGCCAGGGCATCCAGCCCGCCATTGGCGGTGATCCGGGCATTGCCGGTGACGTTGGACGCGGCCAGGCCGTCCGCGGCCAGAACCAGCGCGACATCGGGCTTTTTGCCGGCTGGGTCGCGGATAGTGCCGGTGAGCGAAAGATGGGTGATGGCGGCATTGCTGGCGGCAAGGCCGGCGGCCTGTACGTCGATCCTGGCGGTGGGCAGGCCGGCGGTCTGGGTGGTGATTTTCGCGCGGAGACTGCCGGAGATGGGCTGGCCAGTGACGGTGGCGAGATCGGCAAGGCGCGTCATGCTGGCATTCAGCGTGCCGGTTGGCAGCGTGGCGCCTTTGGCCAGGATCATGTCGGCGCTGGCGGCAAGGCTTTTCCAGGCGGCGCGCGTGAGTACGGCGTGAAACCCGCCATCATCCTGACGCTCCAGTTTCGCGCTCAGCGACAATGGTGCGCCGGCGAAGCGGCCCTGGCCGTCGATGGTGCCGGAGGGGCGGGATGGCAGGTTTTCGGCGCGGATCGCCAAAGTGAGCGGGCCTTTGGGGATGGCGGCGGTGCCGACATCGCCGGTGATGTCGGCGGTGACCGCAAGGCCGGTTTGCGGGCCGTCGATACGGCCGGTGGCCTGTAGGGCGCCCCTGGCCTGGGGCGATATGGCGGCAAGGTCGGTGAGGATCAGGCGGTAAGCCAAGGCCAGGCCGGCATGGGTGTCGGTGCCGGTGACGGAGGCATGCGCCGCCTGGCCGTCGATCACCGCGCGGGAGATGGCGATGTCCTGGCCGGTGAGTTTGGCGGTAACGCCGAAGGTGGTTTTGCCGAGCAGGGTGGGGACCGGCGCCTGGCCGCCGGTGAAATCGGTGGTGCCGTCCAGGGTGATATCGGTGTCCTGCCCATGGGTGGCCATGGCGGCGACGGCCTGTGTGCTGCCTTGCAGATCGACGCCGCCGATTGCCGCCAGCGGGGCGAGATCGGGGATGGTGGTGTGGATACGGGCGGAGATGTCGCCACCGGCCTGGGCGGTGCCATCGGCAGTGACCAATGGGTGTTTGAGGGCGAAGCGGAGCGGGATGCCTGGCTTGTCCAGATCGGCATGGACGGTCAGGTCCAATGGCGCCTTGGCAAAAATATCCGGCTTGGCGCTGGGGATGATCAGGCCGGCGAGGGTTGTGTGCAGATCGACCGTGCCGCGATTGCCGGTGGCGTCGGCGGTGAAAATGGCGATGGAGGCGCCGCCGCCTTTGAGATTTTCCAGCACGGCATGGGCGCTGACATCCGGCGTTTTGAACGGGCCATGGATGTGGGCCTGGAGGGCGATGGCGGACCACGAGATGTCCGGGCGGGGCGTCATGGCAGGCGCGTTTGCATCGACATCCAGATTGACCGATTGGCCCACCAGATCGAGCAGGCCTTGGCCGGTGGCCTTCAGCGCGCCGGCGGAGACGGCGAGCTGGGTTTGTTCGGCGCTGCGTGGGCCGTTGATGGCGGCGGTGACATTCAGGGCGCCCAGGGCCGGGAGATTGGCGAGGCCGGAGACGAGGCCGCCTTGCGGTTCGGCGAGGTGCAGCTTTGCCGATATGGTAGCGGCGGAGACGATACCGTCGAGCTGGTAGCTGCCCTGGCCGTCCAGACGCTGGATGGCGAGTTTTGCCCGCGCGGCATCGAGGGATTGAAAACTGCCGCCGCCATCGATGCGGACACTGGCTGCGGCGCCGGCCACCGGGGCGCCGATATCGAGTTTGGCGACGTGCAGCGCGCCGAGATCGACGCGGACGGGCAGGCTGAAGCCGCCGCCTGGCGATGGTTTGGCTGGCGGGGCCGGCGGCGATGGCGCGGCCAAACGGGGGATGGCGATGTGGTCCGCGGTTAGCAGATCGATGCTGGCGACGCCGCCCAGCAATGCGGTCGGCGACCAGCTGAGGGTGACGCCGTCCAGGGTCAGCCAGGGGCCCTTGGCATCATTGATTTCGGCGTGGGACAGGCGCAGCGCATCGGGGAAGCGGCCGGAGAGGCCGTTCAGCACCACCATGCCGCCGGTGAGGCTTTTCACCTGGCTCTGGATCAGGCTGCGTCCCGGCCCGGTATTGGCGATGATCAGGATGAGGGCAACGAGACACACGGGCAGCAGCACGAGGATGCCGGCCACCCACAGCACGATGTTGCGCAGGCGGTGGCGGCGCGGCGGCGCCGGATTTTGCGTGGCGCTCAAAATGCCTGCCCCAGACCGAGATAGAGTTCAAAGCTGTCGCCGCCCGGTTCGCGATCCAGCGGCACGGCGATATCGACACGGATTGGGCCGATCGGCGTGTAGTAGCGCACGCCGAAGCCCGCGCCCTCTTCTACCCGGCCCTGCAAGGGGCCGCTGGAGGTGCTGACCTGGCCGGCATCGACGAAGACGACGGCGCCGATATCCTTCCAGACGCGCTGGCGCAGTTCGATGGTGGCGGCATCGATGGAGGTGCCGCCAATCGGGTTGCCGTCGGCGAATTGCGGGCCGATTCCCTGGTATTTGAAGCCGCGCACGGTGGCCGAGCCGCCGCCGTAAAAGCGCTGGTCGGGCGGCAGGGCGAAATCCGAGGCGCCCTGGGCGCTGCCGACCAGACCGCGGAAGGCGAGCACGGTGTGGCCCGGTTTGGTCAGGCCCAGCATATCCAGATCGACATAGGTGGAGGCCTGGGCTTGCAGGATAACGAAAGTGGCGTTGCCGCCTGACAGCGATTCGGTGGGGGTGGCGATCAGCGTGGCGCGCATGCCGTGGGTGGGGTCATCCAGCGGGTTGGGCACGTTGGTGTTGTCGAACCGGCCGGTGAGCGGCACGCCGAGCAGGGTGTAATCGCGGTTCACGCCCTCCTGCAGGATGCGTTCCTGGGTACCGGTGAGGCCGATACTCACACTCCATTGCTTGGAGAGCTTGCGGGTGAGGGATGGGCCGGCGATCAAGGCGGTCTGGTTGTAGCTATCGAGATCCTGCTTGATCGCCTCGATGTCGAACTCGAAGGCTTGGTCGCGGGCGTAGAAGTCCGGCTTGATGAACTGGGCCTTGGCCAGATAGCCGATGCCTGAATCCGCCGTGCCGCCCAGCCCGGTGATATCGGCGGTGAGATTCAGCTGCTCGGCATTGCCGAGCAGATTGCGGTGCGACCAGGTGACACCGGCGCTGCCGCCGAGATCGGTGGAGTAGGCCACATTGAAACTGACGGCGTGCCGGGCGCGCTCGGTGACATCTACCCGCAGCGGAATCTGGCCCGCCTGATCGAGGGTTTTGGCGGCGCTGATCTTTACGCCGGAGAACACGCCCACCGAGGCGAGGTCCTGCCTGGCGGCTTCGATCTTGCTGGGCTGGTAAAGCTGGCCCTGGTGGATCAGCAGGCGGCGGCGGACATAGGCTGCGTGCACGCGTTGCAGGCCGGTGATGGAGATCGGGCCAAGGTCCACGCGCGGCCCGGTGACGACGTGGAACGACACGTCTATCGCATGCTCGGCGGGACGTTCGGTGGCGATCGGCGGATCGACCTTGGCGAGGGCGTAGCCCTGTTCCTGCAACGCGCTCAGCAGCGTGGCACCCGCGCCGAGTACATTGCCGGCGATGGCGGGCTGCCCGGGTGACAGGGTGAAGCTGGCGGCCGCCGCCGCGGGTACGGCGCCATCCAGGGTGACGTGCCGCAGATGGAATAACGGCCCGGTATCGATGCCGACAGCGATGTCCGCCTTGGCGTTGGCCGGCAGAGCGGCCAGCTTGTCGGGCAAAGCCGGGTCATCCAGGGAGGTGCCATCGATGGTGATGGTGAGCCTGGCCTGGTAGTAGCCAAAGCTGTCCAAGGCGGTTTGCATGCGCCCGAGATCGTCGCGCGCCCGCGCAACCAGTGCGAATGGGCCGGCCGGGGCATTCTTGCGCAGCGCGTTGAGCTGGGAGCTGCCGCTGATAGCGGCATCGAGCGCGCCGTTGCCGGTCGGCGCGATTTTGACAGTGTAGGTGACCGGATCGGCCGCAAAGGCGACCGCTCCCGGCACCAGAGTGCAGGATAAGCCAATCAGAAATGAACACAGGCGTACCGGGCGGGGGAAAGGCATATACGTCCGTTACGTCATCGATGTTGCGGGCCTGGCCGGAGAGGCAGCGTGCCGGTCAACGCCCGCCCTTTCTAAAGGGTTGCCTGAGCAATACAAATTCGCCGTCAGGAAAGCGCAGGAACGCGGTTGCTGCAACGCAGCACGGCAGAGGAAATGGGTTGCGGGCCATGCCTGGTGGCGCGACATCAGGGCCATGAGTCTGGCCACAACCCTCTCCCCGCACGCTGTTTCGCCAGCTGCGCCGGTTGTGGCGGATTTCAGGCTGACGGCGCTGATCATTGCCTCGGCGATGTTCATGGAGCAGCTGGACGGCACCGTTCTGGCAACGGCTCTGCCGGATATGGCGCATCATTTCCAGGTGAGCCCGCTGCATATGAATGTGGCGCTCACCTCCTATTTGCTGAGCCTGGCGGTGTTCATCCCCGCCAGTGGCCAGGCGGCGGACCGGTTCGGCTCGCGCACGGTGTTCCGAGCGGCCATTGCGCTGTTCACCGTGGGCTCGATCCTGTGCGGTGTGTCCAGCTCGCTCGGCATGCTGGTGGCCAGCCGGGTGTTGCAGGGCATGGGCGGCGCGATGATGATGCCGGTGGGGCGGCTGGTGCTGCTGCGCAGCGTGCCCAGGCAGGATCTGGTGCGGGCGATGACCTGGGTACTGGTGCCTGGCCTGATCGGCCCGGTGATTGGGCCGCCTCTGGGTGGCCTGTTCGTGACCTATCTCTCCTGGCATTGGATTTTCTATATCAACGTGCCGATCGGCGTGCTCGGCATGGTGATGGCCAGCCTGTATATCGAGGAGGTGCGCGAGCCGATCGATTCACCCTTCGATTGGCTTGGCTTCGTGCTCTCCGGCCTGTGCCTGAGCGGCCTGATGTTCGGCTTCGAACTGGCCAGCCGCGGCGTGACGTCAGTGGTGGAGACCGGGGCGATCCTGGCGGTGGGGGCGGCGGCGGGCGTGCTGTATGTGCGGCACGCGCATCGGGCGGAAAACCCGATATTGGATTTGCGGCTGATGCGGGTGCCGAGTTTTTCGGTCTCTGTCTGGGGTGGGGCGTTCACCCGGATCACCGCCGGAGCGCTGCCGTTTCTGCTGTCGATGATGTTGCAGCTGGGCTTTGGCGTCTCAGCCGCGCAAAGCGGGTTCATCACCTTTGCCAGCGCCGCCGGAGCGATGCTGATGAAGGCGAGTGCGGCGCCGATCCTGCGCCGGCTCGGCTTCCGCACGACGCTGATCTGGAACGGGGTTGTGGCGACCGCGCTGACCATGGGGCTGGCGTTGTTCCGGCCCGGCTGGAGCCTGTGGGTGATGTATCCGGTTATTTTCGCCGGCGGGTTTTTCCAGTCCTTGCAGTTTACCGCCTATAATGCCGTGGCTTATGCGGATATCGCCCGGCCGCAGATGAGTGCGGCCACCAGTTTCTACACCACGTTCCAGCAATTGATGCTGAGCGCGGGCATCTGCACGGCTGCGGCGGTGCTGGCGGCATCGATGGCGGTGCAGCACCATGCGGCGGCGCAGGTATCGGATTTTTCCGCGGCGTGGGTGGTGGTGGGGCTGATCACGCTGGTGGCGGCACCGATCTGCGCGGGCCTGTCGCGCAATGCGGGCGATGACATGTCGGGGCGGGGGATAGCGCAGGGGCGGCAGCGCGGGCACGACTGCCCGGGTTACGCACATATGAAGGTTCTCCGAGCCGATTGATTGGGTGCAGACTATTCTGCATACTCAACGTTGCATGCGGCGATGGTGACGGTGAACCGGGCCTCGGACGTGGCGTGGGCGCCTGGCCTGGGGGGCAACATCGTGCCGAGTACCACCACCGATAGCTGGACCGGCACTGCCGGCGGCGACTGGAAAGATGCTGCCGATTGGAGCACCAGGCAGGTGCCGGGCAGCGGCAACGATGCGGTGATCGACACCGCAACCGTGCAGACGATCACCTATACCCAGGCTGACAAGAGCGTGGTGAATAGCCTGACCGTCGGTGAGGATATCTTCACCATGAGCGCCGGGTCATTGACCATTCTGACGACGGGAAGCTTTGCCGACGGGTTGCAGCAATCCGGCGGCAAGATATTGGCGGGCGCCATCACCCTGATGGGGACCAGCAGCTTCACCGGCGGCAGCATCGCTGGCAGCGCTTCGTTCAGCAATGCCGGGACGGCGACGCTGGGCAGTTATGGTATCTACGGCGCGGCCATGTTCGCCAATACCGGCACGGTCGTGCAGACGGGCGCGGTTTTGATTGGCAACGGCTCCGGAACCGGGGCGGCGATCCTGAACCAGGCAGGAACCTACGACATTACGGCGAATGTCAATGTGACGGGCAAGGCCGCGTCCGCGCAGTTTACCAATGAGGCGACGCTGGAAAAGAGCGGCGCGACCGGAACCAGCGTGATCGGGTTGGATTTTACCAACACGGCCAGCGGGACCATTGCAGCACTCGCCGGCAATCTGGAATTTGCCGGCAAGACAACCGCGCTTGCCGGGGCATTGACCGGGCCGGGGGAGATTTCCGTGGGGGCCGGCGTGGTGACGCTGGCCGGCGGCACGAGCATCACCGCAGGGACGTTCGGTATCCTCGGCAAGGCCAGTGTCGATCTTGGCGGCGCGGTGAGCATACCCAATCTGTTCGACGAAGCGTCAGGCGGCAACACCACGCTGAATGTCGGGAGCTTCGCCCTGACCCTGACTGGCGCTGGCAGCGTGGTGGGGGCTGGCGGAACCGCGGGACTGACCGGCAGTGGCAGCGTGGTGAATGAGGGCACACTGACGGTCTCGGGCTCGATGGGTTTGGGCAAGACATTGTCGTTCCTCAATGACGGCACGATTGTCGATTCCGGAAATTTCTATTTTGGCACGGGCAAAGGCGTGCCGGTGGTGACCAACGCGGCCGGTGCCACGTTCGACCTGGCCCATAATGCGGGTTTTACGAACAAGAACGCGGCGGCGTTCAGCAATGCGGGGACGCTGGCGAAGATATCCGGCAACGGGGTGAGCACGCTGGCGGATGATGTGACGAGCACCGGCGTGATCACGTCCGCGATCAGCGTGCTGGATTTCAGCGGAGCGGCCAATTCGTTCGGCGGCACCATCAGCGGGGCGGGCGCGGTGACCTTCGACGGCTTTGGGACGACCACGCTGCAGCCGGGCCTGGTGCTGAGTGTAGCGACCCTGAATCTTGATAGCGGGGCCACGGTGTTGCTGGCGGGGGCGCAAAGTTTTGCCGGCAAGTTTAGCGATAATTCGACGATCAGCGGGATCGCCATCGACCTCGGCCATTTCCAGTTGGCGCTTTCCGGCGCGGTGACTTTTGGCGGCTATGATGCGGTGGTGAACGGGCCGGGCACGCTCAGCACGAGCGGAAACACCACGCTCTCGGTCGACGGGTTGACGTTGGATGGCACGGTAG
>Ga0116229_10001361_pt1 | contig 38033 bp, 37 predicted proteins | sample S1TSphgellanicum_3_FD_87313 | JGI IMG/M metagenome (GOLD analysis project Ga0116229, IMG submission 87313) | Host-associated microbial communities from peat moss isolated from Minnesota, USA - S1T2_Fc - Sphagnum magellanicum MG | ecosystem: Host-associated > Plants > Peat moss > Unclassified...
ACGGAAGAAAGGACAGCACGCCACGCACGTTTTCAGCTACCGGGGCGCACCCTTGACACAGGTGAGCACCAAAGCCTGGTATGGCGCCCTCAAGCGGGCGGGAATTGAAAACTTCCGCTGGCATGACTTGCGACACACCTGGGCGAGCTGGCACGTTCAAAGCGGAACGCCGCTGTTTGCGCTTCAGGAACTAGGGGGCTGGGAATCGGCTGAGATGGTGCGGCGGTACGCGCACCTCGCGGCCGATCACTTGGCGCCATATGCCGATCGGCTATGTGCGGCGAATGTGCCGGTGATTGCGAATCACGGCACGTTTACGGCACAGGCTCAAAATCAGGGGTCTTAGGCTCGTTTCTAAGGTCTTGATTTGATTGGTAGCGGGGGTAGGATTTGAACCTACGACCTTCGGGTTATGAGCCCGACGAGCTGCCAGACTGCTCCACCCCGCACCGGGTCAGCCGCTCATTGTACCGAGTGCTGCTCGCAATGCAAGTGCGCGCGCCGCTACGGCAGAGCTTGCTGGCAGACGGTGATCAACGCCGCCGGCGCCACGCCCATCGCAAAAGCCAGCAGGGCGTTGGCGCTCAGCACGGTGCGCATGAGCACGGAGCCGCCGAGCACGGCCGTATCCGTCGGTTCGTCGAAGTACATGAGCTTGACGATGCGCAGATAATAATAAGCGCCGATCACCGAGAAGAGCACGGCCACCACCGCGAGCCAGGTGTAATGCACGGTGAGCACCGCTTGAATGACTCCGAGCTTCGCCCAGAATCCGACGAATGGCGGCAGTCCCGCTAGGCTGAACATCATGATTGCCATCATGCCGGCGAACCAAGGACTGCGCGCATTGAGGCCCCGGAAATCGACGATATTATCCGCCTCGAAGCCCTGGCGCGCCAGCAACAAAACCATGCCGAAGGCGCCGCCCGCGACGAGCACGTAGCTGATTATGTAGAACATCGCGGCTTGATAGCCTTGGGTAATCCCGGACAGTATTCCGAGCAGCACATACCCCACGTGCGAAATGGTCGAATAGGCCAGCATGCGCTTGATGTTGCTTTGAGCGATTGCGACGACATTGCCGATGGCGATCGACAGCACCGCGAGCACCACGAGCATTTGGCTCCAATCCGGCTGGGATCCGGCCAACGCCTCCGGCAACAAACGCATCGCGAGCGCAAAGGCGGCGATCTTCGAAGCGGTACCGATGAACACCGTCACGCACGTGGGCGACCCCTCGTACACGTCCGGAATCCACATATGGAACGGAACGGCGCCAAATTTGAAACCCACACCGACGATGATGAAGGCGATACCGAATATCAGTCCGATATTGTCCCCCAATCCGCCGCTCACAGCGGCCGCGATGCTGGCGAGTTCGAGACTACCGGTCACACCGTACACGATCGACATACCATAGAGGAGCGTCCCCGACGCCAGCGACCCCAGCACGAAGTACTTGATGGCGGATTCCGCCGCGACGCCGGACTCCCGATCGAATGCCACCATGACGTAGAGGCACAGCGACATCAGCTCCAAGCCGAGATAAATCGTGATCAAGCTGGCGGCCGATATCAGCACCATCGCGCCCAAGGTGGCGAACAATCCGAGCACAAAGTACTCACCCTTGAGAATCGCGCGTCGCTGCAGGTATTCGGTCGAGTAAACGAATACCACCGCAACCACCAGCAGGGTGACGATTTTGAGCACCAGCGCCATCCGATCCAATTCGAACAGCCCGCCGAGCGCGACGATCTTGACCGGCACGGACTGCACCGCCACCATGATTGCGGTGACGAGCAGAGCGGCGACGGCCAACACGCCGGTCCAACGCCGCTGCGCATCGGAGAGCAACAAGTCCAGCATCAATATGGCGCAGGCGGCCAAACCGAGAAAGACCTCCGGATATGCGTAAATCAACCCTGCATCGAAGTCACTGACACTGAATGGGGCGAGGGAATTCATGTACGAAGCCTCACGGCGCGATCTTCGAAACCAGCAACTGCTGGGCCAAATGCTGTGTCGATGACCGCATCACATCGAGCAACGGGGCGGGCCGGAGGCCGACGGCGATAACCCCGAGCGCGAGCAAGCCGAGGACCAAAAATTCCCGGCCGTTGAGATCGACTAGCGCCGCCACCTTGTCGTTGGCCACCTCTCCGAAAATGACCCGCTTGACCAACCATAGCGTGTAGGCCGCGCCGAGTACCAGGGAAGTGCCGGCCAGAAACGCGTACCAGACATTCGCCCGGAATGACGCGAGTATCACCAACAATTCGCCGACGAATCCGGAAGTCCCGGGCACACCGGCATTCGCGAGCGCGAACAGCACCATGAACGCAGCGAACTTCGGCATGGTGTTGACCACGCCTCCGTAGGCGTTGATCTCCCGGCTATGAACCCGGTCGTACATGACGCCGACGCACAAGAACATCGCGGCGGATACCAGCCCATGCGAGAGCATTTGCACGACGGCGCCGTCGATACCCAATTCGATGCCGCTGGTCCTGCCGGTGTACACAACGATCTGAAAACCGATGAACAGCCCGAGCGTGACGAACCCCATGTGCGAGATCGAGGAGTAGGCAATGAGCTTTTTCATGTCCTGCTGTGCCAGCGCCACCAGCCCGATATAAACCACCGCGATCAAAGACAGCGCAATGACCAGCCAATCGAGTTCGCGGCTCGCGTCGGGGGCGATCGGCAACGAGAGCCTCAAAAATCCATACCCGCCCATTTTGAGCATGACGGCCGCGAGCACCACCGAACCGCCGGTCGGCGCCTCGACATGCGCATCGGGCAACCACGTATGCAGCGGCCACATCGGTACCTTCACCGCAAATGCGGCAAAAAACGCCAGGAAGATGAGAGTCTGCTCCGCCAGGCTGAGGGGCATGCGCTGAAATACCTCGAGTTCGTAGCTGCCCGACTTCAAGTACAGATAGACCAGCGCGACCAGCATCAGCAGCGAACCCAAGAACGTATACAGAAAGAACTTGATGGTCGCGTACACCCGCCGCGGGCCGCCCCACACGCCGATGATGATGAACATCGGGATGAGCATCGCCTCCCAGAAAACATAGAACAGCACGCCGTCGAGTGCCGCCAGCACGCCGATCATCAGTCCTTCCAGTATCAGGAACGCCGCGAAGTACTGTGCAACGCGCTTGTGGACGTTCACCCAGCTCGCGATCAAAATGATCACGGTGGTAAAAGTCGTCAGCAGGATCAGCGGCATCGAGATGCCGTCCACTCCGACATAGAAATCCGCATGCAGAGTCGCGATCCACGCCGAGCGCTCGACGAATTGCATCTCGGCCGTGCCCGGTTTGAACGAGACGTAGAGCGGCACGCTGAGCAGCAACACGAGGCCGCTGAGGCTCAAAGACAACCACTTCGCGATGACGGGCCGGCCATTCAAAGTGAGCGCGACGAAACCGCCGATGATGGGCACCCAAATCAGCAGCGACAGCAGGTGGTCATGGAACGTCATGCTCGCCACAAAAGCCACATGAGAAAGGACACCAGCCCGAGAATCATGGCGAATGCATAGTGGTACAGATAGCCCGACTGCGCATAGCGCACCACGGAGCCCAACCATCCGATCGTGCGGGCGCTGCCATTGACCAATCCGCCGTCGATGACGATCTGATCCCCTACACGCCACAACCCTCCGCCCAAGCGGCGCGCACCGGCCACGATCACGTGCTCGTTGAACCAGTCGAAGCCGTATTTATCGACCAAGATCGTATGCAGCCATTTGAACGCGCGCTCCATGGAGTCGGCAAAATCGGGACGCTTCAAGAAGAAGAGCCATGCCACGAAGACGCCGGATGCGGCGAGCCATAACGGCGGTGAGACGAACGACGACGACAGAAAGGACACCGTGCCGTGGAACTCCTCTCCCAATCGCCCGAGCACATCGTGCGCTGGCAGCACATGAATGGCGCCGGCGAAATAGTCACCGTAGAGCATGGGCTCGATCGTGAACCAGCCGATGAGCGCGGACGGAATGGCCAATGCAATGAGGGGCAAGGTCACCACCCAGGGACTCTCGTGCAGATGATCCCGGGTGTGGTGATCCATGCGCGGCTCGCCATGAAAAGTCATGAAGAACATTCTGAACGTATACACGGCGGTGATGAATACACCGGACGTCACGCAGAAATAGGCGTAGCCCGCGCCGCCGCGATGCGACTCGTGTACCGCGTCGATCAATGCATCCTTGGAGAAAAATCCCGCCGTGCCGGGAAAGCCGATCAAGGCCAGCGAGCCCACCAGGCACGTCCAATACGTGATCGGCAGGTATTTTCGGAGGCCGCCCATCTTGCGCATGTCTTGCTCGTGATGCATGGCCATGATCACCGACCCCGCCGCCAGGAACAGCAGGGCTTTGAAGAAGGCATGCGTCATCAGATGGAAGATCCCCGCGCGGTATGCGGATACCCCGAGGGCGACCGTCATGTATCCCAGCTGCGACAGCGTCGAATACGCAATTACCCGCTTGATGTCGTTGGCCACGATTCCGATCAGACCCATGAAGAATGCGGTGGTCGATCCGACGACCAAAACCATCGTCAGCGCGGTTTCCGACAATTCGAACAGCGGCGACATGCGCGCCACCATGAAAATACCCGCCGTGACCATCGTGGCCGCATGAATCAGCGCCGAGATCGGCGTCGGTCCTTCCATCGAATCGGGCAGCCAAACGTGCAACGGAACCTGGGCCGACTTGCCCATGGCGCCGATGAAGAGACCGATGCAGGCGAAGGTGATCGCCGGCCAGACGACGAAACCGCCGATGTGGAGCCGGCCGGCCACGAGCTGATCCGCGTGGGCGAACACAGTCGCATAATCCAACGACCCGGTGTAGCGCAAAACCGCGGCTATCCCCAGGATGAACCCGAAATCGCCCACTCGATTGACCAGAAATGCCTTCAGGCCCGCAAAGATGGCGGTGGGACGGGTGTACCAGAATCCGATCAGCAGGTAGGACACCACGCCCACGGCTTCCCACCCGAAGAACAATTGCAGGAAATTATTCGACATCACCAGCATCAGCATCGCGAACGTGAACAACGAGATATAGCTGAAGAAACGCTGATAGCCGTCATCCTCATGCATGTAGCCGATGGTATAAACATGCACCATCAGCGAGACGAACGTCACCACCGCCATCATCATGACCGATAGCCGATCGATCAAGAATCCGACTTCCATCTTCACGCCGTCGGCGACCAGCCAGGTATACACCGTGCCGTTGTACGGCTCGAGGCCTGCGTACAAGAACTCATAAAGCACGTAGAAGGACAAGACGCAGGACAGGCCCACGCCCGCGATCGTGACGCTCTGCGCGCCCACCCTGCCGATTGAACGGCCGAACAGCCCCGCGATGATGGAGGCGGCGAGCGGCGCCAGCGCTATCGTGAGAAAAATCGACTGCATGACCCGCTCGTTCCTCAGCCCTGAAGCGTATCGAGGTCTTCGACTTCGATACTGCGGCGTTCCCGGAACAGCACCACCAGGATGGCGAGACCGATGGCCGCCTCCGCCGCCGCCACGGTCAATATGAAGAACACGAAGATCTGGCCGTTGATATCCCCCAGATAACGCGAGAACCCGACGAAATTGAAGTTCACGGCCAGCAACATGAGCTCGATGCACATCAGCAGCACGATAATGTTCTTGCGATTCAAGAACAAACCGGCCACCGCGATTGCGAATAGCAGACCGGAGAGCGTCAGTACGTGGGTGAGCGTGATCATGATCTTTTCTCGGAGGCCATCTTGACGAGTCGCACGCGATCCTTCGCCCGCACCGCGACCTGCCGCGCGATATTTTGCGACTTGCCGCCGCGGCGCCGGCGCAGCGTCAAGACGATCGCGGCGATGCTCGCGACCAGCAGCACCGTGGCGGCAATTTGCGCCGGGTACGCGAAGCGCGTGAACAGCGCCACCCCGAGGGTGCGCGTATTCGAATAATTCGCCGGCAGGGCCGCGGCGGCGCGCATGCCAATGCCGCCCAAGTGCTTCGCGACGATGATGTTGAGCATGGCGAACACCAGGAATCCCGCGACCGCGACCGCCACCGGCCAGTAGTGGGCGAGGCCCTTGCGAAGCTCCTCGATATTGATGTCGAGCATCATGACCACGAACAGGAACAAGACCATGACGGCGCCGACGTACACCAGCACGAGCACGATCCCCAAGAACTCGGCATCCAGCAGCAGCCAGATCACGGCGCTGTTGAAAAAACACAGCACCAGGAGCAAAGACGAATAGACCGGGTTGCGGGCAAGGATCACGCCGAGCGCGGCGGCGATGAGCACGCCGGCAAAGATGAAGAACAGGACACCGGGAAACATCATCGATACCGGGCATCCGCGGCCCGATCGGCCGCGATCATGGCTTCGTAGCGCTCGCCGATGCCGAGCAATTTATCCTTGCTCATGATGTTCTCGCCGCGATTCTCCATATGGTACTCATGCAGCCGGGTCTCGACGATCGCATCCACCGGACATGCCTCTTCGCAAAAGCCGCAATAGATGCACTTGAACAGATCGATGTCGTAGCGAGTGGTGCGCCGGGTTCCATCCGCACCCACGTCCGACTCGATGGTGATGGCGAGCGCCGGGCACACCGCTTCGCAGAGCTTGCAGGCGATGCAGCGCTCCTCACCGTTCGGATAGCGGCGCAGCGCATGGAGTCCCCGAAAACGGCTGCTCTGCGGAGTCTTCTCCTCCGGGTAGTTGAGCGTCACCTTGGGTTCGAACAGCCCTTTCAGAGTCACCCACAGGCCCTGCAGCAGTTCCCAGAGCAATATGGTCTTGAAAAAATGGCGAATGCGATGCATTACCGATGCCCCCTCCACGGACCGACGTGGAAATAAATCATGCAACCCTCGACCAACAACCAGACCAGCGTGACCGGTATCAGCGCCTTCCAGCCCAAGCGCATGATCTGGTCGTAGCGGTAGCGGGGAAACGTCGCACGCAGCCAAAGGAAACTGAACATCGGGAACAGCGTCTTCAAGCCAAACCAAAAAAAACTGGGAGACGCGAGCCACGCGTCGGGCGCGAGCCACCCGTCGAACGGCGAGAGCCAGCCGCCGAAGAAGAAAATGACGGTCAGCGCGGAAATCAGAATCATATTGACGTATTCGGCGATGAAGAAGAGCGCGAACGCCATGCCCGAATAGTCCACATGGAAACCGGCGACGATTTCCGATTCTCCCTCCGCGACGTCGAAGGGGGCGCGATTCGTCTCCGCCACGCCGGAGATGAAATACACGATCAGCAATGGAAACAGCCAGAACCAATTCCAGCTCAAAGGTCCGCCGCGCTGCGCGAGAATGATTTCGCCGATGTTCAGGCTGCCCGCCGCCATCAATACGCCGACCATGGCGAAGCCCATGGCGATCTCATAGGCGACGATCTGGGCCGCCGAACGCATCGCGCCCAAGAATCCGTACTTCGAATTCGACGCCCAGCCGGCGAGGATTATGCCGTACACGCCCATGGAGGTGAGCGCGAGGATGTACAAGAGGCCGGCATCGATGTTGGCAAACACGTGTTCCGGCGACAGCGGAATCACCGCCCAGATGGCCAGCGAAGGAATCAGCGCCAGGAAGGGCGCCAGGCGGAACAAGATCCCGTTCGCGTCGGCGGGGATCACGATCTCTTTGAACATCAGCTTGAACACATCCGCGAACGGCTGGCCCAATCCCGGAATCCAGAACAGCTTCACGCGATTTGGGCCCCGGCGTGATTGAATCCAGCCGATGACCTTGCGTTCCGCCAGCGTATAGAACGCCATGGTGAGGATGACGCACACGAGGACGATAATCGCCTGCACCAGGATCAGGAACGGATAAGTCCAATAGGGCGTCAAGACGCCGGATAGCCACTCGCGCAGCGGGCTCCATTCCCACATCGTCACAGCACCATGCGGGTCATGCGCCCGTCCTTGGTCTTGGCCAGCGCCTCGGAGCCGCGCACCAGCACGTCGCACTGATAAGGCGGCACGTCCACCCACGCCCCGGTGGGTGTGGTACCGCCCGGCATGGCCGGGAATGAGCCGGCCGTACCGCCGGCGATGGCGCCGCCCGTCGACTCGAGGCGGGCGCCGCACAACCCCTTGAGCGCCTCGCGAATCTCCTCCGAGCTCACATAATCGATTCCCGGAACACCCAAGAGATTCGCGAGCACACGCAAGACCTTCCAGCCGGGGCGACTCTCGCCCGGCAGCTTCGACGCGGCCGTCCAGCTCTGCCAGCGCCCCTCGGCATTGACGAAGGTACCGGAGGTCTCCGCGAAGGATCCGATCGGCAGTACGACATGCACAACGTCGCGCAAGCTTTCCGGCAGATGCGTGGTCAGCGCGACCACCAACTTTGCCCCGGCCAGCGCGCGCGGCTCCACCGCAAAGTCGGCGGCCGGGTCGAGGCCGCCCAACAATACATACGCTGGGAGGCCGGCTTCCAACATGGCGCGTGCCGACAGGCCGACCGTCGCAGCCGGCGCGCCCCCCGGCTCACGATGCGGCACCGCGCCGGCGAGGTAGGCCCCTGCCGCATTGGCGCCCTCGGTGAAGCACCCCACGGTGGCACCGGTCAACGCCCCCAGCAGGGCCGCGAGTGCCTTCAGTTCCGAGTAGGCGGGGTGTCGCTGGGCCAAGGTACCCAGAATGATTCCCCGCCGCGCGCCATTCATCAGCGCGGCGGCGAGCGCGCGGTGGGTATCGGCGATCGCCGCCGGCGCCACGCCCGTCGGCACCGGTTTGTCGACGGCCGCCGCCGCCGCGCGCACCACCGCCGCCAATTCCCCGGGCAAATCGGTTTCCGCGGCGAGGTAGGCGGCAACCGGGAACATATAGTCGAAGCGGCGCGGATTGAGGAAGCCGATCTTCGCCCCGCCGGTCTTCACCGCCGCCTTGCGGATGCGATGCGCCAGCAACGGCATTTCATGGCGCAAATTCGAGCCGATCACCAACACGCCCTCGAGATTCTCGAGGTCGGCGATCCGCAAACCCAGACCCGGGAACGCCGAGTCATTCTCCTGCGCGCGAAAATCCAGCTGGCGCAAGCGATGATCGATGTTGGCGGTGCCCATCGAGCGCGCTATTTGTGCGAGCAGGTACAACTCCTCCACGGTTGCGAGCGGCGAGGCCAGGAATCCCGCAGCGCCGGCGCCGTGGGCGGCGGCCGCATTCTTCAATCCCTCCGCCGCCGCGAGGAGCGCCACTTCCCAGTCGACGACCTCGAGCGCGCCGTCGGTCCGCAGCATCGGCTCCGACGCGCGCTCGCCCGAGTACATGCCCTCGAAACCGAAACGATCCCGATCCGCGATCCAGGTCTCGTTGATCTGCTCATTCTCGCGCGGCACGATGCGCATCAACGTGCCGCGCAACACATGCGCGAATATATTGGTGCCGAACGCGTCATGCGGCGACACCAACGCGTGCTGGGTCATTTCCCAGGAGCGCGCGTGATAGCGAAACGGCTTGTTGTTGAGCGCGCCGACCGGACACAAGTCGATGATGTTGGCGGATAGCTCATGATCGACGCTGTGCTCGATGTACGTGCCGACCTCCATGTGCTCGCCGCGGCCCGTCGTACCCATCTGTGGGTAACCTTGAATTTCCTGGCCGAAGCGGATGCAGCGCGTGCAGTGAATGCAGCGCGTCATATCGGTCGATACCAGCGGCCCCAAATTCTTGTCCTTCACCACCCGCTTGCGCTCGCTGAAGCGGGAAATGTCGCGCCCGTATCCAAGCGCCAGATCCTGCAATTCGCACTCCCCGCCCTGATCGCAGATCGGGCAATCGAGTGGATGATTGATCAACAGGAATTCCATGGTCGCGCGTTGCGCGGCGACGGCCTTCGGCGAGCGGGTGAACACCTTCATGCCTTCGGCCACGGGGGTCGCGCACGCCGGAAGCGGCTTCGGCGCCTTCTCGACTTCCACCAGGCACATACGGCAGTTGGCGGCGACGGTGAGCTTGTCGTGATAGCAAAAGCGCGGAATGTAGATATCCGCCGGGTCCGTGACCTGCATGATCATCTGGCCCTTACGCGCCTTCAGCGGCAGGCCATTGACTTCGATATTGACCGTGTCATCGCTCATCGTGCGCCCGCTCCGTCGACGATCGAGCGGCCCTTGTGTTCGACCATGTATTGAAACTCGGGCATGAAGTGCTTCAAGAAACTCTGCACCGGCCAGGCCGCGGCGTCGCCGAGCGCGCAGATGGTGTGGCCTTCGATGCGGTTGGCGACGTCGAGCAGCAGGCCGAGATCCTCGCTTCGCCCTTGCCCCGCAATGATCCGTTTGAGCATCCGATCGAGCCATCCCGTGCCTTCGCGGCAGGGCGTGCATTGACCGCACGATTCCGACATATAAAAGCGCGCCAGTCGCTCGAGCACTCGCACCATGCAGGTGGATTCATCCATCACGATGACTGCGCCGGTGCCGATCGACGAACCGGCCTTCTTGACCGAGTCGTAGTCCATGTTGATCGGCCACATGACATCGCCCGGCACCACCGGAACCGAGGAGCCGCCGGGAATCACCGCCTTGAGCTTGCGTCCCTTCCACACGCCGCCGGCCAGCGCCATGAGTTCCTTGAAGGGAATCCCCAGCGGCAACTCGAAGTTGCCGGGCTTCTCGACGTGGCCGGAGACCGAGAAGATCAACGTACCGCCGGAATTGACCGGACCTAAGCCCGCGAACCACGCGGCGCCTTTGCGCATTATGTACGCAGCGGACGCGAAGCTCTGGGTGTTGTTGATGGTGGTCGGTTTGCCGAACAGCCCGAAGTTCGCGGGGAACGGCGGCTTGAAGCGCGGCTTTCCCGGTTTGCCCTCGAGCGATTCGAGCAGCGCCGTCTCCTCGCCGCAGATATAGGCGCCCGCACCGATGAAGGTGTGCAGATCGAAGTCGATGCCGGAACCCCGGATGTTCTTGCCCAACAATCCAGCCGCGTAGGCTTCGGCGAGCGCGGCCTCGAAGCGCGGGATCGGCTCGCCCAGGAATTCGCCGCGGATATAGTTGTAACCGACGGTGGCCGTCATGGCGTAACCGCCGATGGCCATGCCCTCGATGACCGAATGCGGGTTGTAGCGAAGAATGTCGCGGTCATGACAGGTGCCGGGTTCGGACTCGTCCGAATTGCACACGACGTACTTTTGCACCGGCGAACTTCGCGGCATGAAGCTCCATTTCACGCCCGTCGGAAACGCCGCACCGCCTCTGCCGCGCAGCCCCGACGCTTTGACTTCCTCGATGATTTTCTCGGGCGGCGTGCGCTCGCGGAGAATCTTCTCCCAGCCCTGATAGCCGCCCAATTTGCGATAGCCTTCGAGCGTCCACGGCCGCTCGTGCGCGAGCGCATCGAATATCAACAGATTCTGCTGGGCGCTCATGTCAATTGGTCCAGGATCGCATCGATTCGCTCGGGCGTGAGTTTCTCGTGGTACACGTGGTCGACCATCAGCATCGGTGCACCGACGCAGGCCGCGAGACACTCCTCCTCGCGCTTCAAATAGATGCGCCCATCCGGCGTGCTTTCGCCCGTCTTGATTCCCAGCCGCTTCTCGATGTACTCGACGATCTCCTGTGAGCCGCGCAGCATGCAGGCGATGTTCGTGCACACCGAGAGGTGATGGCGGCCCACCGGCTTGGTTTCGAACATCGAATAAAACGTGGCGATCTCATATACCTGTATCGGCGGCAGCTCCAAATACGCGGCCACCGCATCCATGAGCTCGGTGGTGAGAAATCCGCCGTTCTCGTGTTGCGCGGCGTGCAGCGCCGAAATCACCGCCGAGCGCTTGCGGTCCGGCGGAAACTTCGACACCCAGCGGTCGATTTCGGCGCGCACGTGAGCGGAAAGCGGCGCGCTCATCGATCGATCTCGCCGAACACGATGTCCTGGGTGCCGATGACCGCGACTACGTCCGCCAGCATATGCCCGCGCACCATCTCATCGAGCGACGAGAGATGCGCGAAACCCGGCGGCCGCACCTTCAGCCGATACGGCTTGTTGGCCCCGTCGGAGACCAGGTACACGCCGAGTTCGCCCTTCGGCGCCTCGATGGCGGCATAGGTCTCGCCCTCCGGCACGCAATAGCCCTCCGTCATGAGTTTGAAATGATGAATCAACGACTCCATGTCGCCCTTCATCTCCTCGCGACGCGGCGGACGCACCTTACGGTCATCGATCATCACCGGACCGGGATTGGCTCTCAGCCATTCGATGCATTGCTCGACGATGCGCGTCGACTGGCGCAGCTCCGCGATCCGCACCAGGTAACGGTCGTAGCAATCGCCGTTGACTCCCACCGGAACGTCGAAATCCATGCGATCGTAAACCTCGTAGGATTGCTTCTTGCGCAGGTCCCACTCGATACCGGAACCGCGCAGCATCGGACCCGAGAAACCGAGTTGCAGGGCGCGCTCCGGGCTCACCACACCGATGTTCACCGTGCGCTGCTTCCAGATCCGATTGTCGGTGAGCAGCGTTTCATATTCGTCGACGCAGGCCGGGAAGCGGCGCGTGAAGTCGGCGATGAAATCGAGCAGGCCGCCCGAGCGCCGTTCGTTCAGACGGTCCACGTCCTTCTTGCTGCGCCACTCCGAGTACTGATACTTCGGCATGGAATCGGGTAGATCCCGATACACGCCGCCGGGCCGATAGTACGTGGCGTGCATGCGCGTCCCCGACACCGCCTCGTAGCAGTCCATGAGGTCCTCGCGTTCGCGGAAGCAGTAGAGAAATACCGTCATCGCGCCGATATCGAGACCGTGCGAACCCAGCCACATCAGATGATTGAGAATTCGCGTCAATTCATCGAACATCACCCTGATGTACTGCGCCCGCAACGGCGGACGCAGGCCGAGCAAATTCTCGATCGCCATGACATAGGCGTGCTCATTGCACATCATCGACACGTAATCGAGCCGATCCATATAGCCGATCGACTGATTGAAGGGCTTGCTCTCCGCCAGTTTCTCGGTGCCGCGATGCAAGAGTCCGATGTGAGGATCGGCCTTCTGAATCACCTCGCCGTCCATCTCCAGCACCAGGCGCAGCACCCCATGCGCCGCCGGGTGCTGGGGTCCGAAGTTCATGGTGTAATTGCGGATTTCAGCCACTGGTCTTGCCACCCGATACAGGTGCGTTCGTCAGTGCTGGATCGTAGCGATTGTCGTGGCGGATCACTTTCGGGACCAGTACCCGCGGATCGATGCTGACGGGTTGATAGATAACGCGGCCCTTTTCCGGGTCGTAGCGCACTTCGACGTTGCCGGACAGCGGAAAATCTTTGCGAAACGGATGGCCGATGAAGCCATAGTCGGTGAGCAAGCGGCGCAGATCCGGATGATCCTTGAAAAAAATACCGAACAGATCGAAAGTCTCGCGCTCGAACCAGGTCGCGCCGGCCCACACTCCGGTCACCGAATCGACCATGGGCTCCGCATCGTCATCGCAAAACACGCGCAAACGCAGCCGGTGATTCAATGACACGGACAAGAGGTGATACACCACGGCGAAGCGCCGGCCCGCCGGCAATACGGTCGGCGAGGTGCCGTCGGGCGGCGCATAGCGCGACACGCCGCGGCTGAAACCCGAGGAGGTGGCGCTTTCCGTTTTCCATTCGGCGCGGCCGTGCTCGAGGTAATCCACCCCGCACACGTCCATGCACATTTCGAACTTGAGGCCATCGGCATCGCGCAGCGCCGCCGCCGCCTCGAGCAGGCCCGCGGCGGGAACTTCATAGGTCAATTCGCCCGTATGGTTGGCGACGGCGGTCAATTTTCCCGGTAATGCGCGGGCAACCGCGGCCGCCAAATTCTGCAACCGGCTCGGCGGCACGGCCGCCGCTGCGAGCGGGTCCGCACTCATCGAATGATCGCCTTGTTGCGCTTTATTTTGTTCTGCAACTGAATGATGCCGTAGAGCAACGCCTCCGCGGTTGGAGGGCAGCCGGGCACATACACATCCACCGGCACGATACGATCACAACCCCGCACCACCGCATAGGAATAGTGGTAGTAACCGCCGCCATTCGCACAAGATCCCATGGAGATGACCCAGCGCGGCTCGGCCATTTGGTCGTACACCTTGCGCAGCGCCGGCGCCATCTTGTTGACCAGCGTGCCGGCGACGATCATCACGTCCGACTGGCGCGGACTCGGACGAAACACCACACCGAAGCGGTCCAGATCGTAGCGCGCCGCGCCGGCGTGCATCATTTCCACCGCGCAGCAAGCGAGCCCAAAGGTCATCGGCCACAGCGATCCGGTGCGCGCCCAGTTGATCAACTTGTCGACGGTGGTCACTTCGAAGCCGCGTACGGCGCTGGTGTCCGCCACCACGGCTTCTAATCCCATTCGAGGGCTCCTTTGCCGTAGTCGTACACCAACGCGACGACCAAGATCAACGCAAAGACGAGCATGGCAAACAAGCCGAAAGTGCCGGTTGATTTGAGCGATACGGCCCAAGGGAAGAAAAAAGCGATCTCGAGATCGAAGACGATGAAAATGATGGCGACGAGGTAGTAGCGGACGTCGAAACGCATGCGTGAATCTTCGAACGCTTCGAAGCCGCATTCGTAGGGCGAGAGTTTCTCCGCGTTCGGCCGGCGCGGACCCAAAATCCAACCGAGGCTGAACAAAGCGAGGCCGATGACGCCGGCAAGACCCATGAAAATCAGAATCGGTAAATACTGTCGCAGCATCATCAGGCGTCCGAACACGTCATTTTGATCATGATTGTATCAGGCGCCCAACGTGTTGCATCGCCCAACGGCATTGAATGGGACCTTTCCAAAACAAAGTGATGGTGCCGACGGCCGGACTCGAACCGGCACAGGTTGCCCCACTAGCCCCTCAAACTAGCGCGTCTACCAATTTCGCCACGTCGGCTTTCATCACTCTCGCTGGGGTTTACTCTCGCCTGTGTCAATTCTTTGCCGGCGCCTCGGGCACCGGCGCCTCGGGCACCGGCGGCGGCGATTGCGATGGCGGCGTGGAGGTGGCCGCCTGCGCGGCGCGCTCCAAGACACTGTTCGGCTCGCCGCTCGAGCGAGTGCCGAGGTACGCCAGAGTCAAACTCGTGGCAAAGAACAAGGCAGCAAACACAGCCGTCAACTTTGAAAATAACGTGCTCGTGCCGCGGGCGCCGAACACGGTGCCGGAGGCGCCGGAACCGAATCCGGCTCCCGCCTCCGCGCCCTTGCCCCGCTGCAGCAGCACGAGACCGATGATCATCAGGGCCAGCAGTATGTGCACCGTCAAAATGAAGCCACGCAACATAATAAGAAATCTCTCAATGCCGAACGGCCGAAGCCGCGCAAATCCGCTGAAACTCATCGGCGCTCAAGGACGCGCCGCCTACCAAACCGCCATCCACGTCTGGCATGGCGAACAACTCCGCGGCATTTCCGGCCTTGACGCTGCCGCCATAGAGGATCCGTATTTGGCCGCCTATCTTAGCATCTTGTGCCTCGATGCGGCCGCGCAGGAACGCGTGCACGGCCTGCGCCTGCTCGGGTGACGCCGTGCGTCCCGTGCCAATGGCCCACACCGGTTCATAGGCGAGGATGGCACGGGCAAATCCGCCGATCCCGTGCATCGCGATCACCGCATCGATTTGCCGCGCAATGACCCGTTCGGTGTGATTCGCCTCGCGCTCCTCCAAGGTTTCACCGACGCACAGCACCGGAGTGAGGCCCGCCTGCTGGGCGGCGGCGAACTTTCGCGCCACCAGCGCATCGTCCTCGTGATACCAGCGCCGCCGCTCGGAATGTCCGACGATGGCGTACGCGCAGCCCACATCCTTGAGCATCGACGCACACACCTGGCCCGTGAAAGCCCCGGCGGATTCCGCGCAAACGTCCTGGGCGCCGACCGCAATGCGCCCCCCTTCCAGCATCCGCACCGCATCGGTCAAGTACACATACGGCGGAAAGACGGCGATATCGATCGGCCATTCCGGCTTCAGTCGCATCTCCAATTCGGTGAGCAACGCCTGATTGGACGCGCGTGAGCCGTGCATTTTCCAATTACCCGCTACCATTTGACGACGCATGGGCCACCTTCGGGCATTTGCCCTGCGGGAAAGGCGGCGAAGATTAGCCGCGCGGCCCGTTAACTGCAAGCCCTTCCTAAGGAGCTCATGCGTCTTTCGCCGCCGCCGCTTCGACGACCGCGGCGATATCCCGCGCGCCCTTCTTGACGAGACCCGCATCATGGCCCTCGACCATGACCCGGATGAGGGGCTCCGTGCCCGAGGCGCGCAGCACGATGCGTCCGCGCCCGTTGAAACGCCGCTCCACCTCGGCCGCCACTTGGACCACGGCGGGCTCGGCCAGCGGATCGAAGCGCTTGGCCACGCGCACGTTCAACAGCACATGGGGATACTTGCGCATGCCCGCAGCCAGCTCGGCAAGACCGGCGCCGGTTTGCTTCATGACGGCAAGCACCTGCAAGGCGCTGATCAACCCATCTCCGGTCGTGGTCTTATCGAGACACAGAATGTGGCCCGAGGTCTCGCCGCCCAAGGTTCCACCCACCTCATTGAGCATCGCGAGGACATGCCGGTCACCCACCTGGGCGCGCAAGAACTCGATACCCATGTCGGCAAACGCGTGCTCGAGCCCCAAGTTGCTCATGACGGTGCCGACGATCGGCCCGCGCAATTCGCCGCGTTTGTGCCGTTCCTTGCCGAGGATGTAGAGCATTTGATCCCCATCGACGCTGCGCCCGAGTTCATCGACCATCACCACCCGATCCCCGTCCCCGTCGAGCGCCATGCCGAGTTGCGCGCGCACCCCGGGAACCGTGAGCTGGAGTAGTTCCGGCGCGGTGGATCCGCAGCCGTCATTGATGTTGCGGCCGTTGGGAGAGCATCCGATGGGCACGATTTCCGCTCCCAAATCCGCCAACACGCGCGGCGCCACCTTGTAGCCTGCGCCATTGGCGCAGTCGATGACGATCTTGAAGCCAACCAAATTCATGCCGGCGGGAACGGTCGATGCGCAAAAGTCCTGGTACTGCGTACGGCTGCGGTCGATCCGGATCGCCTTGCCCAAATGCTGAGATTCCTGGGTCACCACCGGCGAGTCGAGCAACGCTTCGATCGCCTGCTCGACGGCGTCGGACAGCTTGCTGCCCGACGCATCGAAAAACTTGATGCCGTTGTCCTCGTAAGAATTGTGCGACGCGCTGATGACCACACCGAAGCTGCATCCCAGCCGCTGGGTCATATAGGCGATTCCGGGCGTGGGCAGCGGTCCGATCAGCATCACGTCGACGCCGGCGGCGACGAAGCCTGCCTCCAACGCCGACTCGAACATGTACCCCGACACGCGAGTGTCCTTGCCGATGAGTACACGTCCGCCGCGGGGCGCGAGCACGCGGGCGGCCGCGCTCGCCAGGCGCAGCGCGAAATCCACCGTCATCGGCGCCTCACCGACTCGGCCGCGCACACCGTCGGTGCCGAAATATTTGCTCAAGCCTCGAATCCTTGCAGCACGGCACCGACCATGCGGAGTGCATCGTGCGTCGCGGCGACATCATGCGTGCGAATGATACTGGCGCCGTAGCTCACCGCGAGCGCCGCCAACCCCAAGCCGCCATACAGACGTTCATCGACCGCCGCGCCGAGAATTCGCCCGATGAAACTCTTGCGCGACACCCCGACGATCAGCGGCGCCCCCAACGCGGCGAATCGGGGCAATTCCCGGAGCAGCGTCAAATTATGCGCCAGACCCTTGCCGAATCCGATTCCCGGATCGAAGGCGATCGACTCGCGAGCGATACCGGCTTCGATGCATGAGTGTCGTTCGCGCTCCAGAAACTCGGCCACTTCCGCGGTCACATCGGCGTACTGAGGATTCGCCTGCATGGTACGCGGCTCGCCCTGCATGTGCATCAGACAAACCCCGACCCCTGCCTCGGCAGCCCATGCTCGCGCGCCCGCCGCACGCAAGGCGTATACGTCGTTGACGATGCACGCGCCCGCCGCCACCGCCGCGGCCATGACCTTGGGCTTGCTGCTGTCGACCGAGATGGCGATGTCCGCCATCGCCGCGATACCCTCGATCACGGGCACCACGCGCGCGATTTCGACGTCCTCAGCCACCGGCTCCGCGCCCGGCCGCGTGGATTCACCGCCGACGTCGATGATGGCGGCGCCCTCGCGCACGATCTGCGCCGCCCGCTCCAGCGCCGCCGCCGTCGTCGCATACCGATTCCCATCCGAAAACGAATCGGGCGTGACGTTCAAAATCCCCATGACCACCGGCCGCGTCAGATCAATAGTTCGCTCTCGACACCGCCAGTGCATTTATTTCAACTCTGACACCCAGAAGTTACCCCGTGGCCATTGTCCCGCTGCAATCTAAGGTAGTCGCCGCTCCCTACTCCGAGTCGGCATTAGACCGCTCACGGAACCACTTGTTGGAGCAGAGGGGTTTGGGTCCGGGGATCGGGAGCCATTTCCCGGAGCGTGAAAAACAGGACGTTTTTCCCGCAGCCTCCAGGGACGGATTCACGGCGGTCCGGGAAATGGCTCCCGACCCCCGGACCCCCGCCCCGATGCCTGTACGGGTAGCCCGTGAACAGTCTTAGTGCTGCCCCGCCGGATTCACGAGCGGCGCCGCCGGCTTCTCCGTAGTCGGCCCGCGCGGCGTCGGCGTCGGCGTATCGTCCCAATCGCGCGGCGGACGCGGCACCCGACCTTCCATGATGTCTTTGATCTGTTCCTCGTCGATCGTCTCGTACTTGATCAACGCCTCGGACATCGCCTGCAGCTTATCCATGTTGGTTTGCAGGATCTTGTAGGCGCGCTGATAGTTGCTGTCGATCACTCGCCGCACTTCTTCATCGATCACGTGGGCCGTCACATCCGATACCTGTTTGTGCTGAGTGACGCTGCGGCCGAGGAAGACCTCGCCCGACTCCTCGCTGTAGGTTTGCGGACCCAGACGGTCCGACAGCCCCCAACGGGTCACCATGTTGCGTGCGAGCTCCGTGGCGCGCTCGATATCGTTCGATGCGCCCGTGGTGACCGCATCGGCACCGAACACCAATTCTTCGGCCACCCGGCCGCCGAACAGGGTCGCGATCCGGCTCTCGAGCTGGCGCTTGCTGGTGCTGTAGCGGTCGTTCTCAGGCAGGAACATCGTCACGCCCAACGCCCTGCCGCGCGGAATGATGGTCACCTTGTACACGGGATCATGCTCCGGCACGCTCAATCCGACGATGGCGTGGCCCGATTCGTGATACGCGGTGTTGCGCTTTTCCTCCTCGGTCATGACCATGGAGCGCCGCTCGGCGCCCATCATGATCTTGTCCTTGGCGCGCTCGAACTCTTCCATCGTGACCGAGCGCTTGTTGCCGCGGGCCGCGAACAAGGCGGCTTCGTTGACTAGGTTCGCGAGATCGGCACCGGAAAAACCGGGGGTGCCGCGGGCGATAACCGACGGCTTGACGTTATCCCCGAGCGGCACCTTGCGCATGTGCACTTTGAGGATTTGCTCGCGGCCACGCACATCCGGCAATGGGACCACCACCTGGCGATCGAAGCGGCCCGGGCGCAGCAACGCCGGATCGAGCACGTCGGGCCGATTGGTGGCGGCAATCACGATGATGCCCTCGTTGCCTTCGAAACCATCCATCTCGACCAGCAACTGGTTCAGCGTCTGTTCGCGCTCATCGTGCCCGCCGCCGAGGCCCGCACCCCGATGGCGACCGACCGCATCGATTTCGTCGATGAAGATGATGCAGGGGGCGTGCTTCTTGGCCTGCTCGAACATGTCCCGCACACGCGAGGCGCCGACGCCGACGAACATTTCCACGAAATCGGATCCGGAAATCGTGAAGAATGGCACCTTGGCTTCACCCGCGATGGCGCGGGCAAGCAAGGTCTTGCCGGTTCCCGGCGAGCCGACCATGAGCACACCCTTCGGGATCTTGCCGCCAAGTTTCTGGAACTTGCCGGGATCTTTCAGGAAGTCGACGATTTCGACGACCTCTTGCTTGGCCTCCTCCACGCCCGCGACGTCCGCGAAAGTGATGTTGACCTGATCCTCGCCCAGTAGGCGCGCACGACTCTTGCCGAACGACATCGCTCCGCGTCCGCCGGAGGCGCCTTGCATCTGGCGCATGAAGTAGGCCCAGAAACCGATGAGAATCAGGATGGGGAAGGCGGAAATCAGCAGTTGCAGGAACACCGACTGCTGTTTCGGGGGCTCGCCGCGGAATTTGACGCCTTGGGACTGCAACAGGCCGATCAAAGCGCCGTTCCCGGTCTCCGGGTTATACGTCACGAACGGCTCACCGGAGGAGCGCCGCTTGCCTTCGATGATTTCCCCCTTCAGGGTCACCGAATCGACGTTGTTACTCTTTACTTCGGAGAGAAACTGCGAGTAATCGATGGTTGCCGGCTGGCCGGTGCGAGTACCGAATTGGCTGAATATCGCGAGCAGAATGACCGCCAACGCGACCCATAACAGAATTTGTTTCGTCAGATCGTTCAAGTTTCACCTGGCCCCGTAAAGACCCATAAGACAAACATAGTAGGACACAAACGACTAGTAGGACAGCAACGACAGATGGGCGTTCCGAACTTACACCATCCCAAACTGCCGCGCCAACAGATAGATCTCAGGACTGCGGGTCCGTGACGCTTTCGGCTTTTTCGTCACCACCCGGCCGAAGCGGCTGCGGGCATCCTTGATGATCTGATCGAATCCGGCGCCGTGAAACAACTTCAGCAACAAATCGCCTCCCGGGGCCAACACCTGATCGGCAAAATCCAACGCGAGTTCCGCCAAATACATCGACCGTGGCTGGTCTACGGCGTCGATTCCTGCCATGTTGGGGGCCATATCGGACAAAACAAGGTCCACTTTCGCGGCACCGACGCACTGCAGAACCCGCTCCAACACCGCGCTCTCGCGAAAGTCCCCCTGCACGAACTCGACTCCCGGGATGGCATCCATCGGAAGTATATCCGTCGCCACGATGCGGCTCGACCCGCCGATGATGCTCGCCGCGTACTGGCTCCAGCCGCCGGGTGCCGCACCCAAGTCGACGCAGCTCATTCCCGGCCGCAGCAAGCGCTCGGCCTCCTGGATTTGCGCGAGCTTGAACACCGCGCGCGAGCGCCAGCCTTCCTTGTGCGCGCGCTTGACGAACTCATCGTTGGCGTGCTCGGCGAGCCAGCGGGCACTGCTTTTTGAACGTTTGGGCATGATTCGGTTACGACTATAATGGTGCGATGGCACTCTCCGAGAAACAAAAAAAACACCTGCGCCGCCTGGCGCATCCCTTGAGGCCCGTCGTCATGCTCGGCAATGCCGGGCTCACCGACGGCGTCGTCAACGAATTGGATCGCGCCCTGACCGACCATGAACTGGTCAAAGTGGCCGCCCGGGTGGGCGAGCGTGACGACCGCAACGCGGTGCTCGCGGCGCTGGTCAGCCGCACGGGCGCGGAACTCGTGCAACACGTGGGGCATGTGGGTGTGCTCTACCGCCGCCGCAAGGAATTGCCCAAGATACTCATTCCCGACTGACCGCTTCGTTCGCTCGCGGTCATCCTGCGCGGCTAGCCGAACTCGGCCTTGCAGATCGGTACCACCAGACAGAGGCAGGCGGCGACGTAAATCAGCGCCGAGACGCCGTGCCAGGCGCCGAAGCCGAGTCCGAGCGCGGCGCCCTGCGCATGCGCCACCTCCATCACCGGCTTCAATCCCCATTGGTTCACCGCGAGCAGCCCGGCGGCCCCGTATCCCCAGCGGAATTTGCCCCGTTCGGGCGGCAACAGCGCCAACGCCGCCACGCAGAGGCCCAACCAAGTCTCGATGCTGAACAGCCGAGTCGCCAGCAGTCCCGCGAGGTGCCGATCGGGCTGCGCGGCGAACAAGGTCGGCGCGACCCAGGCCGCGAGCGACCATGCGCTGCCGGCCCACAACGCGAGCAGCAGCCGAAACACGGCGCGGAAGGTGTTCACACGTAGCGAACGGAGACGATCTCGTAGCTTCGCGACCCACCCGGCGTGATCACATCGACGACGTCCCCCTCGGACTTGCCGATGAGCGCGCGGGCGATGGGCGAGGACACCGACAGCAGACCCTCCTTGATGTTCGCCTCGTCGTCGCCGACCAGTTGATACACGACCTTGTTGCCGCCGTCCTGATCCTCGAGTTCGAGCGTCGCGCCGAAGACCACCCGGCCGGTGGCGCTCAAGCGGGTGACGTCGATCACCTCGCAATTGGACAAGCGGTTCTCGATGTCGTTGATGCGCCCCTCGATGAAACTCTGCTGCTCGCGCGCGGCGTGATATTCCGCGTTCTCGCTCAGGTCACCATGGGCGCGGGCCTCCGCGATCGCCTTGATCACATTGGGCCGAGCTTCGCTCTTCAAATGTTTCAGTTCCGCCTTGAGCCTCTCGGCACCGCGCAGAGTCATGGGAGTTCGCTTCACGCCGGCAATTCCTTATGCAGATCCTGAAGTCGATTGACTTCGATGTCGCCCAGATGATCGAGCGCGTCGCAGGTCGCCCGCGCCGCGGCCACCGTGGTGTAATAGGTCACCTTCCTGGCAACCGCCTCGCGCCGAATCGAGCGGGATTCGCGCACGGCCTGCTTGCCCTCGGTGGTATTGACGATCAATGCCACCTCGTCGTTTTTTATCATATCGACGACGTGAGGGCGACCCTCGCGTACTTTATTGACCCGCCGGCAGGTGACTCCGGCCTCCTCCAGCACCAAGGCCGTGCCGCCGGTCGCCGCAATCTCGAATCCGCGGGCGATCAGCATCTGCGCCAGCACGACCGCCCCGGGCTTGTCGCGGTCGCGCACGCTGATGAAGCACAGACCGTGGGTTGGCAGGACCACGCCCGATGCCGCCTGGGCCTTTGCATAGGCTTCGCCGAACGTGTGTCCGGTGCCCATCACTTCGCCGGTCGACTTCATCTCCGGACCCAGGATCGGATCCGCCTCGGGAAACTTGACGAAGGGGAAGACCGCCTCCTTCACCGAGAAATACGGCGGTATTCGCTCGCGCGTCCGATTCTGCTGTGCGAGTGTCTTGCCGGTCATGACTCGCGCCGCGACCTTGGCGAGCGGAATCCCGGTCGCCTTCGACACGAACGGCACGGTGCGCGAGGCGCGCGGGTTGACTTCGAGGATGTAGATCACGCCGCTTTGGATGGCGAATTGAATATTCATCAGCCCAACCACGTTGAGCGCCTTGGCGAGCTTGCGGGTCTGGACCCGCAGTTCGTCTTGAATCTCCAGGGACAGTCCGTTCGGCGGCAGCGAACAGCCGGAGTCGCCCGAATGCACCCCCGCTTGCTCGATGTGCTCCATGATGCCGCCGATAAGCACGTCCTCGCCGTCGCTCACCGCGTCGACGTCCACTTCGATGGCGAGATCGAGGAACCGATCGAGCAGCACCGGACTTTCGTTCGACACCTTCATGGCGTCTATCATGTACTGGCGCAGGTCCTCCTCGTTGAAAACCACCTCCATGGCACGCCCGCCGAGCACGTAGCTCGGGCGTACCACCAGCGGGTAGCCCACGTCCCGTGCCAGCAGCACGGCGGACTCCTCGGTTCTGGCGGTGGCGTTGGCGGGCTGCTTGAGCTTGAGGTTCGTCACCAATTTCTGGAATCGCTCGCGATCCTCGGCGACATCGATGCTGTCCGGAGTCGTACCGACGATGGGTGCGCCGGCGAGCGCCAGGGCCCGCGACAGCTTGAGCGGGGTCTGGCCGCCGAACTGCACGATCACGCCTTCGGGCTTTTCTTGCTCGATGATCTCCATCACGTCCTCGAAGGTCAGCGGCTCGAAGTACAGGCGATCCGAGGTGTCGTAATCCGTCGAGACCGTCTCCGGGTTGCAGTTCACCATCAGCGTCTCGAAGCCATCCTCGCGCAGCGCCATGGCGGCGTGCACGCAGCAGTAATCGAATTCGATGCCCTGGCCGATGCGATTCGGGCCGCCGCCCAATATCATGATCTTGCGCCGGTTCGTCGGATTGGCCTCGCACTCCTCTTCGTAGGTCGAATACAGATAGGCGGTGGAGGTGGCGAACTCGGCCGCGCAAGTGTCGACGCGCTTGTAGACCGGATGCAGTCCGAGCTTGCGGCGCCGGCTGCGAATCGTCGCCTCATCCCGCTGCACCAGCTTGGCGATCCGCGCATCGGCGAACCCTTTGCGCTTCAGGCCGCGCAGTCGCGAAAGTTCCAGGCTCTCGAAGCCTTGAGCGGCCAATAGAGTCTCTTCGCGCACCAGATCCTCGATCTGCGCGAGGAACCACGGATCGATCTTGGTGGCATCGAATACCTGGTGCCGAGTCCAGCCGGCGCGAAACGCATCGGCCACATACAGAATCCGATTCGGCCCCGGCCAGCGCAGCTCGTACGAGAGCTTCTCGGCGGCCTCCTCGGTGAGCGGCAGGCTCAGCTGCTCGTTGAAGCCGTCGAAGCCGGTCTCCAGGCTGCGCAGCGCCTTTTGCATTGATTCCTGGAAGGTCCGGCCGATCGCCATCGCCTCGCCCACCGATTTCATTTGCGTGGTGAGGCGGGTATTGGCGCCCGGGAATTTCTCGAAGGTGAAGCGCGGAATCTTGGTCACTACATAGTCGATGCTCGGTTCGAACGATGCGGGGGTGCCCCCCTTGGTGATTTCGTTCTTGAGCTCATCGAGCGTATAGCCGACGGCGAGCTTCGCCGCGATCTTGGCGATCGGAAACCCGGTTGCCTTGGAGGCGAGCGCAGACGAGCGCGACACCCGCGGATTCATCTCGATCACGAGTACGCGCCCATCGTCGGGGTTGATCGCGAATTGCACGTTCGAACCGCCGGTGTCGACTCCGATCTTCCGCAGTACCGCGATCGAGGCATCGCGCAGGCGCTGATATTCGCGGTCGGTGAGCGTTTGCGCCGGCGCCACGGTGATCGAGTCCCCGGTATGCACCCCCATCGGATCGATGTTTTCGATTGAGCATACGATGATGCAATTATCGACCCGGTCCCGCACCACCTCCATCTCGTATTCCTTCCAGCCGAGCACGGACTCCTCGAGCAGGACTTCGTTGGTCGGCGACGCATCGAGACCGCGCGCCACGATGGCTTCGAATTCCTCGCGGTTGTAGGCGATGCCCCCGCCACTTCCGCCTAAGGTGAAGGACGGGCGAATCACGGTGGGAAATCCGATCTCCGCTTGCACGGCGAGGGCCTCTTCCATGCTGTGGGCGATGCGCGCCCGTGCCGTTTCGAGGCCGATGTCGGTCATCGCCCGCCGGAAGAGTTCGCGATCCTCCGCCATGTCGATGGCGCGCTGCGAAGCGCCGATCATCTCGACATTGAACCGCTCGAGCACGCCCTCGCGCACCAGATCCAAGGCGGTATTGAGTGCGGTCTGGCCGCCCATGGTCGGCAACAGGGCGTTGGGGCGCTCCTTCTCGATGATGCGAGCCACGGTGCGCCAATTGATCGGCTCGATGTAGATCGAATCGGCCGTTTCCGGATCGGTCATGATCGTGGCCGGATTCGAGTTCACCAGGATCACCCGGTAACCCTCTTCTTTCAAGGCCTTACAGGCTTGAGCTCCAGAATAATCGAACTCGCAAGCCTGGCCAATGATGATGGGTCCCGCGCCGATGATCAGGATGCTGTCGAGATCGGTGCGCTTACCCACAGGCCGCTAGCCCTCGGCCGATTTCTGTTTGACGGCGGTGCGCCCCCGCGAGTTGGCCTGCATCCGCTTCACCATCAAATACATAAAGTGTTCGAACAGCAGTCGCAGATCGTGCGGGCCGGGACTCGCCTCGGGATGGCCTTGAAAGCCGAAGGCAGGTCGATCGGTGCGCGCCACACCCTGCAGCGAACCGTCGAACAGCGAGCGGTGCGTCGCCCGCAGGGTCGCCGGCAGCGTCGACTCGTCCACCGCGAAGCCATGATTCTGGCTCGAGATCAGCACCTTGCCGGAGTCGATCTCCAACACCGGGTGATTGGCGCCATGGTGTCCGAATTTCATCTTCATGGTCTTCGCGCCGCTCGCGAGGCCGAGCAACTGATGCCCGAGGCAGATCCCGAAGATCGGCAGGTCGGTCTCCAAAAATCGCCGGATCGCCTCGATGGCATAGTCGCAGGGCTCAGGGTCGCCCGGTCCGTTGCTTAAGAAGATACCATCAGGATTCATCGCAAGCACTTGATCCGCATGAGTTTGTGCCGGCACTACAGTCATCCGGCAGCCATGCTCGGCCAGTATCCGCAAGATATTCCGCTTGATGCCGAAGTCATACGCGACCACGTGCAAGCGGCTCTGCGGGCGCTGCGGCTTGGCGGATGATTTCCACAGCAGGCCATCGTTCCATTGATAGATGCGCTTGCTGGACACCGCCTTGGCGAGATCCATGCCCTTCAAGCCCGGAAATTTCTTCGCGGCCCGCACCGCCGCGGTCTCATCGATGTTGTCCCCCGTCATGATGCAGCCCGCTTGGGCCCCTTTCTCGCGCAGTAAGCGCGTCAGCTTGCGCGTATCGATATCCGCGATCGCCACCACTTTGCAGCGGAGCAGAAAACTCGACAGCGACTCGCTGGCGCGCCAATTCGAATGCAGCAGCGGCAGATCGCGAATCACCAGTCCGGCGGCATAAACCGCCCCAGATTCCAAATCTTCCGGGGTGGTGCCGGTGTTGCCGACATGGGGATAGGTCAGAGTGACGATTTGTCGGCAGTAGGACGGATCCGTGAGGATCTCCTGGTAACCGGTCATCGCCGTATTGAAAACTACTTCACCAGTCGTGTTGCCTTTCGCGCCTACCGAGACGCCACGGAACACGGTGCCATCTTCGAGAGCTAGCACTGCAGGTGTCGACACTCCGGTTCCTCGCTTTGCGCCACGGCGCTTTCCGTAGATGCGCAAAGCGGGAGGCGCTCCTTGAGAACGTCCTCCCGCTTCATGGGTTGAATCGCGATCAGTTTCCGGGCGCAAATATTAACGAGACCTAAGATGACTGTCCATGCCTCTCTCTCAAAGTCCCAGCACATCGCTCATTCCATAGAGTCCGGCCGGCCGGCCGATGAGCCATTCCGCCGCCCGCAGCGCGCCGCGTGCGAACGTCATACGGTCGGTGGCCCGGTGCGTGATCTCGATGCGTTCGCCGGCGGCGGCAAATGTCACGGTATGCTCGCCCACGATGTCGCCCGCCCGCAGCACGGAGAACCCGATGCTGCCGGGGCTACGCGGCGCGGATTCGAACCGCCGGTCATAGGTCGCAATTTGATCCAAATCCTGGCCTCGCGCGGCAGCGACCGCTGCGCCCAACGCCAGCGCCGTTCCGGACGGCGCGTCGCGCTTCATGCGGTGATGCGCCTCGAAAATCTCCACATCGTAAGATGTGCCGAGCGCGACGGTGGCCAGGGATACCAATTTGGCTACCACGCTCACCCCGACGCTGGTATTCGGGGCAATGAGCACGGGTATTTTCTGCGCCGCCAGGTTCAGCCTGTCGCGGCAGGCGGCATCGAATCCGGTGGTGCCGATGAGAATGGGCACCCCCGCCGCCACGCAGGCCTCGACATTCGCCCCCGTGCACTGGGCGGTACTGAAGTCGATCGCGGCGGCGGCCCCGTGCAGTCCGACGGCCAGATCCGCGGTGATGGGCACGCCGAGCGGCTCGCCCTCGCCGGCCGCATCATGGCCCAGCCGGCTGCTCTTGGCGGAGGCGATGGCGCCGGAAAGCTTCAACTGTGGCGCCTCGCGCAACGCGCGCACCAGCGCCTGTCCCATGCGCCCGGTGATGCCGAAAACCGCTACGCCGGGCACGGCCGCGCCTAGTCGACCGCGCCGGTAAAGAACTTCTTCACGCCCGCAAAGAAGGATTGCTCGCGCGGCTGATGGCTACCCTCCTGAAGCGAGGCTTCGAAATTCCTCAGCAACTCCTTCTGTTCGGCGCGCAGGCCCACCGGCGTTTCGATGACGACGCGGCAGAAAAGATCCCCCGCCGCCCCGCCGCGCACCGGCCGGACACCCTTTTCGCGCACCCTGAACACCCGCCCGGATTGGGTCTCGGCCGGGATCTTGAGCACCACCTCGCCATTCAGGGTGGGCACCTCCACCGAACCGCCGAGAGCGGCGGTCGTGAAGCTGATCGGCACCTCGCACGACAAATGACTGCCTTCGCGCTCGAAGATCGCGTGTTCGCGGACATGCACCTCGACGTACAAGTCCCCGGCAGGCCCACCGTTGCGTCCCGCCTCCCCTTCGCCGTTCAAGCGAATACGATCGCCGGTGTCGACGCCGGCGGGCACACTCACCGACAAGGTCTTCTCTTGGCGTACTCGGCCCTGGCCATAGCAGGTGTCGCACGGGTTGCCGATGATCTTGCCGCGGCCCTTGCAGCGCGTGCAGGTCTGTTGAATGGTGAATATGGATTGCTGGACGCGCACCTGGCCCTGACCGCCGCAGGCGTCGCAAGTCTTGGGCGTGGACCCCTTGGCGGCGCCCGAGCCCTTGCAGGTGGCGCATTCGGCGAGCGATGGGATCTGGATCTGCGTCTCGGTGCCGAACACCGCCTGTTCGAGATCCAATTCCAGTTCGTAGCGCAAATCGGCGCCGCGAAACACCTGGGATCGACTCCGCTGGCCACCCGAAAAAATGTCGCCGAACATCTCGCCGAAAATATCGCCGAATGCCTCGCCGGCGCCGAAGCCCGCGCCGCCGCGGCCGCCCTCGAGGCCCGCATGGCCAAACTGGTCGTAAACCGCGCGCTTCTTGGCGTCGCACAGAACCTCGTAAGCCTCCTTGGCCTCTTTGAACTTGTGCTCCGCCTCCGGATCGTCCGGATTTCGGTCCGGATGATATTTCATGGCCAAACGGCGATAGGCCTTTTTGATGTCGGCTTCCGTCGCACTGCGCGGCAAGTCGAGGAGCTTGTAGTAATCCTGCTTCGCCATTGCTCACCTAATGGGGGGCAACCCATAAAATCGGACCGCCGGTACCTTCATACCGGCGGTCCAGCCTCACATCGATTATGCCAAACGACCGGCGCCCCGCGGAGCCTGCCGTCTAGGCCTTCTTACGATCGCTTTCCTTGACCTCTTCGAACTCGGCATCGAGCACGTCGTCTTTGGGCGCATCCGCGCGGCCCGCGCTCCCAGCGGCACCCGCGCTCGCCGCCGACTGCTCGTACATTTTCTGCAGCACCGCGGCGGAGGCCGTTTCGAGCGCCTGAGTCTTGCGCTCGATGTCCTCGCGATCATCGCCGGCAATCGCCGCCTTGACCGCCGCAACGGACTCGGTGACCGCCTTCTTTTCATCGTCGGTGGCCTTGTCGCCGACATCCTTGAGGGCCTTCTCCACCGTGTGAATCGACGCGTCCGCCTTGTTTCGGGCCGCGACGAGTTCACGGAACTTCTTGTCTTCCTCCGCATTCGCTTCGGCGTCGCCGACCATGCGCTTGATCTCGGCTTCCGACAGGCCGCTCGAGGCCTTGATGACGATGCGTTGTTCCTTGCCGGTCTTCACGTCCTTCGCCGACACGTTCAAGATGCCATTGGCATCGATATCGAACGCGACCTCGATTTGCGGCATCCCGCGCGGCGCCGGCGGAATGTCGGTCAGATCGAATCGACCCAGCGATTTGTTATCGGTTGCCCGATCACGCTCGCCTTGCAGCACATGGATGGTCACCCCGGTCTGGTTGTCGTCAGCGGTGGAGAACGTCTGCGCCGCCTTGGTCGGAATCGTGGTGTTCTTCTCGATCACCTTGGTCATGATGCCGCCCAGGGTTTCGATACCCAACGACAGGGGCGTCACGTCGAGCAACAGAACGTCTTTCACGTCGCCGGAGAGCACGCCGCCCTGAATCGCGGCGCCGACCGCCACGGCCTCATCGGGGTTCACATCCTTGCGCGGCTCCTTGCCGAACAGATCCTTGACCGCCTTTTGCACCATTGGCATACGCGTCTGGCCGCCGACGAGAATGACCTCGCCCACGTCCTTCATGGACAGGCCGGCGTCCTTCAACGCGATACGGCAGGGCTCGATGGTCTTTTGGACCAGATCTTCAACCAGGGACTCGAGCTTGGCGCGAGTCAGCTTCATGTTGAGGTGCTTCGGGCCCGCCGCATCCGCCGTGATGTACGGCAAATTGACTTCGGTCTGCTGGCTCGAGGAAAGCTCGATCTTGGCTTTCTCGGCGGCCTCCTTCAGCCGCTGCATGGCCAAAGGATCCTTGCGCACGTCGATGCCGCTTTCCTTCTTGAACTCGTCCGCCAGATAGTTGATGACCCGCAGGTCGAAATCCTCGCCGCCCAGGAAGGTATCGCCGTTGGTCGACAGCACCTCGAATTGGCGCTCGCCGTCCACTTCGGCGATCTCGATCACCGACACGTCGAAGGTGCCGCCGCCCAAGTCATAGACCGCGATCTTGCGGTCGCCGCCGTCCTTGTCGAGGCCGTAGGCGAGTGCCGCCGCGGTGGGCTCATTGATGATGCGCTTGACGTTCAAGCCCGCGATGCGGCCCGCGTCCTTGGTCGCCTGACGCTGTGAATCGTTGAAATACGCCGGTACCGTGATGACCGCCTCGGTCACGGGCTCGCCCAAGTAGTCCTCGGCGGTTTTCTTCATCTTCATCAGGACGCGCGCCGAGACCTCGGGGGGGGCCATCTTCTTGCCCTGGACATCGACCCAAGCATCGCCGTTGTCGGCCTTCACGACCTTGTACGAGACCATGCTCATGTCTTTCCGGACCACCTCATCGGTGAACTTGCGTCCGATGAGCCGCTTGACCGCGGCGACGGTGTTTTGCGGATTGGTCACCGCCTGGCGCTTGGCCGATTGACCGACCAGCACCTCGCCGTCCTTGGTAAAGGCTACGATGGACGGTGTGGTCCGATCGCCCTCGCTGTTCTCGATGACCTTGGGCTTACCACCCTCCATGATCGCGACGCAGGAGTTGGTCGTGCCAAGATCGATGCCAATCATTTTACCCATGTTGAAGATCCTCTAAAAATTCGAAACTCGGTGATCGCTACTTGGGGGATTCCCAGACATTTTCAATTGCCGGCCCGGCTCGAGGCCCCTAACCCGGTGCCTTGCTGACGACGACCCGGGCCGGACGCAACAATCGGCCATTCAGGGAATAGCCCTTCTGAATCACCGACAGCACCGTATTCGCCGGGTGCTCGCCGCTTTCCTGCGCCACCATGGCTTCGTGCCATTCCGGATCGAAGGGCTGGCCCTCGGGATCGATGATCTTGATGCCCGCCTTCTCGAACGCCCGATGCAGTTGCCGCAACGTGGCCTCGGCGCCCTCCAGCAGCGCGGGCCCGGGGTTCGCGGATCCCGCTTTGATGCCCGCCTCGAGCGCGTCGCCGACGGTCACCAACTCCTGCGCAAAGCGCTCCACCGCGAACTTGCGCGCGTTGTCGATCTCCCGATCGGTGCGCTTGCGAAAATTATCGAACTCGGCCACAGCCCGCAGATAGCTATTCCAGTTCTCCCCGGCCTTGGCCTCGGCCGCGGCCAGCGCGGCCGAGAGATCGGGAGCGGCCTGTGCCCCGGGATCGCCGAGCGGCGCTGACGAGCCGGCGCCAGGGGACGGATTGATATCGTTCACGGTACGGAACCCTCGCAGGAATGGCGGCATCAATGCCGCTCGAAGGCCTCTAAATGGGGGCTATTTGCGAGCGTTCAAGGCCGAACCGAGCAGTTTCGCCGTCAGATCCACGATCGGAATCACCCGTTCGTAGGCCATCCGCGTCGGACCGATGATCCCTAGGACCCCGACGACCCGGTTATCCAACGTGTAGGGTGCGGTAACCACGCTGATGTCGTCCAGAATCCGGTAGCCCGATTCCTGGCCGATGAAGATCTGGATCCCGTCGGCGCGCAGGCAACTGTCGAGCAGCTTCAAAATGTCGTGTTTTTCATTGAACGCCTCGAACAGGCGCCGCAGGCGGTCGACGTTCGACAGTTCGGCGAACCCCATCAAGTTGGTCTCGCCCGCGATGACGTATTCCACGTGCCCCGGAGGCTCGGTGTCGAAGACTTTTTGCGCCACTTCGATGGCGTCCTGCATCAGCTGGTCCATGTGCTGCCGGGTCTCTTGCAGTTGTCCGACGAGCTGGGCGCGGACCTCCGGCAATGAGCGGCCCGCGAACGCCTCATTCAGATAATTGGCCGCGCGCCGTAGCTCCTCGGTGGAGTAGTAGCGGTCCAGCTGCACCACCCGATTCTGCACTTCGCGATTGTTCATCACCATGATGGCGAGCGCCCGATTCTCGGACAGCGCGATGAACTCGATCTGCGACAAGGCGACGTAGTTCGGATTCGGCAGCGTGACGAGTCCCGCCATGTGAGTCACGCTCGAGAGCGTCTTCGAGACGGTCTGCACGAGCGAGCGGCCGTTGACGGCATCGCTGCCCAAGCGGCGTTCGATTTCCTCGATCTCCTCGTGACGCAGGGGCTTCAATTTGAGCAAGGTATCGACGAAGAACCGATAGCCCTTGTCGGTCGGGATGCGGCCGGCGGAGGTGTGCGGGGAAGCGACGAAGCCGAGTTCCTCCAAGTCCGCCATGACATTGCGAATGGTCGCCGATGACAGGCTCAATCCCGAATCCCGCGACAGGGTTCGGGAACCGACCGGTTGCCCGTCGCGTATGTAGTTTTCGATCAGGGCTTTGAGCAGCAGCTGCGCGCGCTCATTGAGCCCATCCTCGGTACCTTCGTTCATGCGGTCCATATAACATGTTCGAAGCTACCTAGCGTATCCGCCGTAAGTCAAGTAGGGCCCATGGGTCAAGTCGGCTGTTAGGGCTCAAGCGCGAGTTTCAATGCGTGACCGCCTCGGCAGGGTCTGCTACAAGGAATCGCTTATGTCGCATACTTTCGAAACCATCGCGCTCGTCGGCAGACCTTCGGACTCGCGGGTGGCCGAATGCATGCTGAGCCTTGCCGGCCATTTCTTCGCCAAGGGCCTGCGCACCTTGGTCAATCCGGCCGTCGACTTGGCCTTTCCGCCGGACAGCGTGGTGCCCTGCCCGGAACAATCCTTCGCCAATCGTGCGGATCTGATCATCGCCATCGGCGGCGACGGCACGCTTCTCTACGCGGCACGACTGGTAGCCGGTCATTCGGTGCCGCTCCTCGGCATCAATCGCGGCCGGTTGGGATTTCTGACCGATGTCAGCCCCAAGTCCATGCTGGAGGATGTGGACACGGTACTCGCCGGGCGGTATAGCGAGGATCGACGCTCGCTGCTCGCCGCGCGTCTCGAAAAACACGGCGGCGAGTCGGTGAGCGTGCTGGCGCTGAACGACGTCGTGGTCAATAAATATCAAACCGGTCGTACCATGGATTTCGAAACCCTCATCAATGGGCGATTCGTCAATTCCCATGGCGGGGACGGCATGGTGATCGCCACCGCGACCGGTTCGACCGCCTATGCGCTGTCCTGCGGCGGACCGATCGTCGAGCCCGATCTCGACGTCTGGGTGCTGGCGCCGATCTGCCCGCACACCTTGAGCGACCGGCCGATCGTGGTGCGCGCCGGCAGCAAGATCCAGTTGCGCATGTCGGATCGCTTCGAAGCAAGGGCCCAAGTCACCTGCGACGGCACCGCACTCGGCGAACTCGAACAAGGCGACAATCTCTACGTCGAAGGCGCCGGCGCACAAATAACGCTCCTGCATCCACCGGGCTATGACTACTACCGGCTGCTGCGCTCGAAGCTGCGCTGGGGCCGTGGCGCCTACGGCGCTCCGAGCGACGCGGGCGACGGCGGCTGATCTCGAGCATGCTGACGCATTTGCAACTGCGCGATCTGGTCATCGTCGACCAAGCGGAGCTCGAACTAGCTTCCGGGCTCACCGCGCTGACCGGGGAGACCGGCGCCGGTAAATCCATCGTCGTCGACGCCCTGCTGCTGGTCTCGGGCGGACGCGCCGGCGGCGATGTCGTGCGCCGCGGCGCCGAACGCGCCGAAGTCGCCGCGAGTTTCGCGGCGCTCCCCGCCGCCGCGAGTGCCTGGCTCGCCGCCCAGGCGATAGACTACGACGATGAAATCGTGGTGCGCCGGGTGATCGGCGCGGACGGCCGCTCTAGAGCCTATGTGAACGGCCAGGTCGTGCCGCTACAGGCATTGCGGGAACTGGCCGATTTTCTCATCGAGATTCACGGACAGCAGGAATTTCAACGCCTCGTGAATCGCACGACGCAGCGCGAGATGCTCGACGAACACCTGGCCGATCCTGGTTTGCTGCGCCGCGTGTCCGAGCTTTTCGAGCGCTACCATGCTTGCCGCCGCGAAGTCGATGCGCTCGAGTCCGCCGCGAGAGATCGAGACTCGCGCCTCGACCTGTTGCGTTATCAACTCGCCGAACTCAAAGCCGAGGTGACGAGCGTTGCCGCCATCGAAGAGCTGTTCATCGATCAAAAGCGCATCGCCGGCCGCGGCCGATTGGCGGCGGCGGCGCGCGGCGCGCTGACCGCCGCCTACGACGCGGATGGCGAGAGCGCCCATGATTTGCTGGGCAGGGCGCATGCGGCCCTGCGCAACGCCGAAGACGCCGACCCGAAGCTTGCGGCGGCCGGACGCCTGTTGTCCGAGGCGATGATCAACACCCAGGAGGCGGCCGAAGCGCTGCGGCGCTATTTGGATGTGCTCGACATCGATCCGGCGCGCCAGGAGGAGATCGAACGCCAGGCCGCCGCGCTGGAAGCGCTGGCGCGAAAACACCGGATCGGGGTGCTGGAACTCCCGGCCCAGTTGCTGCGCATCGAGGAAGAGCTGTCCGTGCTCGACAACGCTCAGGTCAATCTCGCGGCGCTCGCGGTCGAACTCGCCGCGCTGACGCGCGACTATCGCGCCGCTGCGACCGCGCTGACCGCGGCGCGCGTGGCGGCCGCCGCCCGTCTCGGTGACCAAATCACCCAGCTCATGCAGACGCTCGGCATGGCGGGCGGAAAGTTTGCCGTGGCGCTTCGCCCAAGCGACGTCGAATTCGCGGCCAAGGGTGCGGATGACATCGAATTCCTGGTGAGCGCGAATCCCGGGGTCGCACCCAAGAGCCTCGCCCGCGTCGCCTCCGGCGGAGAACTATCGCGCATCAGCCTCGCGATCCAGCTGGCGAGCCGCCAAGGCGAATCGGCCGTCTGCATGGTATTCGACGAAGTCGACGCCGGGATCGGTGGCGCGGTGGCCGAGATCGTCGGACGGCAACTGCGCGAACTCGGGCGCAGCGGCCAGGTACTGTGCGTGACCCATTTGGCACAGGTCGCTTCCCAGGCTCACAGCCAATTCAGGGTCGCCAAACTGACGGACGGCAAGATCACGCGCACCGCGCTCACCGCTTTGGGCCCAACCGAACGGGTCGAGGAGATTGCGCGCATGCTGGGCGGTATCGACATCACGGATCAAGCCCGCGCACATGCCCGCGAGATGCTGGCGCACGCCGCCCCGACCGAGACGGTGAGGAAAAAACGCTCTCGCGGAGCGCCAACGTGAATCGCCGATCGACGTAAATTGCTACTTGACGCGCTTTTGATTCGGGCAATTGGGCTTGCGGCAATGGCCGTACAGAATCAGCGCATGGTCGCTGATCTCGAACCCCAAGCGCTTCGCTACCGCGTGCTGGCGCTCCTCGATCCCACCGTCCATGAACTCTTCGACCTTGCCGCAGTCGACACAGACGATGTGATCGTGATGCGCGCCGTGGTTCAATTCGAAAACCGCCATGCCCCCTTCGAAATGATGGCGCGTCACGAGGCCGGCCGCCTCGAATTGGGTGAGTACGCGATACACCGTGGCGAGACCGATGTCTTCGTTCGACACCAGGAGTTTCTTGTAGATGTCTTCAGCACTCATGTGTCGCGCGGAACCGTCCGCCAGAATGTCGAGAATCTTCAGGCGCGGCAGCGTGACTTTGAGGCCCGCATTGCGCAGGTCATTGCTTTCGCTGGTCGAGTCGGGTCTGAGGCGCTGCGGCATGGCGTGCCATCCGGTATGATGCGGCATTGATTATCAATCATTTAACGGCTGCGCACCACTTTGATGAAAATATTTCAACGGCTTTTGCTGGGCTCCGCCCTCGCCGCGGTCGCCTCGGGCTGCGTCTACCGCATCAACATTCAGCAAGGGAATTTCTTGGACCAGGCGGCGGTCGAACAGGTGAAAGCCGGCATGACCCGCAGCCAGGTGCGTTATTTGCTCGGCACGCCAATGGTCGCGGACAGCTTCAACAAGGAACGCTGGGACTACATTTACTACCTCAAGAAGGGACGCAGCCGCCATGTCGACTCGCGGCGAGTCACGGTCTATTTCGACGGCGACAAGGTGGCGCGACTCGATAAGCCGACGGCGGCGGAGGCCGCGGCGCAAGATGCGTCCGCTGCGCAGATAAAGAACGGTAGAACTTATTGAGCGCTGACGCGCGGACTTACGAGGTCAAGCGACCTCGGCCTTGGGCGCTCGCTGCGCGATTGGCGAAGCGTAAAGGGACGGGCGGGCGGTTGCGCTTGCCGGCGCGGTTGCGCTTGCGGGGCTGCTCAGCGGATTCGGGGCGCACCGGGCCGGCGGGTGTTGCTCGCGGCGCGGGCGCGCCGGGCGAGTTTGGGGTCACGCTGGAGCGTCCTATAAATCTCGACTCGATCGCCGTTCTTCAATTCCTGATCGCGCCGGGCGACTCGGCCGAAGATACCGACCGGTGACTCGATCAAATCCACGCCGCTGAAATCGGGGTCGGCCGCAGCTTGATTCAAGGCATCGGCCACTTGGGACCCCAGCGGCAGGCGGTAGGCCTTGACGATGCTGCGATGCGGTTCGGCGTAGGCGACTTCGACGCTAACCATAGATCTTTTGCGCGCGCGCCGCGAACGCATCGACGATGGTGCCGCACAGGGTCTCGAATACCGAGTTGAAGGCGGCGGCGGTCAGTCGATTCTTGAATTCGAATTCGACGCGAAAGCTGATCCTCGAACCACGCGCACCGATGGCGTCGAAGCGCCATTCTCCGGTGAGCTCGCGGAACGGCCCTTGCACCAGCCGCATGTGGATGGCGGCATCCTGCTGCAGGGTGTTGCGAGTGGTGAAATCGGTCTCCAATACGCCGCGTTTCACTTTGACCGCGGCGACTCGTTCGGTGGGCGTGACGTCCTGGGCGCTGGCGCCGACGCACCAGGGAAGGAACTCAGGGTATCGCTCGACGTCGTTCACCAACGCGAACATTTGCGCCGGCGTGTAGGTCACGAGGGCGCTGCGCTCGACTATTTGCATCGGCGGATTCTCCGGCAAAAGCGTGGGCGCCGCCAGCGCCGAATCGGTAGACTCCGACACCTGTGAAAACTGTGGACAAATTGCCGCCGATCGCCGTCAACCGCAAGGCGCGCTTCGACTATTTCATCGAGGAGCGCTTCGAGGCCGGCATCGCCCTGCTCGGCTGGGAGGTCAAGAGCATGCGCGCCGGGAAGGCGCAAATCGCCGAGGCGTACGTCTACCTCAAGAACGGCGAGGCCTTCCTCTTCGGTGCCCACATCGGCGCGCTGAATTCGGCCTCCACTCATGTCGACACCGATCCCGTCCGCACGCGCAAGCTGCTGCTGAACCGGCGCCAGCTCGATCACATGGTCGGCGCCGTCGAGCGCAAGGGCTACACCATCGTGCCGCTCGAACTGTATTGGAAAGATGGCCGAGCGAAGCTCGAAATCGGTCTCGCCAAGGGCAAGAAGCAGCACGACAAGCGCGCCACCGACAAGGATCGCGACTGGCAGCGCGACAAGGGCCGCATCATGAAGGCGATGCGGCGCTGACGCGGCACGGCGTCAAATCGACCTGGCACAGGCTCGATCGACCGATTTGGATTGGCGCCCCCGGGAGCGTAAAATAGAGCCTCGATTTGGGGCCGACCGGTTTCGACATGGGTTGCGAAACTACAGGGGCGTACCGAGGTGCAGGTTACCTCGTAAAACTGACTTGCAAACTTATAGTTGCCAACGAAGACAACTACGCTCTAG